>CETH01097621.1_pt1 | contig 13610 bp, 12 predicted proteins | sample 361461 | NCBI WGS metagenome assembly CETH01 (sample SAMEA2622695, study PRJEB7988) | marine metagenome | isolation source: saline water (ENVO:00002010), including
AACAAGATTGGACAGCATTTAATCCTTTTTATGATTTAAATAATAATGGAATATATGAAAATAATGAACCTGGATATTATGATACAAATCAAAATGGTATAATAGATATCAATGACTCAGGTGTATATCCTGTAGAAATAGATCCATATTGGTACCAATTAGCTACAGATGAAATGATTGATGAAATATGGTGTGGAGATGAACAATATCAAATTTTTGTAACTCCTGAAAATCTAACGGGATTTAGAGATGGAAGAAGATTTGAATGCTATGAAGGAGTTGATGAGCCCGATGAATTTTTAGATGTAACATCAGATGAAATGGGCTTTTACTTTCAGAGTAAAACAAATCCATTTGGCAATAAAAAATGGGAATTTATTGCGGCTGCAAGACTAGATCATCACTCTCAACTTGATGAAGACATACAATTTTCTCCAAAATTTGGAATTTTTTATAAACCTAATGATTTTGCAACATTTAGATTAACATATGGCAAAGCTTATAATACACCTAGTGCGATTACTTTATATACAGATTTATTTGTTCAAAATGTAGGAGGTATAGATTACTATTTGAGAGGAAATAAAGATGGAACTCCTTATCAAAGAGTTGGAGAAGAATTCCAAGTTTCTCCTCCACAAATTGAAATTAATAATGAATTTTATTATTTAGGTGCGGCAACTTATAATAATACTGGGACATTTCTTGCTAATGATGAAGATTACTGGGATACATATATCAATCGTACTGATGGAGCTCCATATTTCTATGCTTTTGATACTGATTTTATAAGCACCCCTGATTTTATTCCACTTGATACTGCAATCTATACAATATGGGTGCCTGAATTAAATGATACAGGTAGAATATATACTCCACTAGAAGCACTGAATGTTCCAGATGTAGAACCAATTAAAACAGAAAAAATTCAAACAATAGAATTTGGATTTAAAGGATTTTTAACTGAAAGATTGCATGCAACATTTGATTATTATAGCAGTTTTTATGAAGACTTCTTTAGTGCTCCAACAGTAATTACTCCATTAATTATTGAAAGACAATTTAATGGGACCGAAGACATAACAAATATGGACAATATTAACGTTGTTGGACTCTTGCCTGTTAATGATTTTTTAAGTAATCCTCCATATGGGACACAATGGGATGGTGTAGATAATGATAATGATTGGTCATCTAATTTAGCATTTCCATTTTTCAGTAATAATTCAAGTCAAGGTTTTCAAGTATATGGTTCTGGATTTGAAATTGATTTTGACAACCCAATATACAATATAAGCAATGTAATCACTAATAATAATATTGATTTAGGACCTGGTTTTGATTGGAGTTTAAGTGAGGGGTTTAATTGGGCTGAAGATGAAAGTTTTCAAGGAGAATGGGGTTATGTTGATTATATTAGATGTGGAGGACAATGGAATAGTGGATATACAGATATAGATATTCAACAATATTGTGATAACAAAAATTTAGGTGCAGGAGATACGCTTGGTATTACTATATATCATCCTGAACATGCTGTTGATATTTCAAATGTTGTAAATAATGGAACAATTGGTTTTGGAAATAATTTTACACAAGCACAATTTTGGGGCGCTGTTGGAGTTGATGAATATGATCCATTAGCAGGAGGACCAGCTGAAGCAGAAATATTAAATTCTCCTATTGTTGGAGTAGATGGTCAGCAATTACAAACCCCTGGTTTTGCCTATACTCCCCTACACTCTGTATTGGCTCCATTAAATTATGGAAAAGTTAATATGCAAGGTATTGATATAGGATTATCATACCTCTTTCCTGAATATAATTTTGTTATTGATGGAAACTTTTCATTTTATAATAGCACAGAATATTATAATAAATTAACAAAAAAGAATGATCCTATTAACGCTCCTAAGTTTAAAATGAATGGTTCAATTACATGGCAAACAAAATATGGAGATATAGGACTAAAATACAGGCATGTAGATAGATATCTATGGAAAGATGGAATCTGGTCTGGATATATTGGACCATATGATTTAATTGATTTATTATACAGCTATAGATTTAATGAAAATCTTGAATTAAACTTAACTGCTCAAAATATTTTTGATGATGTGCATAAAGAATTAATAGGTGGAGCATTTATGGGAAGACAAATAATTATTAGATTAGGTGCCTCAATATAAAAAAGGGACTTCTATAATAAAAAGTCCCTCTTCTATATAAAAAATTATTTCTTTAAAAAATTATTTCTTTGAAGCTCTTACTTGACCAACAGGTGCTCCATTAGGTTCACCGTAAACTTCGATAGTAACAACTTCAACTGTTTCAACTCCATAAGAATCAGAAACGACTAATTCAAATTCATGAATTCCTGCAACAACACTTAATTCAACTTTTTTAGCATTATTATCAGGAGAAAATTCAGCATCAAAATAAGCATTAGAATTTCTATCAACCTTATTATCCCATGATCTTAAATAAGTCCAACTATAATCTATAGCATCTTGCTCAGGATCAACATATGAAGAAGCATCCATCACAATATCGAATAAATCTGATTCAGGATCCCCATCATGCTTAACTGCACCCAATGTTTTAATCCTAGTTAATCTATCATTCCACTCAATTAGTTCTAAAGCATCATTTTCTATTTGTAATTCAGTATTCAGTTCATTATCAATAATACTTTGTTTATAATCCCACTGCATTTTTGTCATTGTTGCAGAAAAAGCAATTATGAAAAAGAAAGTTGCAAATTCTAAAAAATTAGCATTATCCTTCATTTAATTTCTCCTTTAAGTTTATAAAAATGTTAAAAAATAAGCGAACTGTTAAATCTACAAAGAATATTAAAATTATAAAAAAGATAAATTTTAATGATTAATTAGGCAAAATATCCTTATCAGATAAATTAATATTAGGTTTAAGATTATTTTTAAGGACCTTTATCTCACCAAATTTTTTTTCATATTTATCAATATTATCCTTTAAAGCAAGCAAAAAGGTTTTAGCATGAATGGGTGAAATAATTATTCTAGATTTCACTTTAGATTTTTTTAATCCTGGAAGGATTCTTACAAAATCCATAATAAATTCAGCTGGAGAATGAGTAACAACAACAAAATTAACATATTCTCCTTGCCCTATTGATTCATCAATTTCTATTTTAATTTGTTGTTTTTTATTATCATCCATTTTTGGTTTTTTCCTTTTTATCATCTCTAGAATTAAATTCTTCCCAATCTTCATCAACACCATCCCATTCTCTAAATTTTGATTCATCTGTAGTAACTTCTTTCAAGTCTGCAGTTTCATCATAATTCTTCATTCTTTCTGATTGATCTTCATAATCTTGAGGATTTGTATAATCCTCTAATTCTTTTTCTTCAATACTCTTTTTTTCAATTTCATCGCCATAAATACTTTGATCAAAGAAATCTATATCTGTAACAAGACCTGCCATAATTAAATATTCTAAAAAAGCGATATATTTTTTATTTCTAATATTCTTTCCACAATGTGGACAGAGTAAATTATTATTTTTAATTTCCTGTTCTTCTAATTGTCCAGAACAATTAGGGCATATTAGTCCCTCAAATGTCATATTTTCTCCTAGTTAGAATCAAAGAAATATAATTTTCTCAAATAATTTGTACAAGAGATTTTATATTTTATTTTTTATAACAAGTTTATTATATAAATTCTTTATATATTTTTTTTCTTGTTCATGTAAATCAACTTTCCTTCTTTCTTTCATTATTTTTATAGTTGAAATCAATTTATCTAAATCGACAAAATCAGTATTACCCCATGAAAAAGAATCTATATGTTTTTGTGATATATCATAATTAAAAATATTTGCAGCAAATCCAATACAAGCTCCAGTATTAAAGTTTGTACCTATTGCTACTCTTGTATAATCACCAATAAACGAACCTAAAAATTGATGGTTTGTAGGAATTATTTTATTATTTAAACTAATATTTATTAAGCCATAATTATTTTTAAGATTACTAGTGTTTGTCCCAGCTCCTATATTAACCCATTCTCCAATAAAACTATGGCCTAAAAACCCATCATGTACTTTATTAGAATAGCCTTGAAAAATTGAATTTGACACCTCTCCCCCAACTTTACATGAATCTCCAATATATGTATTAGAGCGAATTTTTGAACCAGAACTTATAACAGTTTTTTTACCTATATAAACAGGACCTTCAATAATTGCGCCATTATTAATTATTGCATCTTGATCAATTATAATAGGGCCATTACTTGCATCTAAAATAACTCCTGCATTTATTTGAACATTATCAGAAATAGCTATTTTATCATCATTGACCTTTATTAAAGATATGTGATTATAATAATCATGACTTGAATAAAATGTATCGAAATCTAGGAGCATTTCTTTTTCAACAATTGGAAATAAATCCCAAATATAATTTAAATAATCTATTTCTACATTTTTTGTAACACTAAGTGATTTAGCTACAAAAGAATAAAAATCTTCAACCATAATATCATCATGATTTTTAAAAGCAATTAAATTGTTATTATTAGAATATTTAAATTCTTCACTTAAAAAAAAATTAATCAATTCATGACTGTATATTGCTGAGCCATTAAGATATAATCCTTTTGGTATTTTTTTGGGATTAACTGAGAAATCAGGATATCTTTCTTCAATTAAATCTGCTAATTCAGATCTAACAATTAAATATATATGATAATTATCAAATAGAGTTTTAACAATATTCAATATTCTATCTAAATTTTTATTAGTTCCTATTCTAATTTCAAAAGGGGAATGATTAATTGAAAAAGGATAAAAATTATCAAAATTCTCATCTTCAAATATTACAATATTCATGATTAATTATTTAAAAATGAATTAATTTTCTTATACCCATCTTCTAATATATTTGATTCTTTAATACAAAATTGCATATTATAAAATAAATCAGAATATTCATTTTTTAATCCAATTTTATAAAATGCATTTAATCCATTTACAAAAAGACATAAATTATAAAAAAAACCAGTATTTAAATCTATAATCATATTAAAATCCTTGATTGAATTTAATTTATCTATACTTTCTTTATCAATAACAACTTTCTTATTCAAATAACTATAATTATAAATGTTCCCTTTAATATTTAAATTATTACAATATACTCTATTTAATAAATAATGATTATTAGATTTATAATCAATAATTAAATCTCGAAACACATATATTGCAACTCTAAAAGATTCATCATCAACAGGAAAAATAATTAAAATATCTTCAAAATCTAATTGTTTTAAACGAGTATCAATTAAAAAAGATTGATTTTTAATTTTACCTAATAATTTCAAGTAAAATAATTTAATTTTTATTAAGTTTAAATTATATTTCATTATCATTTTTTTATGAATTAATATAGCAAATTTCATTATAAAAACAACAACATATGGCAATAATTTGAATATATTATTATTATTATTATTATTAAACCCTCTATTTAGCAACAATTATAATTACTTGTGGCCAACTGATAATGAAAACTCTCTGACTACTACATTTGGAGAACCGCGGACTGAAAGATTTCACGCAGGTATTGATGTAAGAACATATGGACAAATAGATAAAAAACTTTATGCAATTGAATCAGGACATATATCAAGAATTAGAATATCATCTAACAATTATGGGAAAGCCATATATCTTAAATTAAATGATGGAAACACTGTTTTATATTCACATCTTAATAAATTCAATGAAGAAATTGAAAAAATAATTGATACATTATATCAAAAATATGATAATAGTTTTTTTGATCACACTTTTAAAAAAAATCAATCTATACAAATATCCAGGGGAGAAATTATTGGATATACTGGAGATACTGGAAGTTTATCTGGGCCTCATTTACATTTTGAAATTAGAGATAAAAATAACAACCCAACAAATCCTTTAATATATTATTCAGATTTTAAAGATGGAGTTAAACCAATTGCAAAATCATTAGCAATAATTCCATTAAAAAAAGATACTTGGATTAATGGTATACAAGATTACGAAATCATAGATTTAAAAAAAATTAGTGACTTTAAATATATAATTGATGATACAATATCTGTAATTGGAGAATTTGGTTTAGCAGTAGAAACATTTGACAAAATAAATAATAGCACATTTAAATTTGGAATACATAAAATAGAATTAATTATAGATAATAATATACTATATAATATTGAATTTGATCAATATCAGTTCAATCAAGATAAACTAATCTATAAAGAAATGGATTATTATTTATTAAACAATAAAAAATCTTATCATCGATTATTTAATAATTCAAATAAAAAATTAGATTTTATAAAAAAAGACTGTACTGGAATCACATTAGATGAAAATTATCATAATGTAATTATAAATATTTATGATTTTCATAATAACAACATACAAATTCAAGCAATTATGTTAGGCAAAATGTTAATCAATGATACTGAAATAACTTATAATAAAAATGATGAAATTAAATTTAAAAATACAAAATCTGACATTACCACAAATCTTATTTCAAAATATAATGATTCTAGAATATCTATTAAACAGAAACAAAAAAACATATTTGATGTAAGCGCTATGACTGAAAATTATAATATTATTGAATACTATGTTTCAAATGAATTAGGCATATCATCAAAAAAAGAATATTTTACACTTAATAAATTAAATCCATATTTAATTAATGGAGATTTTCTAATTAAACATATAGATGCAGGAATAATTATTGAATTCATAGAAGAGATATACAGCGGTTATAGTCCGAAAATGATTTTAACATCTGATTATTATGAAAATTTAAATCTAGATTTATATAGAAAAGATAAAAATATTTTATCTACTAAGATTATCAGTCCTATTGATATAGAAAAATATAATAAAATAATATTAAAATACAGCAATCAGAATCCTGATATAATATTTGAAAAAGACCTCAAGGGATATAATCCGAAAAATAAAAATAATTATTGCTTCAAAAAAATATGCTTAAATAGCGATTCTACATCATTTTATAATGATACTTATATTTGGATAGATGAAACTGAAATTAAAATTGAAAAAGAATATAATGTAATTTCAGGCCCTATAATTATCAACCCAAAATCTATACCATTTAAAAATAAAATATCTATTGATACAGAATTAGATTATAAAAATAGTGCTATATATCAATATATCGAAAAAAACAATACTTGGAAAATATTAGACAATAAAAGCAATAATAATATAAAATCTAATATTAGCAGTGGAGGTATATTTGCTATATTGGAAGAAAAAGAAATTCCACTAATTAAAAATATTGAACCAAAGATAAATGGTAAATACAAATTAAAAAATCTAAAAAAAATTACTTTTAATATTATAGACAGATTATCTGGGATTAATCAAAATGATATATCTATATTATTAAATAGTGAAAAAATATATTTCAATTATATAAGATATAGAGATTTAATAGAAGCCAATATTAATGAAAAATTAAAATTAGGGAAAAACCATTTAAAAATTGAAGTTAAAGATAAAGTAGGAAATTTAAATATAATTAATGGGGAATTTATTATTATTGAATAATAATATAAAAATTATTGCAATTTCTGGTGGAACTGGATCAGGAAAAACATTCCTATCAAAAAAAATATTAAATAAATTTGGTGTTCAAAAAATTGATTCTATAAAAGTAGATTCATATTATAAAGATTTAAGTAATTTAAATTTTGATACTAGAAAAAAAACAAACTTTGATCATCCAAAAGCATTTGACTTCCAATTACTAAATAAGCATCTATTAAATTTAAAATCAGGTAAATCAATTAATTCACCAATATATGATTATAAAACTCACACAAGAACAAAAGAAACAAAAAAAATAAAAGGAACAATCAAAATAATTTTGTTAGAAGGAATTTTTTCTTTGTACAATGAAAAAATTAGAAGAATTACTGATTATTCAATTTACATAGACATTAATGAAAAAACGAGATTAAGCAGACGAATTATTAGAGATAAGAAATATAGAAAGAGGACTGAAGGAGATATTATACGACAATATAATAATACAGTAAAGCCTATGTATAAAAAATTTATAGAACCTACAAAAAAATTTGCTGATATAATTATTAAAAAAATAGATGAAACAGATAATGAATATATTAAATTACAATCAGTAATCAATAAATATATTACATAATTATGAATAATGGTTGGATAGAAATAATATGCGGTCCTATGTTCTGTGGAAAAACAGAGGAACTTATCAGACGATTAAAAAGAGCATTAATTGCAAAAAAAAATGTATCAATATTTAAGCCATTAATAGATGATAGATATAGTACTAATCATATTGTATCTCATAATAATAATTCTATAGAATCAAAAAGTGTAAAAAATATTAATGAGATATTAGAATATTCTAAAAAATCTGATGTTATCGGAATTGATGAAGCACAATTTTTTAACAATGATATCATCAATTTATCAAATCAACTTGCAAATAAGGGGAAAAGAATCATAATTGCAGGATTGGATAAAGATTACTTAGGAGAACCATTTGGTCCAATATCTCATTTACTTTCAAAAGCTGAATATATAACAAAATTATATGCAATATGTGTTAAATGTGGAGAAAAAGCTTTTTTTTCAAAAAGAATCACTAAAGATAATAAACGAGTAATAGTTGGAGAAAAAGACAAATATGAAGCTCGATGTAGATCATGCTTTATTAACTAAAAAGGATAAATTAAAATGGAAAATAGATTTATTGGAATATTTGGAATATTTGCTATATTATTTTTAGCATACTTACTATCAAATAACAAAAAAAATATTGATAAAAAACTTGTAATTTGGGGGATTTCATTACAAATATTTTTTGCTTTATTAATTTTAAAAATACCATATGGAAAAAAATTATTTGATTACATTGATATATTCATCAAAAAAATATTAAGTTTCTCAGTTGAAGGTAGTAAATTTTTATTCGGAAATCTTGGAAATGAACAATTTTTTGGACCATGGGTTCCTGGATTTCCTAATATTGAGACTTGGCCTGGATTCGGATTCCAATTTGCATTTCTAGTATTACCAACTGTTATATTTTTTTCAAGTATCATGTCTGTTTTATATTATTTTGGAGTAATGCAACATATTATAAAAATAATATCTAAAATTATGCAAAAAACAATGGGAACTAGTGGAGCTGAAACTATGAGTATATCAGCAAACATCTTTGTTGGACAAACTGAAGCTCCTCTTGTAATTCGTCCATTTATAAAAAAAATGACAAACTCTGAATTAACGGCTATTATGACTGGTGGATTTTCAACAGTAGCTGGAGGCGTGATGGCTGCATATGTTTTAATGTTAAGTAATGTTATTCCTGGTATTGCTGGACACTTAATGGCCGCTTCAATAATGAGCGCACCTGCAGCGTTAGTAATTGCAAAAATTATTTTTCCTGAAGTATCAACACCTGAAACTAGTAAAGGTGATATTGAATTATCATCATTTTCAAAAGAAGAAAATTTTCTGGAAGCAATAGGTAATGGTGCTACTGAAGGGATTAAATTAGCACTCAATATTGCAGCAATGTTAATAGCATTTTTATCAATAATAGCAATGTTGAATTGGTTTTTAAGTCTTGTTACCATCAATGAAACGAGTCTATCTATAGAATTAATTTTAGGATATTTATTTATGCCTCTTGCATTTTTAATGGGAGCTCCTTGGAATGAAGCAAATATATTGGGAAGTTTAATGGGTCAAAAATTAGTATTAACAGAATTTATTGCTTATTCAAATCTTGCTGCAGCAAGTACTGAAATATCAACTAAAACTGCAACTATTGGAGCATATGCATTATGTGGTTTTGCAAATTTTGCATCTATTGGAATACAATTAGGTGGAATAGGTTCAATTGCACCTGAAAGGAAAAAAGACTTAGCTAAGCTTGTAACTAAAGCTATGTTAGGAGGAGCTTTAGCATCTTGGTTAACAGCAACAATTGCAGGAATTATAATATAATGAGATTACTACTTATAGGCCCTCCTGGTGGAGGCAAGGGAACGCAAGCAAAATTACTAATTGAAAAGTTCTCAATACCTCAAATATCTACAGGTGATATGCTAAGAGAACATATAAAAAATGATTCTAATCTTGGCAAAGAAGCAAAAAAATATATGAATCAAGGTAAACTTGTCCCTGATCAATTAATATTAGATATGATGCAAGTCAGATTAAAAGAAAAAGATTGTAATAATGGATATATACTTGATGGTTTTCCTCGAACAATTCCTCAAGCTAATGGATTGGATTTTCTTTTAAAAAAAATCAAACAAGAATTAGATAAAGTTATACTTCTTAATGTACCAGATAACATTATTATAGATAGAATTACAGGTAGAAGATTGCACCCTGATTCTGGACGAATTTATCATATAAAATACAACCCACCAAAAAATATAGGATTAGATGATATAACAAACGAAAAATTAATCATACGCCCTGATGACCAAGAAGAAACTGTTAAAAAAAGATTAAAAATATATCATGATATGACAAGTCCTATAGTTGAACACTATAAAAAAAGTCTAATTGAATTAGATGGTAATCAAAATATTAATAAAGTTTTTGATAATATAATAAATAAGCTAAAATGAAACTACTAAAGCTAGGAATAACAGGTGGTATTGGTTCTGGGAAATCTACTGCATCAAATTTTTTTAAAGAAAAAAATGCTTATATTTTTAATGCTGATAGGGAATCAAAAAAGCATCTAAAATCATCATTAAGTTTGCAAAAAAAAATAATAAATATATTTGGGAATAAAATTACTCAAAATAATAAAATTCATTTTCCTTATCTTGCAGAAGTAGCTTTTGAAAATAAGACGAAACAAGAAATATTAAATGGAATCATGTGGCCTGAGATTCTTTTAATTATTTCCAATACATTTAAAAAAATCAAAGAAGATAATAAATACAAATTATTTATAGTTGATGCTGCTTTAATATTTGAAGCAAATTATCAATCTTTCTTTGACTATACTTTATTAATTACTGCAAATAAAAAAATAAGGACAGAAAGGGCTGTCAAAAGAAAGAATATAAGCTTAGAGAACATACAAAATCGAATGGCCTTACAAATGAGTGATAAAGAAAAAACAAAAATCGCAGATTACATTATAAAAAATAACCAGAGCATGGAAAAATTTACAATGAAATTAGAAGAGTTTTATTCTAATACTTTATTTAAGTAATGTAACCTTCTTACTATCAACAAAACCATCAGATAATAACTTAATAAAATATATACCACTTGAGTATCTTTCAGCATTCCATTTTATCTTATGATATCCAAATGACAATTCTCCATTAAACAACTCATCAACTAATCGACCATTTAAATCATAAATCGCAATACTAACATTATTTGTTTCCGGAATAGAAAAATCAATATTAACTATTGGATTAAAAGGATTAGGATATGGATCATCTAAATTAAACACTGAAGGTGTAGAATCAAAATCAACTAATTTATCTATTAAAAAATTATTTTGTTCAATCCAAATATTAATATCTGATGACATATCAATTAATTTATTAGTTGAAGTTTGATATACTTTAAACGTAACTATAGAATTTTCTTGACAATAACCAATTGTTTCATCAAAACCATCATAACCCATAGCAGGAACATCTGTATATGGACCGAACCATTTTCTGGCACCAACAATTACATCATCATGATATGAAATAATCCAATCTTCATCTGTAATAGATTGATTATTTATTAAAACCTCTTTGAAATAATAAAAAGATTGTTTCTGAGATTGATGATAAGTAAAATCATATGGAACATCAACAATATTATAATTTTCGATATTGTTATCTGCCTCCCTTAATAAATCAATGTTACTCTCAAACGAAAAGGATACATCCTCCATTGAATTAATCCAATAACCTAATAATTGTTGCCAACCAATTTCAGCTAAAGAACCAACCCATACTCCATCTTCATTTCTCATTGCTGATAAATTTTCACTAAATATATCTGTAAATAAGGACTCTACATCATCAGGTAAGGCTACATCTAAATCTATATTATCATCTCCAATATATGAAATTAAATTTTGGCCTGCATGCAAGTTATAAATTTGATTAATATCTGTTTGATATGTTGCTAAACCATAATTAGAAGATTCTTGTAAACGCACCCAATAACCTTTAGTTGGCTCAATACTTTGAAGACTTCCAATCCATTCACCATTCTCTAATTGAACAGATGCATAATTTTCTGTTAATATCTGTGAGATATTGCTATCTAAATCAAAAAACATATTCTCTATACTATTATCAGCCAATACTCCTAAATAACTAATTAAATTATTACCTTGATGTAATACAAAATCTTGAGATACTCTAACATCTATATAAAAATTTTGTATGGCTTGCAATGGATTAATCAAATCATTATCATTGATAACAAGTGTTATAGGACCAAAATAACCAGTAGAATTTGGAGTCCATATTATGGTTTGCTCTATAATTTCCATACCATCAGGTTCATTATTTAAAGATATTGAAAAAACATCACTATCAACATCAGAAAATTCAAAATTATACTCAAATGAATCTCCTAATAAAACATTATCAATAGGTACAGAAGTAATTATAGGAGAATCATTTACAGATAAAACATTTATATTAAATTCTTCTTCAACTACAAACTCTCCATCTGTAACACTAATGCTCACTAATATATCTCCAAAATAATTCTCTGCCGGATATACAAATAAAATATCATCATTGATTTCATATGATGCATCATTAGTTAAAGAAATAGTATAATCCAAAATATCGTTATCGACATCATATAATGGAATTTGAATTTGGAACAAACTATCTTCATTAATAGATGTATCTAATAATTCAGGAAGATCGGGAGCATCATTTATTGGCAAAATATTAAAAGAAACAAATGCTTCATTTGATAATTCTAATCCATCTGAAACAACATAATACAATGAATCCTCACCAAAAAAATCATCATTTGGAATAAAAGTTAAAAAAGATGAATTCAATACATATGTTCCATTTAATGGATCAGTTGTAACAGTATATTCTAATTGAAAATCATCTACATCTTGTCCATCAAGAATAATTAAAATTTCACTATCTTCATCTAAAATTTGATTTGTTATATTGTTTGCGACAGGAGGATCATTTATAGATTCTACTGTTAAAATAAAGTTTTCTGAAACAATGAATTCTCCATCTGTAACATAAACTATAATTTCAATATTTCCATTCCAATCTTGTTCTGGTAAAACATTTAAAATATTATCTTCAAAAAATATAACTGCGTTTAATACATCTTCAATATCATATTCTAAATCATCACCATCTACATCTGAAGAAATGATTTCATATTGAAATAATTCATCTTCGTTACTTATCTGATCAACGATATTATTGATAATTGGTGCATCATTTACCGCATTTACTGTTAATGTTACAGTCTCTGTTGAGCTGTATTCACCATCTGATAC
>CETH01162650.1_pt1 | contig 13608 bp, 13 predicted proteins | sample 361461 | NCBI WGS metagenome assembly CETH01 (sample SAMEA2622695, study PRJEB7988) | marine metagenome | isolation source: saline water (ENVO:00002010), including
AAAAGCAAAGGTAGAAGTATTTATAAGTAATATTGCTGAAGCTTATTCCTGGGCAGATATTGTTTTTTGTAGGTCCGGAGCTCTAACTATTTCTGAGTTAGAGGCTGTAGGCGTAGGCGCAATTTTGATACCGCTTCCAAATTCAATAGATGATCACCAATATAAGAATGCAATTAATTTTTGTTCTAATGGCGCTGGCCTAATTATACCTGAAGATAAACTTGAATCAGATGAATCTCACGAAAAAATATTTAGTATTTTAAAAAATAAAAATAAATTAATTAATTTTGCTAATAGAGCAAGAAATAACTCTAAAAGAGAGGCAACAAAAATTTTAGCTGACACTTGTATTGATATGGCAGGGTAAAGATAAATGAAAGAAGAATCAAAGAGTTTTAAAGTAATTCATTTTGTAGGAATAGGTGGATCTGGTATGAGTGGAATAGCAGAGGTTCTTCATAATTTAGGATTTATAGTTCAGGGCTCAGATTTAACTATATCTGAATCTACAAGAAGGTTGAGCAGCCTAGGAATTAAAGTTCATAGAGGTCATAGTAAGAAAAACATAGATAAGGCAGAATTAATTGTTTTATCAAGCGCTATATCAAAAGATAACATAGAAGTTCAAGAGGCTAAGAATTTAAATATTCCAATTATAAAAAGAGCAGAAATGCTAGCTGAATTAATGAGATTTAGACATGGTATAGCAATTTCTGGTACACATGGCAAGACTACGACAACTAGCCTTATAGCTAGCATACTTGATGAAAGCGATCTAGATCCAACTTTTATTATAGGAGGAAAGCTTCATAAGACTAATACTAATGCTAAGCTTGGATTAGGTAATTTCATAGTTGCTGAAGCAGATGAAAGCGATAAATCTTTTTTACATCTGCAGCCAAAATTATCAGTAGTTACTAATATTGACTCAGATCATTTAGAGAATTACGGGAACAATATAGAAAGATTAAAAATTGGATTTCTTGATTTTATTCACAACCTTCCATTTGATGGAACAGTATTTATGTGTATTGATGATAACAATATTAAAAGTATTTTAAACAATATAAGTAGAAAAATTATAACATATGGCTTTGATGAGGATGCAGAGATAAGAGCAGCTGAAGTTAAAATTAAAGGTATAAAAACTTATTTTAAGGTTTATAGGAAAAATAAATTACTATTCACTATTAAATCTAAATTACCAGGTATACATAATATTCAAAATTTCTTAGCAGCTATAGCCGTGGCTCTTCATTTAAATATAAGTAAAGAAATAATAAAGAATTCCTTAGATAATTTTTCTGGTATTGATAGGCGATTTCATATTAAGGAAAATTTAGTAACAGAAAATGGAATAATTGATTATATTGATGATTATGCTCATCATCCTTCAGAAATAAATTCTACAATTAAAGCAATTAGAGAGATATGGCCAGAAAGAAGACTTGTTACTATTTTTCAACCTCATAGATATTCTAGAACAAAAGAGTTATTCGATGATTTTGTTGAGTCTCTTTCAAAAGTTGATTTTCTTATTGTAACTGAAATTTTTTCAGCAAGCGAAAAACCTATTAGTGGTATAAATGGAAAATCTTTAACAAGATCAATAAGATTGAGTAGTGATTTAGAACCAATTTTTCTTAGTAATCTAGACTTATTACCAGAAATTTTAAAAAAAATTATTATTCCTAAAGATATATTATTAACAATGGGTGCTGGAGATATTGGACTTACTTCAGAAAATCTTTTTTATTCTCTTAAAGCAAGAAAGCCAATTGGAATAAAATTATGAATGAACGCTTATTAAAAAAAATAAGTAGTTCATCTACTCTAATAATAGATGAGCCAATGTCTAGGCATACTTCATGGAATGTAGGAGGAAAAGCAGGAATTTTTTTTAAACCAAGTAGCATCTCTGACCTTAAATATTTTTTAAGTAGCTTAGATGATAATGAAAGTATCTATTGGATTGGTTTAGGATCAAATTTATTAGTTAGAGATGGGGGCTATAAAGGTGTAGTAATTTGTACTTTAAATTTACCTAGAGAATTTATGGAGATAGAAGAAAATATAATAAAAGTAAGTTCAGGTATGCCCTGTGCTATTTTTTCAAAAAAGTGCACAAAATTAAAATTGGGACCTACTTCTTTTTTTGCAGGAATTCCTGGAACTCTAGGAGGTGCTTTAGCTATGAACGCTGGTGCTTTTGGTGAAGAGACTTGGATGAATATTGATTCAGTAGAAACAATAAACCGTAAAGGCGAAATTAATAAAAGAACTCCAAAAGAGTACAAAGTATCTTATAGGTCAGTTGAGGGAATTCAGGAAGAATGGTTTTTAAGTGCTACTTTCGCATTATATAAAGATGAAAACATTAATACAGGTGATACAAGAAAATTATTAAGCAAAAGGGCAAAAGCTCAGCCTATAGGTAAAAGAAGTTGTGGTTCTGTGTTTAGAAATCCAATAGATGATTATGCAGCTAGATTAATTGATGAAGCTGGACTAAAAGGTCAAAGAGTAGGAGATGCAGCGGTTTCTGAGAAGCATGCAAATTTTATTATTAATTTAGGTTCTGCTAGAGCATCAGATATTGAAAATTTAATTTATAAAATTAAAAACAAAGTAAAAGATAAATTTAGTATAGACCTCGAATTAGAAGTAAAGATTATCGGTGAGAATAGTTTTAGCAATTCTTTAATTAAGAAAGGATTAATTTAGTGATTAATATAATTGAACACAATAAAAAATATAAATATAGAAGTTTATTTAATTCCATATTATTTACTGTTTTAGTTATTTGTATTTTTTTGGCCTCTAGAATATTTTTAGATACGCCAATTCAGAAGCTTGAGTTAGTCGGTTTATTTCAAAGAGTAAACCCAATTCAAGTAGAAGAGATATTTTCAGGAGTTTTAGGAAAAGGTTTTTTTAGCATAGAAATAAGATCATTAGAGGCACGTTTAGAAGGGTTAGATTGGGTTGATAATGTTGAGATAACTAGAAGGTGGCCAAATAAGATTGCTGTTCGAATATATGAGCAAATTCCTACTGCTATATGGAATAAAAATAGCCTTCTTAATGAAAGAGGAGAAATATTTATTGATAGAGGCAATAATCATTTCCCTGAATTACCAAATCTTTTTGGACCTGAAGGGTCAGAGTTTAAAATATCCAATAAATATTTTGAAATAAAAGACTCATTAGAAAAAACTAACCTTGATTTAGATTTTATTTCAATGGATGAGAGATATTCATGGCTAATTTCATTTTCTAGCGGACCTGAGATTCGTATTGGTAGGAAAGAAGTAAATAATAGAACTAATAGACTTTTTAATATTGTTATTCCAAATCTTAAAGAAGATTTTAATCGTATTTCATATATAGATATGAGATATACAAGTGGCTTTTCTGTAGGCTGGAAAGATATACAGGAAGATCGTTTAGCGAGTTTATAAAATATTTAAATGGGAGGTGATTTTAATTGGCTAAAAAAGAAGATAGAAACCTTATAGTTGGATTAGATATAGGCACTTCAAAAGTTGTGACAATTGTGGGAGAAATATCTGAAGATAATAAGGTAGAGGTAATTGGAATTGGTTCACATCCATCAAGAGGATTAAAAAGAGGAGTGGTAGTAAATATTGAATCAACGGTCCAGTCTATTCAGAGATCTGTTGAAGAGGCAGAATTGATGGCAGGTTGTGAAGTTAATAATGTATTTGCTGGCATTGCAGGAAGTCATGTAAAAAGTATTAATTCTCATGGGATAGTTGCAATTCTTGATAGAGAGGTTAGCTCAGGAGATGTAGAAAGAGTTATAGATGCTGCAAGAGCTGTAGCTATACCATCTGACCAAAAAATATTACATGTCTTACCTCAGGAGTTTTTGATAGATCATCAAGAAGGTATCCGTGAGCCAATAGGGATGTCTGGAGTAAGATTAGAAGCAAAGGTTCATCTTGTAACAGGAGCTGTAAGTGCTGCACAAAATATCGTTAAGTGTATTCAGAGATGCGGTCTTGAAGTTAGCAATATTGTTTTGGAACAGTTAGCTTCTAGCTATTCAGTTCTGACTGAAGATGAGCAAGAGCTTGGCGTATGCTTAATTGATATGGGAGGAGGTACAACAGATATAGCTGTATGCGTAGGAGGAGCTATCCAGCATACTGCTGTAATTCCAATTGCTGGTGATCAGGTAACTAATGATATAGCAGTTTCTTTGAGGACGCCGACTCAATATGCTGAGGAAATAAAGATTAAATACGCTTGTGCATTGTCTCAGCTAGCAAACCAAGATGAGACTATAGAAGTTCCTAGTGTAGGTGACCGGCCATCAAGAAGATTATCAAGGCAAACTTTAGCAGAAGTTGTTGAGCCAAGATATGAAGAATTATTTTCACTTGTTAGAGATGAATTAAGAAGATCTGGATTTGAAGATCTGGTTGCAGCTGGAATAGTTCTTACTGGTGGATGTTCAAAAATGGAAGGGGCAGTAGAACTTGCTGAGGAAATATTTCATATGCCTGTTAGGCTAGGTGTCCCACAGTATGTAGATGGTTTAGTAGATGTGGTAAGAAACCCGATTCATGCTACTGGAGTAGGGTTATTACTTTTTGGTAAGGAGTCAGATGATGTAGGTTCTGAAAATTTAGGCGGGGGATCTGAGTTATTTAATAGAATGAAAACTTGGTTTCAAGGTTGGTAATAAATAAGTTCTTTAATATAGGAGTTAATAATGTTTGAGTTAATGGATAATAATAATGAAACTGCGATTATAAAAGTAATAGGAGTTGGTGGCGGTGGTGGTAATGCTGTATCTCATATGCTTTCCTCTGGCATTCAAGGAGTTCATTTTATTTGTGCTAATACAGATGCACAAGCATTGAGAGGTACCAACGCTAAAACTAATATACAAATTGGTTGTAATATAACTAAAGGCTTAGGAGCTGGAGCCGATCCTGATATAGGCCGTCAGGCCGCAATGGAAGATAGAGATAGACTCCAAGAAGTTATAGGTGGAACCGATATGCTATTTATAACCGCAGGCCTTGGAGGTGGAACAGGAACAGGTGCTGCACCAGTTATAGCTCAGTTAGCCAAAGAGTTAGGTATTCTAACTGTCGCCGTAGTTACTAGGCCTTTTGAGATGGAAGGAAAGAAACGTAAAGGCTTTGCAGATCATGGGATTGCAGAATTAGCAAAGCATGTTGATTCTCTAATTACCATTCCTAACGAGAAACTACTTAGCGTGCTTGGTTCAGAGACGTCACTTTTAGATGCATTTAAATCAGCTAATGAGGTTTTAAAGGGAGCTGTTCAGGGTATAGCAGAGTTAATTACAAAGCCAGGATTGGTTAATGTAGATTTTGCAGATGTTAGAACTGTCATGTCAGAGATGGGTATGGCTATGATGGGAACAGGAAGTGCTTCTGGTATGGGAAGAGCCGCAGAAGCTACTGAAGCAGCAATTTCTAGCCCTCTTCTGGAGGATATTAATTTATCTGGAGCTAATGGAGTGCTAGTTAATGTTACTGCTGGAATGGATCTATCTATAGGAGAATTCCAAGAAGTGGGAGAGACGGTTAAGCAGTTTGCTGCAGATGATGCTGAGGTAATTCTTGGAACTGTAATAGAACCAGATATGAATGAAGAAATTAGGGTTACTATTGTTGCAACAGGACTTGGAAAAGAATCTAATCCAAAAGAAATAAGGGTTGTTTCATCTTCTGATAAAGTTGTTAACGAAAATCCGAATTACAATGATCTAGATATACCTACAGTAAGGAGGAATAGTGAAGATGTTGAGGAGAAGCTAGATCAAGAGGATATGCTAGATATTCCAGCTTTTCTTAGGAGGCAGGCAGACTAACTAATTTATATTTTTAAAAGCTTATTATTAGGTGGTCTATCTTTAATTTTTTGCACTTATTTAGTGCAGTATGTTAGTATTGCCACTTAAATTGAAGTCTGGATTTATAATTTCTTGTGAAACAGAGAACGATAAAAGAATCAATCCGCGCTAGTGGTATAGGTCTCCATAGCGGTGAAAAGGTCTATATGACAATTAGGCCTGCTCCACAAAATACCGGTATAGTTTTTAGGAGGATTGATTTAGATCAGCCAATTGATATTCCTGCAAAAGCACAAAATGTTTCTCATACTACTTTAGGTACTACAATAGAATATAAAAATATTAAGGTAGCAACAGTAGAACACCTGTTGTCGGCAATGGCTGGTTTAAGTATTGATAATGCATTTGTTGAGTTAACAGCTGCTGAAGTACCTATTATGGATGGAAGCGCAGCACCTTTTGTTTTCTTATTACAATCTGCTGGTATTGACACACAAACTGCTAATAAGAAATTTATAAAGATAAATAAAACAGTAGAAGTTAGAGATGGTGACAAGATCGCAAGGTTGTCTCCTTATAATGGTTTTAGATTAAATATGGATATAGATTTTGAACATCCAGTGTTTAAGATGAATAGCCAATCAGTTTCAATAGAATTTTCTGTTACAAGTTTTCTGAAAGAAATTAGCCGTGCTAGAACTTTCGGTTTTCTTAGAGATCTAGAAATTTTAAGAGAGAAGGATTTGACTCTTGGTGGAGGCATGGATAATGCTATTGTTTTGGATGAATTTAGAGTTCTTAATGAAGATGGCCTTCGTTTTCGGGATGAGTTTGTTAGACATAAAATTCTAGATGCTATCGGAGATTTATATTTAATGGGTGCATCATTGATAGGAGAATTTAATGGTTATAAATCAGGCCATAATTTAAATAATTTATTATTAAGAGAGCTTATATCTTCACCTGACAGTTATGAAGAAGTAGTTTTTCAAAATGAAGTTGATTTACCTTCTTCATATAGATTAGCTCCGAGTGTTTCTGATTAGTTTTTTTGAGGTAGAACTTTTACAATAATCTTTTTTTTCACAAGGTCAGGTGCAATATAGCGTATACGGGCGGCCCATTCAGAGGAGTCAACTAGAAGTATTAAAGTTCCATCTTTGGATATATTTGCATCAACCAAGTGGTCGGCATCTTCCTTAGGCAATAAACCCTTGATTTTACTTGTTATTTTATTATGCCTATTGATTTCTTTTATCAAATTAGACATTTTTCCTAATTTAGAGTTTAAAATTTTTGATATAGAAGAAGGATTTTTTCGAATCATTTTAAATCTAGTTTATTATTATATATATTAAAATAACATAACTTAATAATTTATTTTGAGGAATTTATCTTTGTTTAGCTTTTTTTATAATTTTTTTACTGAATTACTAGGTAGCCGTAATAAAAGACTACTCAAAAGTTATAGTAAAATTGTATCAAGAATCAACATACTAGAAAGTGAAGTCAAGTTACTAACCGATGAAGAGATATCTAAGAAAACAGAAGATTTCCGTCTTAGATATTCTAGAGGTGAATCACTAGAACAATTATTGCCTGAAGCATTTTCTATAGTGAGGGAGGCAGCTGTCAGAGTACTTGGGCTTAGATTATTTGATGTTCAGCTAATTGGTGGAATAGCTTTACATAATGGAAAAATAGCTGAAATGAGGACAGGAGAAGGGAAAACTCTAGTTGCTACATTACCGGCGTACTTGAATTCTTTGACAGGTGACGGCGTGCATATTGTTACAGTAAATGATTATTTAGCTCAAAGGGACTCAGATTGGATGGGACCTGTGTATAAATTTTTGGGTTTAAATGTTGGGGTAATAAAAAGCGGTCAAAATCCTATAGATAAACATGAGGCCTATCAGGCAGATATAACTTATGCTACTAACAACGAACTTGGTTTTGATTATCTAAGGGATAATTTAGCTTTTAGACTAGAAGATAGGTTTCAGAGGAAGCTTGCATTCGCTATTGTTGATGAAGTTGATTCTATTTTAATTGATGAAGCAAGAACACCATTAATTATTTCAGGTAAATCTGATGAGAGTACTAGTCTCTATGTAAGTATTAATAAGCTTGTGCCAAAACTAAAGATTCATAATATCCCAGAAGGTAAGGTGAATGATGATATTGATGCATCAAATATTTCTTTACTTGATATAAATGGAAATTCTTTAGGTATAAAGAAGATAGATGAAGCATTAGAAATTAGCAAGAATAAAGGTTGCCACCTTGTAGAAATAGACTTAAATAATAACCCGACTGTTTGTAAGTTAATTATCCCTGGGCATTATACTATTGATGAAAAGTCTAAACAGGCTCACTTAACAGAAGAAGGTCATGAAAAAGCTGAGAGTCTTCTTGAAGAGGCAGGGCTGCTTTTGCATGGCGACAGTCTTTATGATGCTGGCAATATACGTTTATTACATCATTTAAATTCTGCCCTAAGGGCGCATGCTTTATTTAAAAAAGAGGTTGATTATATTGTTAAGGATGGCGAGGTTGTAATAGTTGATGAATTTACTGGAAGAACAATGGCTGGTAGGAGATGGTCTGATGGATTGCATCAAGCTATTGAGGCAAAAGAAAACCTGAAAGTAAAAGAGGAAAATCAAACAGTAGCCTCTATAACCTTTCAAAATTATTTTAGGCTATATAATAAAATTTCTGGCATGACAGGTACAGCCGATACAGAAGCTTTTGAGTTTCAGCAAATATATGGTTTAGAAGCTGTAGTAATTCCAACTAACTTAACTATGGTAAGAGATGATCTTCCAGATTTAGTTTATTTAACTCAAAAAGGAAAATTTGCTGCAATAATTAAAGATATAAATGAGAGAAGATTAAAAGGTCAGCCTATTTTAGTAGGTACAACTTCAATAGAAACTTCTGAGCTACTGTCATCTTTGTTAAAGAAGGAAGATATTTCTCATAGAGTATTAAATGCTAAATATCATGAACAGGAGGCAGAGATAGTGGAACAAGCTGGTAGGCCTGGGGTAGTTACTATAGCAACAAATATGGCTGGCAGAGGTACAGATATAGTTTTGGGGGGAAAATTAAATATTTTAGAAGATAATAATGATATAGAGAACATTAGAATTGAGTGGGAAAAATCTAATAGAAAAGTAATAGAGTCAGGTGGTTTGCATATAGTTGGTACCGAAAGACATGATTCTAGAAGGATAGATAATCAATTAAGAGGAAGGTCAGGTCGGCAAGGTGACCCAGGATCAAGTAGGTTTTATCTTTCAATGGAGGATAATTTAATGAGAGTTTTTGGGGATCCTGACAGAACAAAAAATTTATTGTCTAGAGCTGGTATGCAAGAAGATGAGGCTATAGAAAGTAAAATATTATCTAAACAAATAGAAAGGGCCCAGAGAAAGGTTGAAGCTCATAATTTTGACATTAGAAAACAGCTTTTAGAATATGATGATGTTACTAATGATCAAAGAAAAGTTGTTTATAAGCAGCGGTCTGAACTTATGAATTCAGAAAATATTGGAGAAGCTATTCTGTCGATAAGAGAAGAGGTGATCAATCAAGTTATTGATGATTTTATTGAGCCTCAGAGTGTAGAAGAAGTTTGGGATAAAGAAGGCTTGAGCAAAATTCTTGATCAAAAATTTGGAACCCAGATCAATATTCATTCTTTACTAGAGTCAGATCACTCTCTTAATGAACAGGATGTAAGAGAATATTGTATTAATAAAGTTGAATCAGAATATGAAGAAAAAAAAGAAAGTGTTGGAATTGAAGTTATGCATAATCTCGAAAAGAATTTAATGTTAAGAAACTTAGATATCCACTGGAAAGAGCACATAGGGGCGCTTGAATATTTAAGACAAGGGATACATCTTAGGGGATATGCACAAAAAAATCCTAAGCAAGAATACAAGAGAGAAGCATTTGAAATGTTTAGTGATATGTTAGATAGAGTAAAGATTGATACTATTTCTACTTTATCTAAGGTTCAGATTAGAAAACCAGAAGATGCAGAAGTATTAAAGCCTAAAAATACTCCTATAAAGAATATGAACTTTAAGCATGCACCAGCACCAGGCTTGACAGCACAAAAAAAACTTTCTTCTACTAATACCGCTGATAAAGCACCTTTTGTAAGAAAAGGCCCAAAGGTAGGAAGAAATGAACTATGTACTTGTGGATCAGGAAAAAAATATAAGCATTGTTGCGGAAAATAGAAATTTACAAAACATGCATAATGGAAAGCATTACCAAAAAGTAGTAATAGGATTAATTTTTGATAATAACAATAATGTTCTTATTAATAAGAGGCTACCTGGTAAATATATGGAAGGATATTGGGAATTTCCAGGCGGCAAAATTAACTTACAAGAAGATAATATGTCTGCTCTTTCAAGAGAACTCCTAGAAGAATTAGGTATTATTGTGAGTAAGGCTAAGCCTATCATGAATTATTACTATCAATATGAAGATTATATGGTTAATTTGGATATTTGGATTATAAAAAGTTTTCTTGGTGAGCCAAAATCAAAAGAAGGTCAGGAAATTGCTTGGGTCCATCCTGAAGACCTATTTAAATTTAAGTTATTGCCTGCTGATCAGAAAATACAAGATTTTCTATTGGCAAAGAGATAGATGAAAATTAACATCATTTTTCACTTGGGATGTATGATCGTATATGCTTATCCACTCTAGAAATCTTACTGAAAATCTATGTTTTCCAGCGCTGATTTCTGGATAAAAATTTGAATTTTTATTAATAGATATAGTAATCATTATTATCTTATTATCTTTACTTAATTCATGGAGGAACATTCCATTTTTTGCAATTTCATTGTTAGTAATATTGCTATTTCTTATAAGCCATAAGATATGAATAATTGATTCACAAATAGGTTTAATTTCCTTAATCCATTCTTCAAGACCAGATAGCAATTCCTCTTTTGGTTGATTAACCCAATAGGCAAAATTTGGCAAATCAAATATACAAGTTCCTCCTGGTATATTACTTCTGTGTTTTATTGCATGCAGGAACTCAGAATCATAAATTTTAGATGGTAGATCACTATCAAGAGCTAATAATTCTTCTTTAGCACTACTTATTTCAATAAATATTTTTTCTATCCTATCTAGATCTACGCCAGACTGTTTTTTATATGATAGTAAAATATCTTCCTGTTTATCAAATTGCTTTATTAGATCATTTTTTAATCCAGATCTATTTATAATACTTATTATTTCTATAATAGAAGAGATTGCCGCTCTTACGCTAAAGTCAGATAAATTATTTTGATGAAATAAAAGTTGCTTATATAGAAACTCCGTTCTCAAGAAGGTTCTCATAATCTCATTTAGAGGTTGATCAAAATTGATCATATCTTTATTTTCTAGAAGCAATTCTTTTGGTATAGCCATTTGATTTATTAATAATAATAATGATTAAATAGTAGTATAATCTTATAAAATAAAATTACTATTGTTATTATATTTATATATAAATTATTGTTTTAAAAAGAACTATATGACTGAAAAAATAGCTTACCAGGATCAGGATTGTAATCTTACGCTTAAAGAAGGGTTAGAAATATATTATTCTTTGCTCAAATCAGCGGAAATAAATAACAATGCAATAAAAAAAATAGAAGATGATCCTGGATCATCAATAATGAGGAACCATGATTGTACACATGTTATTTTTGGCCTTGATATATCTTTGGAACAAGAAGCAATGCTTGATACATGGACTCTTTATGGAACGCAATTTAGTTGGTTAGATTTATTAAAATATTCATTTACAAACAAAGAATTGTTAAAATTATATAAAGTATTTTTTACTGAAGTAGGGATAAAAGGATTTATTAAGCTTTATCAAAATACTCGGATAGTTAAGAAATTAATTAAATCAAGAACTAAGGCTATGATAAAAAAATGGCCATATAATTGTGATGATGAATTATTAAATAAAAGAATTTGTGATTTAAGGAAAGATTATGGTATTAAAATATTAGAGAAAAGTGAGAGATCGGTCCAAAAATTAAATTGGTCAGGATCCTTGAGCAATTCTTAAATATATCTTATTAACTTGATTTATAACAGATTTTATATCCTTGCTAGTATCGATTACTATATCAGCCTTTTTTAGCCTATCTTTCCTATTTATTTGGTTTTTTATTATGTTTTCCCCATCTTTTTTACTTATTTTATCTCTCTCCAATAATCTTTGGAGTTGAGTTTTTTTGGGGCAATCGACAACTATTACATAATCCACAATCTCTATAAACCCTGTTTCAATTAAAAGGGGTACAACAATTATTACATACTTTGATTTTGTTTCTAGTAGGAGATCAAGAGTTTTTTTACGAATGATAGGGTGCAGAATTGATTCCAGCTTTTTTTTATATTCATTATTTTCAAAAATTATTCTTCTTAATTTTCTACGATCTAGTTTTTTAGATTTTTTTTCTATTATATCTTTACCAAAAGAATCAATTATTAATTTTAGTGCTGGTTCTCCTGGTTTAACAGCCTCTTTTGCTATTTCATCAGTATCAATAATTTCTATACCAAGATTTGAAAATATATCAGCAACTGTTGTTTTACCAGTAGCTATACCTCCAGTTAGACCTATTTTAAATATGTTATTATTCATAAATATAGTAGATAAAATACTAACAATTCTTGTTTATATAAAAAAGTAAAGAAGCCTACAATAGCTAGAAATGGACCAAAAGGGATAGTTGACCTAATAGTATGCTTTTTGAACATTATTAAAAATATTGAATAAAATATTCCTAGTATTGAAGAAAAGAATAATATAAATGGTATAAATTGCCAACTTATCCATGCCCCTAAACCAGCCATAAGCTTAAAGTCACCATAACCTAATCCTTCCCTATTAGTAAAAAAATGATGAATTTTATAAATTATCCATAAGCTATAGTAACCACAGATAGCGCCAATTAAACTTGAGTAAAATTCAGTTACGCCCAAAAATAGATAATTAAATAAAATCCCTACAATTAATATTGGTATTGTTATTATATCTGGGAGCAGCCCATGCTCAATATCAATTATTGATACTGTGATTAATAAACATGCAAATATATAGATTGCTATCAAATCTAGGCTTAACCCAAATTGAAAGAAAGTTAGTATAAATACCAGAAGGGTGACTAATTCAATGATTGGGTATCTAATAGAAATTGGTTTTTTACAATTACTACATTTAGCTCTAAGAGTAATATAGCTAAATAATGGAATATTTTGGTATAAAGGAATGATATTTAGACATTGAGGGCAGTTGGAGCGCGGTATTACTAAATTATAAAATTTATGCTTATTGTATTTAGATATAAGTGTTTTATTGTATTTTCTTTCCAAAATAATTGGGATTCTAAAGCTAGCCAAGCTAATAAAGCTTCCTATTATTAAGCTAATAATGCAAATTATAAGAAATAGAGTATAATTATTAATTAACATATATTTTCTATATATTTTTTCAATCTTAATTATATTCCTAAACTGTACCTAAAAGCTTAAATTAATCTTAATAAATGATAAAATATAATTAGATAATTTAATATAGAGATAATTTAAATTGAACCTTCACGAATTTCAATCAAAAGCTATTTTTAAGGATTATGGTATTCCGGTACCTAAAGGAATTATTGCCTATAATGCTAAAGAAGCCGTTAAGGCTGCTAAAGATA
>CETH01182147.1_pt1 | contig 13608 bp, 11 predicted proteins | sample 361461 | NCBI WGS metagenome assembly CETH01 (sample SAMEA2622695, study PRJEB7988) | marine metagenome | isolation source: saline water (ENVO:00002010), including
TTTCTTTTTCTATGAATAGATTTTATCAAGGAGATTGGATTGATAGTATGGCATCAAGGTTTATTGATGAACTGCCAGAAAAATGTTTAGATAAGAATTCTTTTTTTGATGAAAATAAAGATGAGGATGTAGATTTTGAATTTAATCAAGATTTTGACACGGACGATAATATTAGGAGTCCAGGTTGGATTAGATATCAAAAAAGAATAAAATGATCAAAAATAGATTAAGAAATTTAAAAAAAAATTTTAAAGAATTTAGAATAGATGGTTATGTTATTCCTAAAAATGATGAATTCTTTTCAGAATATTCTAAAAAAGATAGATTAAAAATAATTTCTAATTTTAGTGGATCTGCCGGTTTTGCAGTAATTTTAAAAAATAAAAATTTTTTATTTGTGGATGGAAGGTATACTATTCAAGCACAAATAGAGTCTGGAGAAAATTTTAAAATTATTGAATACCAAAAAATTGTCAATTGTGATTTATTTAAAAACTTAACATTGGGTATTGATCCAAATTTATTCACATCTGGTCAAATAGAGAGGTTTTTTTTAAAAAATAACAAAATTAAAGTAATAAATAAAAATTTGGTAGATAAAATCTCAATTGATCATAAAAATACTTCAAAGCCTTTTTATTCTCTTAATAAAAATATCGTTGGAGAAAATTTTAAAGATAAAATAAATAAAATAATAAATATTTTAAAAAAAAATAATTCCAACTATATATTTATTTCAGCTCCTGAGAATGTAGCTTGGCTTCTAAATATTAGAGGATATGACAATCCTAATAGTCCTATACCAAACTGCCACTTATTTTTGGATGATAAAAAAAATATTTTTTTAATTGGAGAAAAAAAAAAAATAAAAAATTTACATAAAGAAAAAAAGATTAAATTTAACCAAGTAATAGACCCTGGAGACTTTAAAAAATTGATAGATAAACAGACAGGAAAAAAAGTCATAATAGATACTAAAACGTGCTCAATATTTTATGAAAATATTTTCATCAAAAAATTCAAAATTTTAAAAAGAGAAGATCCAATTTATTTTTTAAAATCAATAAAAAATAAAACAGAAATAAAAAATATGATTAAAACTCACATAGCTGATGGTGTAGCTTTAACTAAATTTCTTTATTGGATTAAAGTCGTCAACAAAAAAAGGATTACTGAATTTGATGCACAAAACAAACTTGAAAAGTTCAGAAAAAAAAATCAAAATTATTTATACCCGAGCTTCGATACAATTGCAGGAAGTGGTGCTAATGGGGCTATAGTTCATTATCGATCAACAAAAAAAAATACAAAAACAATTAATAAGAATGATATTTTTTTATGTGACTCTGGAGGTCAATACAAGTATGGAACAACCGACGTTACCCGCACTGTATGTTTCTCTAAACCAAAAAAAAAAATTAAGGATATTTTTACAAAGGTTTTGAAAGGTCATATTGCAGTTGTTACTTCCAATTTAACAAATTACTATAACGGAAAACTTATTGATGTGAGGGCAAGAAAATATTTAAAAAAAAGTGGCTTAGATTATGCCCATGGTACTGGCCATGGTGTAGGATTTTTTTCTAATGTTCATGAAGGGCCCCAGGCAATATCTAAATTTAATACAATTAAACTTAAAGAAGGGATGATAATTAGCAATGAACCTGGTTATTATAAAAAAGGTAAATTTGGAATAAGAATTGAGAATTTAGTTTATATAAAAAAAAATAAAAATAAACTATATTTTGAAAATTTAACTTTAGCACCAATTGATACAGATTTAATTAATTTCAGACTCTTAAGTAAACAAGAGCAAAATTATCTAAATAATTATCACTCAAATATTTATTCAAAAATTTCAAAATATCTAAATAAAAATGAAAAAAAATGGCTAACTAGTTTTTTTTAACATACTAGACCATTCAGCTTGAGTTAATATTTTTATTTTCAATTCTTTTGCAGTATCTACTTTTCGTTTTGTTGGTTTTTCGCCAATTATAAGATAGTCAAGTTTTTTTGAAACATTACTTACTATTGATCCAGAATTTTCTTCGATCAATGATTTTGCTTCTGCTCTACTTATCCCATTAAGCTTACCAGTTAACATAAATGTTTTATTAATTAATAATCCATCAGATTTCTGTACTTTTGCATCTTTTACTTTTAGAATTTTTCCTAGTTCATTTAAAACTTTAATATTTGTTTGGTTTTGAAAAAAATTCTTAATTGAATTAATCTGAGTCTCACCTATTCCATCAATATTAAGTAGTTCGTCAATTTTTTTTTTTTGAGATAATAGTAAAAAATTTTTAAAAGACTCTAAATTCTTTGATAAAAGTTTTGCATTTTCTAAGCCAATGTGTCTTATACCTAAAGCAAAAATAAATCTCTCAAACGAGATTGTTTTTTTTAAATTGATTGAATATTCAAGGTTGGCTACTGATTGTTTTCCCCAACCATCTAAATTTTCAATTTTTTTGTAATTTAGTTTAAATATATCTTGAGGTAATTTAATCAATTTTAAACTCCAAAAATTTTCTACTATTTTTTTTCCAAAACCTTCTATATTAAAGGCCTCTTTAGATACAAAATGTTTAATTTTTTCAATTGCAACTCTTTCACAATTGTACCCCTCATTTGAACATCTCCTGACAGCATCTTCTTTTTTTGTAATTAAATTAAAGTCTTTAATAGTTTTAGAGCCACAAGATGGACAATTAACTGGGAATTTAAACTTTTTTAAATCTTTATTTCTTTTTTTCAAGTCTACAGAAATTACATGAGGTATTACATCTCCTGCCCTCTCAACCACAACTGTATCGCCCACTCTTATATCTTTACGGATTATTTCTTCTTCATTATGTAACGTTGCATTCGATACAACGACACCACCGATATTAATTGGTCTTATTTTAGCAACAGGTGTTAAAGCTCCGGTTCGCCCAATCTGTATTTCAATATTTTCTATCATTGAAATTCCATTATTAGCTGAAAATTTATGTGCTATCGCCCACCTTGGTGCATTGGCAACATTACCTAGCCTTTTTTGTAATCTGAAGTCATTAACTTTATAAACAATACCATCAATATCGAAATCTATCTGATCTCTTTTTTTTTCAATTTCATAATAATTATTCATTAAATTTTCTACTTTACTAATGGTTTTATTAAGTGGATTTGTTTTAAAACCCCATTCTTTTAATTTCATTAAATATTTATTTTGTGAAGATACCTCTAATCCTTTTTCATAACCAAAAGTATAGGCAATAAACTTTAATGGGATTTTTTTAGTTTCCTCTGGGAATTTTTGTCTTAAAGAACCTGATGCAGCATTTCGTGGATTTGCAAATTTATTACTTAATTTTATAAAATCACTATTTTGAATAAATACTTCACCTCTTATATCAATTTCTTCAGGAAAATTTTTTGTCTTTATATCATGTGGTATATCTTTAATCGTTTTTAAATTTTCGGTTATATCCTCTCCTTCTTTTCCATCGCCTCTAGATAAACCAGTAATAAATTTACCATTTCTATAAATTAAAGAAGCTGAAATTCCATCTATTTTTGGCTCAGCACTGTATTCAATTTCAAATCCCTCTCCCTTATCTAAATAATTAAAAATTTTTTTTTCAAAATTTGCTAAATCCTCTTGAGTAAAAGCATTAGCCAGTGAAAGCATCGGTACTTTATGGAGAACTTTTTTAAAACTTTTTGAGGGTTTAAATCCTAAAGAATTTGAGGGAGAGTCTTTATCATTTAAGTATTTATATTTTTTTTCTAAATCAAATATTTCATTTTTAAGTTTATCAAATTCACTATCACTTAATTTAGGATTATTCTTGTCAAAATATAAGTAATTGTGAAACTTAAGTTCTTTAATTTTTTTTTTATATAATTCTTTAACTTCTTTTTTATTCATTTTTAAAAAAAGGATTTTATTTTTTCTAAAAGCTTGTCTTTTTTACCCTCTTTTTTTGTTTTTTTAATAAGATCATAATCTTTATTAAAAATCTTGTAAGACTGTTTATACCATTCACTTGATTGATAGTTATATCCAAGTGTATTAGCATACTTTTTTGCTTCCGCTTCTAACCCAATTATATAATAAATTTCAACAAGACGATGTAAAGCTTCCTCAACATATATTGTCGTTTCATGCTCAGTGATAACAAATTTGAGTCTATTGATTGCAGCAATCCATTTCTCTTTTTTAATATAATGTCTTGCGATAAACATTTCTTTTGCAGCCAAAATATCTTCAATCAATTCAAGTTTGTATTTAGCATCTAAAGCATAATCTGTATTTGGATATTTATCTATAATTAACGTAAAATATTTTTGTGCTTCAGCTAATGGTCTTAAATCTTTTTTTTCATTAACTATACTGTCATAATAATTCATCGCTATTAAATAATAAGCGTAATCTAAATTTTCATTTTTATTATATAATTTAACAAATCTTTTAAGTTCATTAATAGAATCATTATAAAAACCATTTTGCCAATAAGCATACGCAGCCATAAGAGATGCTCTTGGAGCCCAATCAGATTGTGGAAATATTAATTCTGCTTCATTAAATTTTTTTGCTGCATAATACGTATCGCCTTTTTCCAGGGCTTCAAGGCCTGCATTATAAGCTTCGATCATTTGTTTTTCTAAATTTTGACCCTCTACTTTAGTAACTATTTCTTTTGGGTCTTGAGAACATGAACTCAACAAAATTAGTATAATTAAAAAAAATATATATTTCATATTAATGAAATTTATTTAACAGTTTTTTGATAAAAACTAAACTATTAAGCTATTGATCTTAAATGGCTTTTATTGAAGAATATGTTTGGTATGGTCTTTTCTTTTACTTCTAAAATGGAAAAATTACTGTCATCGTTAAATACTTTTCTTAACAATTTATTTGTAAGCATATGTCCACCTTGAGAACATTTAAAGCTACCAATAATTTTGTATCCAGATAAATATAAATCTCCCATACAGTCTAAAATTTTATGATTAACAAATTCTTTTTTGTTTCTTAATTTTTCTTTATTAAGAATTTTTTTCTCTTTAACTACTATGGCATTATCCAATGAGCCACCTAAAGCAAGATTATTTGATCGTAGTTTTTCTATATCTTCATATAAACAAAAAGTTCTCGAATTATAAATTTCATTTAGTTCAGACTTATATACATCAATAACATTTCTCTGAGTTCCTATCGTGGGATTATTATATTTAATTTCAAAATCAATATCTAAGCTTAGTTTGCTTGGCTTAACTGAAATATTTTTATTTTTATCAGAAAAAGAAATTTCTTTATTTATTTTTATAATTTTGATTGGAACTTCGCTAATTTCTAACCCAGCCTTTAAAACTTCTTGAACAAATATTTTGGCTGATCCATCTAATATTGGGACTTCATGACTATCGATTTCAATTAAAGCATTATCAACACCTAATCCATAAAAGGCTCCCATTAAGTGTTCAATAGTTGAAATATAAACACCACTTTCATTTGATATCGTTGTGCAAAAAGATGCATTACTTACATTGTAAACATTAGGGATAACAAAATTATTTTTCTTTAAGTCAACCCGTTTAAAAACAATTCCTGAGTTTGGTTTAGCAGGAAATATGGTCATTGAAGCTTTTTTTCCGCTATGTAACCCAACACCTTCAAGGTGAATGCTTTTTTTAATAGTTTTTTGGTTTAATGAAGACACAAAGGGTATTTAAGGCAAATTAGGTGAAATATAAAAACAACTAATGTTACTAGAAAATACGATTTTAATTGAAGAAAAAAAAGAATTTTTCAAAAAAACCCTTATTTTTTGAACTTTTATTAGTAATTAAAACTTCATTTTTATTTGAACCATTTAAGATATCTTCCGCCGTGTCAAAAATATCATATTTGCCTTGGAGTTCCTTAAAATTATTTAAATAATGATAGCTAAGTATTTTAGCAATTGAAATTTGATATTTTCTGAAAATATCCTCTAAATTTTTTATAAATCTGTTTGAAAGACATATAATATTTAAATCTAAACTAAAGAAATCACATTTAACATCATTTGGAAGATATAGAAAATTTTTTTTATCAATCAAATAATTATCTATAATAATATGTACAATTTTTCTGTCATTAATTGTTTTTTTACATTGATTTTTTGCCTCAAAAACTAAATGATTTATTTTTTCGTAATCAATTAGATCCCCATAATTATTTTTTTTCAAAGATACCTTTACAGAAAAAAAATCTTTATTTTCTATTATCAAGTAAATATTATTTATAAAATTATTCAGCATTTTTTCAATTTCATAAATATGATTATCAAGAAAATTTTGAATTAATGGTAGTTTAATATCATTGGAAGTATCTTTTATATAAAGTTCTTTTTTGTAGAGAGTTTTTTTTTTTAAAAAGTCATATACTGCGATTTCTAATTTCTCATTACTAATAATAAAAAATGTTTTGAAACTAATATTATCTTTCATTGATGACCAATTGCTTGTTTTGTCGAAGATCAATTATTTTAATCTTTTCAAATTCTTCATCTTTAAATAAATTATTTAATAAAACTAATGAATCTTCAACTTCGTTTTTGGGTAATTTAATATAAACTCCTTGGTAAGTTTGAATATCCCATCTTCTGGATGGATAAAAAAATAAATTTTCAATATCTTTATAATTAAATTGTGAGGTATCTAAAATTTTTTTAAATTTTAAAAATTCTTGAATATCAAGATTACCAAATATTTGGGGTATATTTTCAGGTTTTATTTTTTTTTTAATTAATTTTCCATTTGAGCCTATTAAAAATTCTATGCCATTTATATTTATTTTTGCTAAAATTTTTGCTTTTTTTATTTCTATGTGAAGAGTTGAAGGATATTTTTTAAAAATTGAAAATGTATCTATATATTCGTTAGAGTTTACCATTAAGTTAATCATTGACTCTTTTAAAAAAATTAAATTATTTGATTTTAAAAAATTAAGTTTTTTTAAAATGTCCTCTTTTTCTTGTTCATCTACACCTGAAATAATTATTGAGTTTATTTTAGGAAAATATTGACTACTTAAATATTTATTTGAAACCGTTCCTAGAAGTAAAAATAAAAAAAAATATAATATTATTTTTTTACTTATTTGTTGATGCATCTCTTAAAATCATTTCAATAAGTTTAATAAAATTAATTCCATGATAAGCTGCAATTTCTGGTACAAGAGAAAGGTTTGTCATACCAGGCTGGGTATTAATTTCTAAAAGATAAAACTTTCCCCTAAAAAATTTAAAATCCGATCTTGTAACGCCTTTACATCCTATTAACTTATGCGCTTTCAAAGCCGTATTCATCAAAATATTATAATCGCTAGTTTGTAAATTTACTGGTATGATGTGCTTAGTCTTGCTTTTAGAATTATATTTCGCTTGATAATCGTAAAATTCTCTTTTTGGTTTTAGTTCTATAGCTCCGAGTTTTTTTGAACTAATCACTGCTGCTTGAATTTCCCTTCCTGGAATAAATTTTTCTATAATTATTTTCTTGTAAACTTTAAGTAATTCAGTTTTTTTTGTAATATTTGATTTTGTACAGATAAATACATTTACACTTGAGCCCTCATTTAAGGGTTTAATTACAACTGGAAATTTTAATTTTCTTTCAATTAATTTAATTAAATCTGATTTAGATTTATTAAATGAATACAAAATATATTTAGGCGTTAGAATATTGTTTTTAATAAAAATCTTTTTAGATAATTCTTTGTCCATGGCTATAGCTGACGAAATCACACCAGAATGTGTATACGGTATCCCAGTACTTTCCAAAATTGTTTGAATATAACCATCCTCACCAAATTGTCCGTGTAAAGCATTAAAAATAATATTTGGTTTAAAAGATTTAATTACATCAAATAATTCAAAATTTGGTTCTATAATTTTTACATTATAATTATTTTTTACCAACTCTTTTGCTACCTGTTTGCCTGTGTCGAGACTTATAGCTCTCTCTTTAGATATTCCTCCAGAAATTATTAATATTTTTTTTTTCAAATTATTCCAAAATTTTAATCTCTTTTTCTAGACTAATTCCAGTTTTTTCCAAAACATTTTTAGCTACAAAATCTATAAGTTTGTTCATATCTTTAAATGATGCTTGTCCCTTATTTACAAAAAAATTGCAATGTTTTTCAGAAATACATGCATCTCCAAAACTTTTATCTAAAGGTACTGATTCCTTTATAAGTTCCCATACTTTTTTTTTGGTTTGTAAAATTGGGTTTTTAAAAGTGCTACCACTTGTTTTGATTTGAGTTGGTTGATTTTTTTCTTTCTCTAATTTTAGTTCTTTCATTAAATTTTTTATCTTTTCATAGTTACTTTTAATACCTTTGAAAGAAGCACTTAAAAAAATTAAATCATCAGGTAAATCATTTTTTCTATATTCAAACTTTATGTCTTTTGATGGAATTGTAATTACATTTCCAGATTTATCAATTGCTTGAATTGATATCAAAATATCTTTAAATTCTTTTCCAAAACAACCAGCATTCATTCTTATTCCACCTCCAATGGTGCCTGGTATACATGATAAAAACTCGAAACCACTTAAGCTATTATTCATTGCAAAATCTGATAATGATTTATCTAACACTGCACTTCCCGCTATAATTATATCTTCACCTAATAAAGAAATATTATTAAAATTTTTACTTAATTTGATTACAACTCCATCAAACAAATTATCAGTAATTAAAGTATTAGAGCCAGCGCCAAGAATAAATACTTTTTCTTTATTATTTAATATTTTTAGGAAATTTATTAATTGTTTTAAATTATCAGCTTTATAATAAACTTTTGACTTTCCTCCTATATTAAACCAATTTTTTTTCTTAAGGTCATGTTCGAATCTCACATTGTCACCAAATTCATCTAAAATATTTTTTAATTGCTTAATTTCCATTATATTAATTTAGGAAGTTTTCTCATCCAACTAGAAATGGATCCTGCTCCCATTCCAATTACAATTTTTTTTCCATACATATTTTTTTTAATAAATTTTGCTAATTGATTATTATCACTTACTAAAAATAATTTTACTTTTGAATTTTTAATAATTTCTTTTGCAAATTTAAGATAACTAAATCCTAATTTAATTTTCTCACCTGCAGTATATATAGGACACAAAACAACTGTATTGGCATCTTGAAAAGCAAAAGAAAAACTTTTTCTTAAATCTTTTAATCTTGAAATTCTATGAGGTTGAAAAATGCAAACTTTATCATAACCCTTATAGACCTTCTTGACACCTTCTAACACCACTTTTATCTCTGTTGGGTGATGAGCGTAATCGTCATAAAAATCTATGTCATTATAAGTAAAAATTTTGTTAAATCTTCTTTGCACTCCTCCAAAGTTTATCAAGCCTCTTTTAATATCTGAAATAGATATTCCTACAGTCAAAGCAACAGCAGCTGCAGCAACAGAATTTCTTATATTATGGACTCCAAGTAGCGGTATTTTGATCTTTTTAATTGTAATTTTTTTTTTATTTGGAACATTAACTTGTAGATCAAATACTGAAAATCTCATGTTTTGTTCAATGTTTTTAATTAAAAAATTAGATTTGAGATTTATTCCATAAGTATAAAAATTTTGACTTTTTAATTTTTTAACAAAAATATTGTTTATTTTATCGTCTATACAGATAAATGATTTTCCAAATGAAGGAACTTTTTCAACAAACTGATTAAAATAGTTTTTTAAATGATCCATTGATTTATAAAAATCCATATGTTCCCGATCTATGTTTGTTATTATTGAATAGGTGGGAGGGATATGTATAAAACTACCATCGGATTCATCTGCCTCTAATATTGACCAATCACTTTTTCCAAGTTTAGCAGTATTTTTTATTGAATTAATAACACCACCATTAATAATTGTTGGATCTAATTTTGTTTTTTGAAAGATTGAGGCAATTAAAGATGTTGTTGTGGTTTTACCATGAGAGCCAACTACAACAATATTTTTAGTTAAAGAAACTATATGAGCTAACATTTTACCTCTAGTTATAATTGGCAAACTTTTTCTCTTGGCCTCAATTATTTCTGGATTATTTTTTTTTATAGCTGAAGAAATTACAACTATTGTAGCATTTTTAAGATTTTGTTTTTTATGTCCTATAAAAATTTTTATTTTTTCTTTTTTTAATCTTTCAATGTTCTTGTTAAAAGATAAATCGCTCCCTTGAACTTTAAATCCCTTTCCTCTCATAATCAAAGAAAGTCCACTCATTCCTATACCGCCAATACCAACAAAGTGAATAATTTCAGTTTTTGCTAATTTAATTTTCATTTATACTTTTCAATATTTTTTGATTAACATTAATCCAAGTATTTTGGTAATTTAATTTTTTTAAATTTTCCCTTTTTTTTATATAATCACTTTTTTTATCAAAAATACCTCCCAATATTTCTTCAATTTTTTCCTCAAAATAATTTTGCTCAATTATCCAACAACAATCATTATTTTGATAAAAATTTGCATTTTCAAACTGATGATTATCTTTAGATGTTGGTAATGGAACTGCTATGAAAGGTATATTTAAAATAGATAGTTCAGATAAAGTTGATGCACCAGCTCTTGTTATACAAAGATCTGCTTCACAAATAATATTTGAAAAATTTTTATCAAAGTTAAAGACCTTATTCTCTACATTATTTTTTGAATAAAAATTGCTTAAATAAGAAATATTTTTTTTATTAGTTTGATGAATAATTTTTATAGGAAATTTTTTTGAAATATTAACTATTGAATTTTTTAAATTATTATCAAAAATATTTGCACCTTGACTTCCTCCCACTACTAATAGAGTAAATTTATTTTTATTTCTAGAAGTTGAAATTAATTCATAAATATGTTTTCTTACTAAAGGCTTAATAGTTACAATCTTATTTTTAAAGCCTTCAGGAAAATTTTTAATCTTTTCTGTATAGCAAAAAATTTTTTCACATGAGTTAAGAAAATATTTATTCGCACGGCCTAAAACCTGATTAGGCTCTATTAAAAAAAAATTTAAGTGAGATAATCTAGCTGCTAATATTATAGGGAGTGACATATATCCACCTGTAGAAAAAACTTTTTCAATTTTATTTTTTTTTATCAAAAAAAAACATTTTACAGTTAAAAATAAAATTTTTATTAAATTAAACGGTAAAAAGAAAATATTATCTAATTTTGGAGTATCAATAATTTTAAGTTTATATTTATCTTTATCTAAATATTTTAAACCTCTTTTGTCAGTTGAAATTATTATATTATTTGTCTCTGACAAATGATCATAAAGAATTGTTGCTGGTATAACATGGCCTCCTGATCCACCAGTTGAAATTAAAAAATTTTTTTTCATGCTAATTGATTTTTCTTTTTGTTAAATTTAATATTATACCAGATAAAATAGAGATACTTATTATTGAGGAGCCTCCATAACTGATGAAGGGAAGTGTCATTCCTGTTGTTGGAAACAATCTTATATTTACTCCAATATGTATCATTGCTTGCATCAAAATAAGACTCACACATCCTACTAAAATTAACTTAGTTTTCTCTTCATTTTCATAATAAATTTTTTTGAATACTGAATAGATAAATACTAGAAACAACAATAATATTAGAATTATGGCAATAACCCCAAACTCTTCAGATATAACTGAAATAATGTAATCTGTGTGTGCCTCGGGGACTCTATTTTTTAAGGTTCCTTCACCAATTCCTTTTCCAAAAAAACCACCACTAGTTATAGATTCTAAAGCTTTGTCTGATTGAAAGTTGTGAGTGCCAGTGTCAGTGTCAAAAAAAGATAATAATCTATTTTTGATATATTCAAACTTTGAAACAAAAAAAAATAAATAAAAAAAAATAAAAATCAATAATAAAAATAGTGAAAATAAGAAAATTATGTTTATTCCTGATGTAAAAATCAAAATTGACCAACTAAAAAAAACTAATAGAGTTTGTCCAATATCAGGCTGGATTACTAGTAGCAAAGCTACACTTAGTGTGATTAAGAAAGAAAGCAAATACTTAATATAGATATTAGGATATTTTTGACTGCATAAAATTGAACTTATAAATATAATTAAAAAAGGTTTTACAAGTTCTATTGGTTGAAATCTTGGTAATAAGAATAAATCAATCCATCTTTTCGAACCTTTAACTTCAATTCCTATAAATGGGACTAAAATAAGAAAAATTAAAGATAATAAAAAAATTATTAAAGAAATATTTAAAAGTTTCTTTTTATTTAAAGATGAAAGAGCAAAAATTACTATTGTACCTAAAAAAATAAATACCAAGTGTTTAAAAAAAAAAGAGTAATCATTAGTATCTAATTTATCTGAAGCTATTAATGAAGTTGATACTAAAGAAAAAAATAATCCTGTTAGAAATAATAATATAATTAACGAAAATATTAATTTATCAATATTTTTCCACCATTCATAATATATGCTGTGTATTGATCTTTTATATTCCATTTAAATATTTCTTGATTAATCTATTAAAATACAAACCCCTGTCTTCAAAATTTTTAAAAATATCAAATGATGCCGCACATGGACTAAACAATATAGTATTATGAACTAACTTTTCTTTTTTAATTGAACTAAAAATGTTTTTTAAAGCTTTGTCTAAATTAATAAAATTTTCAAATTTAACTTTATATCTTAGTTCTTTATTAAAAAATTTATTATTTTTTCCATAAACAAAAGCTTTAACATTTTTAAAATCTTTTTTTTTTAAATTAAGTTTATCTCCTTTTTTAAAAATTCCTCCTACTAACCAAAAAATATTTGATTTTGCTTTCAAAATACCTGCTGTGGAAGAAAAACTGGTGGACTTTGAATCATTGATAATTGTTAAATTTTTCTTTTTAAAAATAATTTGCTGTCGATACTTTAGTCCTTTAAAATTTTTAATTGTTTTGAATAACAAATAATTTTTGAGTTTTAATTTTTTTGATAATTTAATTACAAAAGATAAATTTTCTATATTTGTCTCAGTAAGAAAATAATCATTATTTAAATTTCTAAAAAACTTGTCAACTTTTTTAGTATCAACTTTTATAATTTTGCAATTAAATCTTTTTAGATTAATTTTTTTATTTATATGCTCATCATCCTTTTTTACATAAGCAATACATTTTTTAGTTTGAGATTCTAATAATTTAAACTTTGCATTTATATAATTTTTTAAACTTTTATGTCTCTCGATGTGATCTGCACTTATGTTAAGAATTATTGCATATTTTGTACTAAATAATTTACTATAATCTAATTGGTAGGAAGAAGCCTCTATTACGAATATGGTTCTTTTTGATATTTTTTTTTCAGATAATACAGGATTGCCAATATTGCCGATAAGTCTTACATCTTTTTTTTGGTCTAATAAAACTTTGTATAAAATTGTAGCTGTTGTTGATTTTCCATTTGTACCAGTAATAGTAATACTTTTATTTTTATAAAATGAAGAAAATACATCTAAATCTGTATGAATTTTTGAAAAATTTTTCTTTAAAAATTTTGATAATTTACAATTTGAAATATCAATA
>CETH01018545.1_pt1 | contig 13572 bp, 9 predicted proteins | sample 361461 | NCBI WGS metagenome assembly CETH01 (sample SAMEA2622695, study PRJEB7988) | marine metagenome | isolation source: saline water (ENVO:00002010), including
GTTTATATAAAAAAAATAGTCTTGGAGTTAGAATTGAAGACGATGTAGTTATTACAAATGATGGGTGTAAGAGCTTAACTACTTTCACAAAAGAACTTACAATTATTTAACTTTTTTTTTCATTTTTATTTGGTGAGATATAAAATAAGGAGTAAGAAGTTGAGCAAAATCTCTAACTTCTTTTAAACTATTTTTATTATAATAATTTTCTTTATGTAAAATATTTAATGTCCCCAAAACTCTATTATTATTAATTACAGGAAGATTAATAATTGAGCCACAACCAAGAGATTTAATAGTTTCATAATCAAAAAAAAGTTTTTTAATTTGTTTAAAATTAGTTCCGATATATTCTTTTTTTTCTACTAATACTCTCTTTGTCCATGCATTTTTAGGAATTGGTTTAGTGCCAAAAAGAGGATAAATTTTTTTATTATTAGAATATACTCTTTCGACATATTTCTCTGATTGATCAATAACCATCAAAGTAAAAAGTTTATGCCCTACCACTTTAGATATTGATTTATCTAAACTTTTATAAAAATTACTTGGCTTTAAATATCTGCTATCCAATAAAAGCTGTACTATTTTTTTATAATTTTGGTTTGATTGCATCTTCTTCATCTGTAACAGTTGGAATTGCTCTAATTAAAGTCTTAGTATATTTACTTTTTGGGTTAGAAAATACTTCTTTTGTAACACCAAATTCATCAATTTTTCCTTTATGCATTACCATAACTTTATTTGCGATATTTTTAACAACACTCAAATCGTGAGTTATAAAAATATAAGTAAGATTTAATTTTTCTTTAATATCTAATAAAAGGTTTAGGACTTTTGATTGAACAATGACATCTAAAGCAGATGTAGGCTCATCTAATATTAAAACTTTTGGTTCTGAAGCAAGAGCTCTGGCAATTGCAACTCGCTGCTTTTGACCACCTGATAAAGTATCAGGATAACGATACATAAATTCAGCACCTAAACCAACATAGGAGAGAAGTTTCTCTATTCTATCCGCGATCATGTCATTACTAACTATTTTATGAATTTTTAAAGGTAAAGAAATTGTTTTAAATATTGTTTTTTTTGGGTTTAGTGTAGACATTGGGTTTTGCTGTACAAATTGTATTAGTTTTTTTAATGCTAAATTTCTTTTTGAAAAGAGTTTATTATTATCTAACCAAATTTCACCTTGATCATAATTATAAATACCTAAAATAATATTTGCTAAAGTAGTCTTCCCTGAGCCTGACTCTCCAACTATTGCAAAACAATCATTTTCTTCGATTTCAAGACTTACATTATCTAAAGCTTGAACAATATTCTTTTTAATTAAAAATTTTTTTGATAAGTTTTTTATTTTGATCATATTTTTTATAAATGTACAAATTTTTCTATAGCAGCATAGTCTGGAGCACTTTCATCAAACTTAGGCAATTGATTACTATTAAGTTTTGGTATCGAGCTCAAGAGAGCTTTCGTATAGGGATGTCCAGGATTTGAAAAAATTTGATCTTTTGTACCTTCTTCAACAATCACACCCCTATATATTACATATACTCTCTCAGCAAATTTTCTTACCACTCCCATGTTATGAGTAATAAGTAAAACTGCTGTATTAGTTTCTTTTGTTAAGTCATGCATTAAATCCAAAGCTTGATTTTGTATTGTAACATCAAGAGCTGTGCTTGGCTCATCTGCTAGAAGTAATTGAGGTTTGTTAATCATTGCCATTGTAATAACTACTCTTTGAGCTAATCCTCCACTTAATTGAAAAGGATAAGATTCTAAAACTCTTTCAGGATCACTAATAGATACCTTTTTCAAAGCCTCGGATGCTATTCTAAAAGAATCTTTTTTTGAAATATTATTTTTATTTAAATTAACTTCATAGAACTGCTCTTTAATCTTAAAAACTGGATTTAAAGCAGCTATTGGATCCTGAAAAATTATTGAAATATTATTACCTCTAATTTTTTTAAATTCTTTTTGTGATACGTTTAAAATATTTTTATTATTAAAAACTATTTCTCCTTTTTTGCTTACATTTTTTTGATTAAGTAATCCAAGAATTAACTTAGTTGTTACAGATTTACCAGAACCTGACTCACCAACTAAGGCAACTTTTTCACCTTTTGATAATTCTAAGTTTATTTTTTTTAAAACATGTGAGACACCTTCATACATTTTAAAAGAAAGTTCTAAATCTTTTATTTCTAATAATTTTTTAGACATCTACATCAAACATATCCTTAAGACCGTCCCCAACTAAATTAAATCCTAAAACTACAATCAATATTGCAAAACCAGGAAAAAGTGAAAACCACCAAGTGTCTGGCAATAAAGAAGCTCCCTTAGCAACCATTGTGCCAAGATCTGGTGTAGGAGGTTGTGCCCCTAAACCCAAAAAGCTTAAAGATGAACCCACAAGTATTACAAAACCTAAATCTAAAGTAATTTTAGTTAATAATGATGGTAAACAATTAGGTAAAATTTCTTTGAACATAATATGAAATTTGGAAGCTCCCATAATTTCTGCAGATGTTATATATCCTTCTGTTTTTATTGATCGAGTAATATTATAGATCAATCTTGTATACCATGGCCACCAGGCCATCGACACTGCTATCATTGTATAGAATAAATTTGGTCTTTCTAACAAGCCTATAATAGAAAGTGCTAAAACTAAAGCTGGTATGGCTAAAAATACATCTGTAATTCTCATTAAGACTAATTCTGTTTTTCTACCTATGTAACCTGCGCATAATCCCATAGTAACACCTATAGGTACAGCTATAGCTAAAACAACAATTCCAAGAGTTAGAGAAATACGATATCCAAATATACATCTTGTGAATATATCTCTTCCTATTTTATCAGTCCCAAAAATATAAGTTGTACTAGGGGGTTTTGATTTATTAGCAAAATCAGTAAAAGGACCAACATGCTCAGGATACGGTGTTATATAAGGGGCTAGTATTGCGAGAAAAATAACCAATGTAACAATAATCAAACCAACAACTGATAGTGGATTACGACTAAATTTATAAAAGGATTTTGATTTAAAAATATTCATGCTTAATCTTTAAAACTAATTCTTGGGTTTAATAATAATACAACAAAATCAACAATCATATTTATTACAAGATAAAAAGTTGTAATGATAAGAGCGGTTGCAACAATCCCATTAAGGTCTTTAGCAAGAATAACTTCAACACCATATTTAGCCATCCCTGGCCATACAAAAACTGTTTCTACTAAAAATGCGTTTCCTAACATCAAAGCAAAATCTAATCCAATAATAGTTACTGTTGGTATTGATGCAGGTTTTAACGCATATTTAGTTGCTATTTTAAATTCAGAGAATGCATATGATTTTGCAAACTCTATATATTGCTTATCATAAATATCACTTAAATTTGTTCGGGTTAATCTTGCAACATTACCAATGGCAGGCATAGCAATAGCAAGTCCAGGTAAAAATAAATGAGATAAGACATCTTTAAAAAAAATAAAATCTCCTTCTAACAATGAATCAATAAGTAGTAGACCTGTTACAAGTTTTGGAGGATCTAATGCCTCATTAAATCTTTCAGAAACAGGAAACAACGGCATCCAAAAAGCAAAAACCAACATTAATATTATTGCCCAAAGAAAGCTTGGGGTTACCACTCCTAAAAGGGAAATCATTCTAGCTATATTATCGATAAAAGTGTCTTTAAATTTTCCTGATAAAATTCCTAAAGGCATTCCTATTAATATCATTAATGTAACTGACATTAGTACTAGCTCAAAAGTAGCTGGAAAATAACTTTTTATATCAACTAGAACTGGCCTTTTAGTATAAGTTGAAATTCCCAGATCACCTTGAAATAAATTTGTTATAAAAATTTTATATTGTATAAATATTGACTTATTTAAATGGAGTAACTCCCTGTATTGTTCAACCATTTCTTTAGTAGCAAACGGACCAAGAGCAATACGTGCAGGATCTCCAGGTATTAATCTAGCGAGACAAAATATAACAATTGAAGCTCCAAAAAAAACTATAATGGATATAAATGTCCTTCTTAAGAAATATTGAAAAGCAGACAAATTAATTAACCTGGATATGTTAATATTAAAGGCCGGCTAATCCGGCCTTTAACTAAAATAATTAGTACACTAATTAATTTGAAGTTCTCTAAAAGATAGGTTTCTACCCATTGTGCCGTATCCTGTTAAAGTACCAGCTGTTTGAGCATTTGAAACTGAACTATTTACAGGTTGCATACCAACAAAATCAGTAATGAATAGAGTTATAGCATTATCAATTATTAATTGATTTGCTGCTTGATAAATTTCTACTCTTTTACTAGCATCTGTCTCAGCCCTACCCCTTTCTAAAAGAGCATCTAATTCTGGGTCATTTGCCCATTCAGCTGACATCCAAGTACCACCTGTAGAAGAGTGCCACTGTGGATATAACAATCCATCGGGATCAGGAAAGTTTGCTACAACAGAGACTACAGTTGCGTGTGGAGTATTTTCCCAACTTGAAACTTGCTCAGTAAATTTTGCCCAAGGTAGACCTGTAACTGTCGCATCAAATCCTAATTCCATTGCATTTGCCTGCAACTGAAGTGCCCAAGGTTCCTCATACGGAACTTCTGCAATCCATGCTAAATCAAGAGTAAAATCACTTGGATTATATTTACATTTAGCAAGCTCAGCTTTTGCTTTTTCAATATCTCTCTCAATAGCGGGTTTATTAGCATCATATCCCAACAAACCAGGAATTAGTGGGCCACTAGATTTTTTACCTGCTATTAATGTATCAGTAACCGCAAATGATTGCTCTAATGCATCATAATCATAAGCTAGTTGAATAGCTCTTCTGCAATGAACATCATCGAATGGAGCTTTTCTATTATTAAGCTTATTCATCCAAGCACCAGGTCTAGGAATTGGAATTATATCAACATTAGGTTCTTTTTCTAATGCAGCTACAACTTCATTTGGAAGCCACATACTAGAAATCTCATGTTCATTTCTAACCAAAAGAGTTTTAATTGTAGCAGCCTCTACACTATACTTAATAATTACTTCATCAGGTGAAGTATCACTATGACCTTGGAAATAGTCAGCATTTTTTGCCAAAACTGTTTTAACATTTGGATCATGATCAACAATTTTATATGCACCTGTTCCTGCCGATGTAGTTAAAAGATAGGCTTCTCCATAATCTCCATTATCACCATAATTACCTGAAGCAGTATTTGCTTGGATGTCGTCCTTATCAACTATCGCAAGTCTAATTAAACTTGCTACAAGAGGCGCATAAGGTTCTGAAGTAGTAATTTTTACAGTTTTAGAATCTAATGCTTCGACACCAGTAACACTTCCAAATAGAAATGAAAAACCTTGTCCCATGTCCATTAAACGATTGTAAGAAAAGACTACATCGTCAGCATCCATTATATTTCCACTATGAAATTTAATTCCTTCTTTTAAAGTTATATTTAAAGTTGTTGGACTACTATATTCCCAACCACTAGCAAGAAGTGGGTTTAGTCCGCCCCCGCCTCCTCTTGACTCATCAACTAATGCATCATAAACATTGAACATCAAAACTGAGTCAACATAATCAGTTGCTTTAGCTGGATCTGCCTCTCCAATTGCAGCCTCATCAGTTCTTAAAACTGTTTTAGCATTTACAAGTGTAAATGAAAAAATAATAATAAAAAAAGATAAAGCAATTAATTTTAAAGAACTTGTTATTCTCATTTTAACCTCCTAATAATTGAAAGATTATTTTGATAACTCAAATAAAAATCTTCCTCAAATATTAATAAATCCTAACCCAAAAGAACAAAAATTTAAATATAAAACGATTTTTTAAATATAAAGAAAGTTTATTAGTAATGTTTATAGTTTTGAATAACGTACTCTTTTGACAAATATCCCTGTTTTAAGTCATTTTTTATAAGTTCTTTATCTCTTTTAGAAGGATCTCCGTAACCACCCCCACCACCTGTTTTGAAAACAACACTATCACCTTTGCTAAGCTTATAACCAGATTTTTTTGGCATATAGAAATTTTTATTATTTTTTTTTAAAACTTCTACATTATTTGCCCTGCCTTCTTTACCTTTATTAATTCCCCATGGTGGAAGTTTAGTTCTTTCAACAACTGTCGTAATATAAGTCTCCTCTAGCATCTCAAATTCTAAATCTAGTCCAAGGCCACCTCTAAACTGGCCTGCTCCACAAGAGTCCTTTGCTAATTCAATTTTTTTAATTAACCATGGATTCCTAGACTCCCAAATTTCAGTTGGAGAGATTCTAGTCCCAGCAGAGTTATGGTGCATTGATGTAACTCCATCACCTCCAGAAAAACCCCCTTGACCAACTGGATGTGGAGCTCCATCAGCCCAGGGTTCACCATCTTTTTCTCTTTTACCCCACCACACTGCTCCGATTAGACAACCGCCACTACTAGCTGGAAAAGCTTCAGGAAGTTTTTCAGATAATATTTTATATATAACTTCTATTACTTGAAGACCTGGCCAGCCATTTAAAAAACAAGGTGCCGGGGAAATTGGATCGAACATGGATCCTTTTCTTGTTTTAATAACAAGCGGTCTAAAAAATCCTTCATTAGGTTGTTCTCCATTCCCAGCCATCATACTAAAAGCTACTCGAGCTTTAGAAACTGTAGAAGGTAAAGGAGAGTTGATAGGGCCATTTTGTTGATCTGGAGTTTCAGTTAAATCAAGAATTAAATTTGAATCTTTTACCTCGATAGAAATTTTGAATTTTACCACACCTTCTTCAACACCGTTGCTATCCATTTGTCCAAACCCTTTATAAATACCATCTGGTATTTTTTTTAAACTTTTTCTTACGAGCCTCTCACCATGATTATATATTTCTGTAACCGAGTTATAAAAAAGATCATATCCAAATTTGTTCACTATTCTTTTTAGAGCATTAGCTCCTGCAATTACTCCATTAAGCTGTGCATTTAAATCTCCAATAATTGCCTTTGGAACCCTTGTATTTGCAATAATTAATTTGTAAATATCTTCGACCAATTCACCTTTATTATATAATTTTAGACCTGGATAAATTGTCCCTTCTTGAAAAACATCTACAGTGTCAGTTGAATAAGGTTCTTTTCCTCCTGTATCTAGCCAGTGAGCCTTAATAGCAGTGTATCCAATTAGTTTACCCTCTAAAAAAACAGGTTTAACGATAGCAGCATCTTGTGAATGAGAGCCAGACCCATAAGGATTATTATAAATTATTATGTCACCATCAAATAAGTTTTTCTCCCCTCCAACTTCTTTTACAGCTTCTTCAACACAAAAACTTAAGGTTCCCATAAATCCAGGAAGGCTAGGTGATTGAGCTAACATGCAAAATTTAATGTCATAAATTGCACTTGCAAAGTCCAATACTTCATAAATAATAGGTGAAAAAGCAGACCTAATAAGTGATTTCTTCATTTGTTCTGCGGCTGAATTTAAACTATTTCTAATTATCTCAGTAGTAATAGGATCATTTTTAAATGACTTATCGCTCTGTATAGATTTTGCTTTAAAAGTATTTATTGTCATAATTTAACTTATATTATTAATAATTATATTTATATTTGAAAACTTAATTTAAATGTAAAATTATTATTTAGTTACAAAAATAGTTGCATTCAAAATAGCTTCTGATAGCTTTAACATAAATAATAAATTTTATGGCTTCTAGAATTGGTGTAGATATTGGTGGAACATTTACTGATTTCATTGTTTATGATGAGGCAGGAAACAAAGTTATTATTGATAAAATTCCAACAACTCCTGAAACTCCTGAAAAAGCTGTTGTAGATGTAATAAAAAGAAATCTTAATAAAGAAGATTTACAAAAAGTTGATTTTTTTCTTCATGGCACAACCGTAGGTTTGAATGCACTTTTGGAAAGAAAAGGTTCAAAGGTGGGTTTATTATGTACAAAAGGATTTAGAGATATACTTGAAATTAGAAGAGGAGATAGAGATGAGATGTATAATCTGTTTTGGCAACCAGCACCACCTCTTGTTCCTCGTTTTTTAAGAATTGAAATTGAAGAAAGATTACATGCCGATGGAACTATAAATCAAAAACTAAATTCTAATAATATTAAAAATGCTTGTAAAAAATTTATTGATGAAGGAGTTAGTAGTGTAGCAATTGCTTTTATAAATTCTTATGCAAATAAAAATCATGAATTAGAAGCAAGTAAAGTTTTAAGTGAGTCTGGTTTTAAAGGACACATATCTTTATCTTCAATGGTCTCTGGTGAATATAGAGAATATGAAAGAACCACAACTACAGTTATAGATGCTTTTGTTAAAGCAAGAATGTCAAATTATCTTAATTCTTTAAAACAAAGTCTAAAAGAACTTGGATATAAAGGTGCATTTCTTGTAACGCGCTCTGGAAGTGGCTCAATGACATTTGATGAAGCAGAGGATCGACCATTTGAAACTATAATGTCAGGACCTGTAGCGGGAGCTGAAGGTGCTGGAGAGTTATCTAGAAAGCTTGCTAATACTAATATGGTAACAGCTGATGTTGGTGGAACAAGTTTTGATACTTGCTTAATTATTAATGGAAGACCACAAATTCAATTTGAAGGCAAAATAGTTGGCCTACCAGTTCAGTCCCCATGGGTTGATGTTAGATCTATAGGAGCAGGTGGTGGATCAATAGCATATTTAGATGATGGTGGATTAATCAGATCAGGACCTCAAAGTTCTGGGGCCGTTCCAGGACCTGCTTGTTACAATAGAGGTGGTAAAGAACCAACAACTACTGATGCTGCTTTTTATTTAGGTATGCTTGGAGAAGGTAAACTTGCATCAGGCTTAAAGTTAAGCAGATCTCTTGCTGAAAAAGCATTAAATTCAGTTGGAGAGAAAATAAATCTATCTGCATTTGAAACAGCTAAAGGAATCTTACAAATTAGCAGTGCAAACATGGCTGATGCTATAAGAGAAATTACAATTGAACAAGGCATTGATCCAAGAGAGCTTAAATTATTAGCTTTTGGAGGTGCTGGACCATTAATGTCAAATCTAATAGCTCAAGAACTTGATATTAATGAAATTATAATACCTCCTTACTCTGGTAATTTTTCAGCTTGGGGTTTATTAGGTGCTGACTTACTTCAGATGAATGCAAGAACAAAAATTTTGCGTTTATCAGATGAATCTATTGAAGAATGTAATTCAATACTTGAAGAGCTCTTTAAAGAATTACAAGAAAGACAAAAAATAGATTTTGATACTTCTAAAAATATAAAAGATATTGCTCTTGACATGAGATGGATGGGTCAAGAACATACGATAACTCTAAAATTAGAGAGTGAAAAAGAAGGAAAAATTAATCTTAAGGCTAATCAAATCAAAGAATTATTTATGTCAGAATATCTTAGAACATTTGGGAGTAAATTAGATACAATAATTGAAATTGTTTCAACAAGAGCTTCTTTAAGAGTGCCGCTTCCTAGAAAAGTAGAAACTGGCAATATACAGGAGGAAGTTATTGAAATAAGTAGTAATAAAATTCAATGCTTTTCATTTAATAAAAATGAAATAATTGATTTTGAGATTGTTTCTAGATCGAATATTAAGTCTTCTTTCTCTGGTCCAAAAATTATTGTTGAAAGTACAGCTATTACCTACGTAGATGTAAATTATGAAGTTACAAAAGACTCACATAACAATTTAATTTTGAGCAATAAGGATATGAAATAGTTTATGGAAAACTCGTTACATCATTATAAATGTGGCATAGATAGAAAAGCCGATGTAGCTGATGTCGATCCAGTAACTACACAAATAATAAGAAATTCTCTAAATTCTGCAGCAGAACAAATGAAAAGAGCTTTGTGTAGAACTGCTATGTCTCCTGTTATTTATGAAGTTCTAGATTTTGCTGGTGCAATATATGATAACCACATGAGACTCTTAGCTCAGGCTCCAAGTCTACCATTATTTATGGGAACGCTTAATTTTTGTATTGAAGAAGCAGTTAAAGGAGTTGGTGGAGAAGACAAATTAAATGACGGTGATATAATTATTTATAATTCTCCATACGGAACCGGTTCTCACCCCCAAGATGCAGCTTTAGTAGCTCCTGTTTTTTTTGATAATGAATTAATTGCTTATACGGCAATTAAAGCACATTGGCTTGATATAGCTGGTAAAGAACCTTATTCAACTGACACTGTAGATGTATTTCAAGAAGGTACTGTTTATCCTGGCGTTAAATTATTTAATAAAGGAGAGTTAGTAGACGACATTTATAAAATGTGTATTGCCAATAGTAGAGTTCCAAATTCTGTAGCAGGAGACATAAATGCTCAGGCTATTGGTGTGAGAGCAGGCGCAACTGCTTTAAAAAGAATTCTCTCAAAATATGGTGTAAAAAAATTTAGAGCTTCAGCAGAATCTATTTTTGATGCAGGGGAATTGATTGTAAAAAATTATTTAAAAAACATACCAAATGGAGAATACACTGGTTCAGGTCAGATGGATAGTAACGGTGTCGAACCTGGAAAAGTGCCTTTTAATATAAAAGTAATAATTGAAGATGAAAAAGTTATACTAGATATGTCAAATGCTCCTATACAGCAAAACGGTCCTATTAATTGCCCGCTACCTTCTACAGTTTCAACTGCGAGAGTAGCAATGAGTATGCTTGCAGGAAGTAATGAAGCTCCAAATGAAGGTTTTTTTAGACCGATTGAGGTAATAACAAAGCCTGGAACATTATTTCATCCTGTATCACCAGCACCAGTTTTTTTATATGGGTGGCCTGCTTTACAAGCAATGGAAGTATTTTACAAAGCTCTAGGATCAAAATTTCCAGAAAAAGTTCCAGCAAGTAGTGGTGGTTGTATTAACGCAATAGTTTGGTGGGGAATAAGAGAACAAAATGGTGAACCTTGGGCAGATGGAGCTCCTCATCCTGTAGGACAAGGTGCAAGTAGTTTTGGAGATGGTGCAACGTGTTTACATCATGCTGAATCAGCAACACGATTTGCTCCAGCTGAAGTTTGGGAAAACAGAAATCCTTGGTTAGTAAATAGAGTTGAATTAATTAAAGACAGTGGAGGAGCTGGCAAATATAGAGGTGGTCTAGGAGTTAATCTTGAGTTTACTATGCTTGAAGACTCTTATGCTACTACAGTATGTGAAAGAACTTTATTGCCTCCATGGGGACTTAATGGAGGTAAAGAAGGTCTTGCAAATAATTGTTATCTTATAGAAGAAGATGAAAAAGTTTTAGAAAAACCAAAAGCAACAAGAGTGCTTGTAAAAAAGGGTAATAGAGTATTAATTCAATGCGGTGGTGGTGGGGGATATGGTAATCCTGCAGAAAGAAATCATGATAAAATTTTAGATGACTATAAACAAGAATATATTTCTAAAGAATATGTCAGTAAATTTCACCCTGAAGTAAAAATTTTATAATATGTATAGAGTTGCAACAGATGTAGGAGGAACATTTACAGATTTAGTATATTTTGAAATTGATACAAAATCTGGAAAGGCTTTATCAATAAAAACTGCAAAAAGTGATACAACTCCAAGCAGTTATGAAAAAGGTGTTTTTGATACTATAAATAAAGCTAATGTAAATATTGAAAAATCTATTTTTTTTGCTCATGGAACAACTGTAGTCATAAACTCAATTACAGAAAGAAAGGGTGTTTTAACTGGATTAATTACAACTTCAGGTTTTAGAGATAGTATAGAAATAGCAAGGGGAGATAGACCTGATTTTTTTAATCTTCGTTATCAAAAACCTAAACCTTTTGTATCAAGATATTTAAGATCAGAAGTTCCTGGAAGGATAGACTTCTTAGGCAAAGAATTAACTCCATTAGATTTATCAAATTTGGATTCAATATTAAATAATTTTAAAAAACACAATGTTAAATCAATTGCAGTGTGTTTAATTCATGCTTATGCTAACTTCTCTCACGAAAAAAAAGTAATAGAATATATAAAAAAAAGTTGGCCTGAAATTGATGTGGTAGCTTCCCATGAAATTACGAGAGAATGGAGAGAATATGAGAGAACAAATACAACTGCACTATGTGCATATGTAAAACCCATTGCAAGAAATTACTTAGATAAGTTAAATAAAAAATTAATAGATTCAAATTTTTCAGGAAACCCATATGTAATGCAATCAAATGGCGGGATTGATACTTTTGAGTCTACAAAAAATATTCCTCTAACAATGATTGAATCAGGACCAACAAGTGGTGTCTTAGGTGCAGCAGAACTAGGAAAATTAATAAACGAAAAAAATATTATTACTCTCGATGTCGGAGGAACAACTGCTAAATGTTCATTAATAGAAAATGGAAATGTTAAAATCAATACTAATTATTGGATAGAAAAAAATCGTCAATCAGCTGGTTATCCTGTTATGTTACCTGTTGTTGATATTGTAGAAATTGGTAATGGTGGAGGAAGTATAGCTTGGGTAGATGATTACAATAAATTACATGTCGGCCCACAAAGCGCTGGTGCAGATCCTGGACCAGTTTCATATGGCAAAGGAGGTAAATCAATTACTACTACAGATGCAAACTTGGTAACAAACAGGATTAATCAAAAATTTTTTTGTGGTGGTGAGATAAAAGCTGATATGATCTCAGTAAATGAAAATATAAATATTTTATCCAATAAATTAAAATTCTCTAATGAAGAAACTGCGAGAGGCATAATCAGAATAGCTAACAATAACATGATTAACGCCTTAAAGTTAGTTTCTGTTAATAAGGGATATGACCCAAGAGAATTCACTTTAGTTGCTTTTGGTGGTGGTGGTGGTATGCATGCAACTTCACTAGCAAAAGAATTAAATATTCCAAAAGTCATCATTCCAGTTAACTCTTCAGTATTTTCTGCATGGGGTATGTTGATGAGTGACTTACGAAGAGATTACATTTTAACCAAATTAACTACAATGAATGAAGAATCTGCAGATGTTTTGAATAAAACTTTTGAAGATATGGAAAAACAAGCTATCGATAGTTTTAGTTTAGAAAACATTTCTAAGGATTTAATTTCTTTTAAGAGATTTGGGAGCTTTAGATATTTAGGTCAAGATCATTCAGTTGAAATACCAATTGATAATATTGATTTTAATAAAACCGCAATTGATAAAATTATTAATGATTTCCACAATCAATATGAAAAAGAATTTACCTATAAATTGAATAGTCAGGTTGATATGATCCAATTTCATTTAGTAGCGTTTGCTAAAATTGATAAACCAGATTTACAAGAGAGAGAGAAAACAGGAATAACAATTGATAAAACAATTAAGGAAAATAGAAAAGTTGATTTTGATGAAATGGGTGTACATGATTCTAAAATTTATGATTTTGATCTCTTAGAACCAGATATGGAGTTTGTGGGTCCAGCAATTGTAGAAGATCCAAGTACAACTGTAGTAATTTTTCCAGATCAAAAATGCAAAGTAGATAATTATGCAAATTTACACATTTCAATTTTTGGAGAAAAAAATG
>CETH01044159.1_pt1 | contig 13572 bp, 12 predicted proteins | sample 361461 | NCBI WGS metagenome assembly CETH01 (sample SAMEA2622695, study PRJEB7988) | marine metagenome | isolation source: saline water (ENVO:00002010), including
TGGAAATTGTTGTTACATTTTTAGCAATATTAGATTTAGTTAGAGATGGATCTTGTAAACTTATTCAAGAAAAGATTTTTGGCGATCTTGAATTGCAAAAAATTGATTCTGTACAAAATTAATGAAAGCAAAAGAAATAGATCAAATAATTGAAGCTTTGTTATTTGCAAATCCATCGCCAATCAATCAAGCTCAACTTAACCAGGTCTTTAATAGTTCAGTTCCTAGCTTAAAGGATTCAGTTAAGAGATTAAATAATTTTTATTTAAAACACGAAAAACCATATTCCATAAATAGTATAGCAGGAGGATATCAGCTAGCTACAAAATCAGATTATGATACCTGGATACGTCGACTGCTCAGAAAATCAAATAAGCTTACTTTATCATCTGCGGCATTAGACGCTTTGGCTATAGTTGCTTATAAGCAACCAATAGGAAGATATGATATTGAGGCTATTAGAGGGGTCGATTCTTCAGGCGTGATAAAGACATTATTGGCACGTAATTTAATTCAAATCAAAGGCAGAGGAGATGGTCCTGGAAGGCCCTTGCTTTATTCTACAACAAAAAATTTTCTGGAGAAATTTGGAATAAATAGGCTTTCGGATATGCCTAAGCTTAAAGAAGTATCAGAGCTCCTAGAGGCAGATCCAAGCATTGGCGAACAAATAACAGTCTTTGAAAATGAATTTGCTGAAAATAATGATATTGAGCAGGAATAATATTTTTATGAGACTTAACAAATATCTATCTAAATCTGGTGTAGCATCAAGAAGAAAATCAGATGAATTAATTAAGATGGCGACCACGACAGTTAATAATAAGATTATTTTAGACCCTGCTCATAAAGTTAGTGAAAATGATGAAATAAGATATGATGGTAAATTATTAAAAATTGATAAAGAGAAAGTAGTAATAGCATTTAATAAGCCTAAAAATGTAATTACCTCAGTTTACGACCCATTTAATAGAAAAATTATCATGGATTACATTCAACATAAAAAAAGATTAGTTCCAGTTGGTAGGTTAGATAGAGACTCAACAGGTTTGTTGTTATTAACAAATGATGGTGATTTGCATCAATTTCTGACTCATCCAAAAAATATGGTAATCAGAGAGTATGATGTTTCTATTGATAGAATTATTAGGCCTAAAGAAATAATTTGGATGAAAAAAGGGATTAGTATAGGAGCAGGAGAAACGGGGAAAGCTCAGGTCACTGCTCAGAAAACAAACAAGGGAAGAGCTCAGGTTAGATTAATTTTAAAACAAGGGAAAAAAAGAGAAATAAGAAGAATTTTCAGAACTTTGAAAATCAAATTATATAATCTCAAAAGAGTTAGTTTTGCAGGGATAGATCTCAATGGATTGAAAGAAGGCGAATACAGAATTTTAAATGAAAAAGACATTAACCAATTAAAATCAGGGTTTTCATAGAATTGATTATTTTTAATCATTTTTGCCTATCATTTTTATTTCTTGTAAGTTCGCCGGCTTATTGAGAGTTAAAATAAATGATAATTGCCATAGATGGACCAGCAGCTTCGGGAAAAAGTACGACTGCAATAGGTGTTGCAAAGCGTTTAGGTATAACCTACCTAGATACTGGGGCAATGTATAGAGCGGTTACCTTGGGGCTAATAGAGAATAATATCAGATTTGAAGATTCATCCGATGTTGAAAACTTTTTAGAAAATTTAGACATTAAATTTTCTGAAAGTCCAACTGGAATGCTATTAATCCTAAATGGTCGTGACATAACTAAAGAAATACGATCTGCGGTAGTAACTAGTAATGCGAGTGAAGTAAGTGCCATGAAGATTGTTCGTGAATCTATGGTTTTGATACAAAGAAAAATGGCAGAATCCGATGACTGCGTATTAGAAGGTAGAGATATAGGTACTGTCGTCTTTCCAAATGCTAACTTTAAGTTTTTTCTAATTGCTGATGAAACAATAAGGGCAGAACGTCGCTTAGAAGATTTGAAAGCTATTGGAGAGAGTAGTTCTATTGATGATGTTATGATAAATTTAAAGAAACGCGATCATAAAGATTCAACCAGAATGCACTCGCCATTAAAGAAGCCTGATGATGCAATTATTATTGACACAAGTATTTTAGGAATCAATGAGGTAATTGATAAAATCGTAAACACAGTTAAACATAAAGGACATTAGATTAATGTTGAATGAAACAAATGATAATAACACAGTTGAAGAGGTAAAAACTCCAATTAATAGCGGAGATGATGCCAGTGCTACGAAAGCGCCTGCTGGGATAGATAAACAGATTAAAGATTATTTAAATCCAGATTTATTTAGTGATATAAAAACCTTATCAATAGATGAGCTTGAACCACAATTGGATGCAACAACCGACACAGGCAATAAGGAGGAAGCATACAAAAATACTTTAGTAGATATTTCTGAACATGAATTAATTAATGGTAGAGTTGTTGGAATGAATGAAAGAGATGTTTTGATTGATATAGGATTTAAATCTGAAGGGATAATTGATCGAAGTGAATTTACGGATGAGGATTTACCTGCAATCGGTGATCAGGTAGAGGTTTATCTAGAATATCTTGAGGATTCAAGCGGGAATACTATCTTATCAAAGGAAAAAGCTGATTTTATGTTGCGATGGAAAAGCCTTCGTGAAGCTTATGAAAGTGAAGAGGTTATCACTGGTAAGATCATTAGGCGTATTAAAGGTGGTATGGTAGTGGATTTAGGATCTGTGCAAGCTTTTTTACCTGGTTCTCAGTTAGATGTCAGGCCGATAACAGATTTCGATATTTATGTAGATAAAGAAATTGAACTAAGGATAGTAAAACTTAATGAAGCTAGAAAGAATATTGTTGTGTCTCATAAGTTAATAATTGAAGAAAGTTTGATTGAGCAAAGAGAAGCCCTGTTCCAAGAAATTCAAATTGGCTCTATAATGGAAGGTCGGGTTAAAAATATCACTGATTTTGGAGTTTTTGTTGATTTAGGAGGTATAGATGGTTTATTACATATTACAGATTTATCTTGGGGTCGCGTAAATCACCCATCTGAAATGATACAAATTAATGAAGATATAACTGTTAAGGTTATAGAGTATGATCCAGAAAGAAAGAGGGTTTCATTAGGGCTCAAGCAATTAACACCTCACCCTTGGGATGAAGTGGAAGTGAAATACCCCATTGGTTCAACCGTAAATGGTACAATAGTAAGCCTTACAAATTATGGAGCATTTATAGAAATAGAACCAGGTGTTGAAGGGTTAATACATGTTTCAGAAATTTCTTGGACTCGTCATATAAAAAATCCCTCAGAAGAATATTCAATGGGTGATCAAGTTGAAGCTAAAGTTATTTCAATAGATGCCGAAGAAAAAAAGATTAGCTTGGGTGTTAAGCAACTAACCCCTGATCCATGGGATGAAATTGAAAAAGAATTTGCAGTAGGTGAAAAATATACAGGAAAAGTACAAAACTTGACACAGTTTGGTGCTTTTGTTGAGTTAAAGGAAGGCATTGATGGTTTAGTACATGTTTCAGATCTATCATGGACTAAAGTTGTCAGGCATGCAAAGAATTTTGTTGAAAAAGATCAAAACGTTGATGTTGTTATATTAGAAGTTTCAAGAGAGAATAGAAAAATATCATTAGGCATAAAACAAATACAAGATGATCCATGGCCTGATATAATAAATCATTTTGAATCTGGAAAAGAAGTAAGTGGTGAGATAATTCGAGTTTTAGATAAAGGTATAATAATACAACTTGAAATGGATGTAGAAGGAATTATTCCTTTTGGTAAAATGTCAAAAAAAGATAGAAGGGTACTCGCTGGTCAATACGAAGTAGGCGCAAACCTTTCAGGTATAGTCATGAAGGTCTCTCCAGAGGATAAGAAAATCATTCTATTTAAAGAAGAATTAGCAGGTGGAGGAAGCACACAGTCTGCTACAGATGAAGTGAAAGATTACTTGAAAAATCAAAAATTAGAAACAGGTGGGAAAATTGAAATTCCTCAGGAATTGCTTGATAATGCAAAGGATGCTGAAAAAGAGGAACAGCCTGAACAAGACTAATTTGGAAAAGTAATAATAAATATAATATTTAGTTTTTTGTAATAATATTGAAAGGTTCAAGTCTTAATTCTTATTTCCATAATATATTTTTCCCAGTAGGTGCGTTTAGTTTAGCAACTCTTTTATGGCTATTTGTAATAAGCGGTGATCAATACACTATGGTCTTGGATCTTCCTATAGAAGCGAGAAACCTAAATGCACAAAAAACTTATTTAAAGGAAGTCCCTAAATATGCCTCTGTTATGCTTAAAGGCAAGGGAAGAGACCTATTTAAATCTTATATCCTCCAAAAATATGCAGGTTTTAAACTAGTATTAGATTTAGAAGGCATCTCTCAAGAATATGAGTTTATACTTAATGATTATTTTGAAGAAAATCCTAAGAAAATAGTTTTACCATCGCAATATAACTTAACATTTGTAGAAGTTATTTATCCAAATCGAATAAAAATCAGTCTAGATGAAATAATGGAAAAAACTGTTCCAATAAATCCTAGTCTTGAAATATCTCTAGCTGATGGCTATACACAGATTGGTCTAGTTAAATTAATACCGGATAGTGTTATTATAATTGGTCCGAAAGCTGAATTAAATAATTTAAAAACAATCAATACGACTAAGGATACACTTTTAGATTTATCATTTGCTATAAAAAGTAATATTGATTTAATCTTTCCTAATCGATTAATTAGTTGCCAGGTTTCCAATATTGAGTATTATTTAGACATCCAACAGATCAGTGAAAGAATAATTGTAGACATACCAATTAAAGTTATTAATAAAGTTAAAGGCATAAGGGTTTTTCCATCGCCGCAAACGGTTTCATTAACTGTGGTTGGTGGTGTTGATCAAATATCAAAGATTAAACCAAATGATATTTCAGTAAAAGTAGATTTTAAGCTTTGGAGCATAAATCAAAGTTTTTATGAGCCAAAGGTTACATTCCCATTTGATATTTTGGATTGGAAAGATTTATCTCCAAGAAAAATTGAATTAGGTGTTGCAAGAGAAGCAAAGTGATAGTTCTTGGCATAGAAACATCTTGCGATGAGACGGCTGTATCAGTTTGTAAAGATGGTAACATACTTTCAAATGTAATTAGTTCCCAAATAGCTCATGCTGATTTTGGTGGAGTGGTCCCTGAGATAGCCTCAAGAGAACATGAAAGAATGTTGAATACTATCGCAATAAAGGCCCTAACCGATGCATCAATTAAATTAACTCAAATTCAAGGGATTGCTGTTACCAGCGGACCGGGTTTAGCTGGGTCGCTCTTAACTGGCGTTAGTTTTGCGAAAGGACTAGCATTGGGCCTAGGTATTCAAATTATTCCGATAAATCATTTAGAAGCACATATAATAGCTAATCTTTTAGAGGAACCTAAAATTGAGTTTCCATTTATCTGTTTACTTGTAAGTGGAGGCCATACTCAACTTTGGTTGATTAGAAAATTAGATGATTATATTTTGTTAGGTGAAACAAGGGATGATGCTGCTGGAGAAGCTTTTGATAAAGGTGCTAGAGTCTTAGGATTAGGGTATCCAGGTGGGCCAGCTATTGAAAAGTGTGCAAAAAAAGGAGATCCCAATTTGATAGATTTCCCAAGGCCTCTAGTAAAAAGTAATAAAGTTGAGTTTAGTTTTAGTGGTTTGAAAACATCATTGTTATATTTTATGGATTCTTATGAAGAATCCATAAAATATAATATTAATGATGTAGCAGCTAGTTACCAAAATGCAATAATTGATTGTTTGATTAGTAAATTAAAATTAGCAGTAAAGCAAACTAAGATTAATACCATTACCATAGCTGGCGGCGTTGCAAAGAATTCAGTTTTAAGAAAGCAATTAAAAGAAGTATTTCCTAAAAATAAAATAATATTTCCAGATTTGAATTATTGCACTGATAATGCTGCTATGATAAGTTATTTAGGTGAAAGAAAATTTAATCTAGGTTGTAAATCAAATTTTGATTTTGGTATAGAGCCTAACTTTCAACTTTAGTTATAACAAAATTGAATATAATATTAAATCCTTCTTACTATTTAATTTTTGGTACTTTATTATTATCAATCCCAGTTTTTTTATTTTCGTATAAATCATTTTTTAGTAACCCAAGTTACAATTATTTAATTTTTCTTAGAGCAATTTTATTCTTTTTAATAACGATATTGCTCTTGGATCCAACATTAATTATTAATAAAGATAGAGTTAAAGGTTCTGTATGGAATCTATATATAGATAAATCTTTAAGTTTAAATTATTATAAGCAACCTTCTAATAATGCTCTAATAAAAGGTCTGTCAAATTTTGCTGATGGTTTAAAAAACAAAAATATTCATTTCAATATTTATTCATTTGGTAATGAATTAGATACTTTAGTAAATATTGATAGTCTAAATATCGATGCAAATTCTACCAATATTGGGTTAGTTTTTGAAAATTTGAGTTCTAATTATGATGATAATATTGCAGGTGGAATTATCTTTACAGATGGCCAGGTAAATCAAGGGCCATTATTATCAAGGTTTTCTGATTATACTAGAATTCCAATTCATATCATAGGTATTGGTGATACCATTCCAATGTTAGATGTCGCAATCCAATCAGTAGATATTCCATCAATTAGTGTAAAAGGTGAGGAGGTTAATATTGATGTCAAAATATCTAGTGTTGGTAACTTAGAAGAAAGAGTAAATGTCACACTATTTAATGAAAATGATAAATTGATTGGCTCAAAATTAATTAAAGTTTTTGGTATGGAATCGGAGGAGGATGTTAGGTTTCAAATTAAACCTGATAAAATAGGAAAAAATTCATATTTAGTTAAATGTAGTGCTCTTTCTGATGAAATAAATATTGTAAATAATCGACAATATTTCACAATGCATGTAATGAAAGATGAATACAATATAGCCCTAATTACTGGTGCGCCAAATAATAACACTAGATATATAAAGGATCATTTATCTAATTCAAAAAATAATAATATCGATCATTTTATTTATGTTAATAATCAATATAAACCTGCACTAAAAGAATTTTGGAAAAATAATTATGAGGTAATTATTTTTGATAACAATCCAACATATCTAAATAAAAATGAATGGAATTCTTTTTTAAGGGTTTTTACAAAAAAGCTAATCTCACAAAATTCAAGTTTTTTTATCATACCTGGGCCAGAAATTGATTTTAATGCAATAAGTAATTATCTAGAAATAATTGATTTGCAAGCATCTGAAATAAAAGAAAATAATAGAGATAGTCAGGAATGGAATTTTAATAAGTCATGGGAAAATAAATTTTCTTTTGAAGATGCAAAACTATATTCAAAAAATGGAATATTACCCCCACAATATCCAGCTTTTCAATTAGAAAAAAGTTCCTTGAATAATAATTACGCAGATTATAATTATGATGAAAAGCATAATTCTTTAATTATTATGGGCGAAAAGAAATCTTTGAGGTATGCGTTGTGGAATTCACTCGATTTGGCATCAATTAAATTAAATCTATTAAATACAAAAAATTCTTTTTTGATAGATAATTCATTAAATAAGATATTTAATTGGCTGATGAAAAAAAGTGGAAATCAGGAATTTGTATTTAGGACAGATAAGAATTCTTACCAACAAGGAGAAGAAGTATTATTGACAGGAAAATCATTGGATTTTAATGACGATGTCATTCATGAAGGAACCGTTGAATTATTTTACGATGATAAATTTTTAGGGTCTAAGCCTCTTTATTTAGACCTAGACAAAAATGAATATAGGTCACGGTTTTGGGCGCCCAAGCCAGGAAAAATCAGATATTTTATTAAAATTAATAAAGGTTTAGAAAGCTATCAAGTAAGCAGTGGTAATTTTGAGGTTCAAGAAAGCCACATAGAATTAAATAGAATTTTTTTGAATAAAGAAAAATTAAATAGCATTTCTAATTCATCTGGTGGTCTTTTTAAGTTATGGGAAAATCGAAAAGATTTATTAGGCGAAATATCTAATATTAATAAGACAGAAAACTATACTTTGAAATATAGGTTGAGATATAATTACTGGTTTCTTTCTTTATTCTTTTTCATTCTAACTGTAGAGTGGTTTTTGAGAAGAAAAATAGGACTAATATAAAGTTTCGAACAAATTGGGCTTTAAGGATTTAAAAGGAAATATATGAATAAAATAGCAATTATTGGCACAGGGTATGTTGGTCTAGTGACTGGGGCGGGGATGGCTGAATTTGGGAATAAAGTAATTTGTGCAGATATTGACCAAACGAAAATAGAAAATATTAACTCTGGTACTATACCAATCTATGAGCCTGGTTTAGAAGAGGTTATTAATAGAAATATGAAAAATAATAGGTTATCATTCTCTTCAAATATTAAAGAATCAATATTGAATTCAGATGTAATTGTTATTGCTGTTGGAACGCCACTAGGAGAAAGTGGGCAGGCAGATATGAGTTTTGTTTTTTCTGTAGCTGAAACCATTTCAAAAAATATAAATGATTACAAAATTATTGTCACTAAGAGCACAGTGCCCATAGGTAGTGGGAGACATATTGTTGATTTGATTAATAGAAACTTAAATAATTTAAAGTTGTTCGACTATGTTTCCAATCCGGAGTTTTTAAGAGAGGGTTCGGCTTTAAAAGACTTTTTATGGCCAGATAGAGTAATCATAGGGACTAATAGTGAAAAGGCATACAAGATTATGCGTAACGTATACAGGCCGCTTTACATAAATAAAAATCCTATTGTGCACACTTCGATTGAGACTGCAGAAATGATTAAATATGCTTCAAATTCATTTTTAGCTTTAAAAATAAGTTATATAAATGAAATTGCTAATCTTTGTGAGAGTGTTGGAGCTGATGTCCATAAAGTTGCTAATGCTATGGGTCAGGATGGTCGAATAAGTGATAAGTTTCTTCATCCGGGTCCAGGGTTTGGTGGCTCTTGTTTCCCAAAAGATTTAGAAGCTCTATTATCTATTTCCCATAATTATAATATGAAAATGGAAACAGTTGAATCAGCGATCATGGCGAATAAAAAACAAAAAAAGAGGATGGTAGAAAAACTAGTTAGGCTTTTTCCTGGGGGAGATATTAAAAAGAAGACTATTGCTGTCTTAGGTCTAGCATTTAAAGCAAATACAGATGATGTTAGGGAATCGCCTTCGATAAGTATGATTGATAACATATTAAGAATGGGTGGTTTTGTAAATGCTTATGATCCAATCGCCAACAATGAAATGTCTAAAATCATCAGAAATGTAAATTACTTCGATAATTTGTATGATGCTGTAAATAGTGTAGATGCAGTAGTTATTATGACTGAATGGAATGAATTCAGATCTTTGGATTTAAAAAAAATAAAAAGCATAATGCGTGGTGATATATTTTTAGATACGAGAAACATTATTAGTATGGATGAGTTGTCTTCTCTAAGTTTTATTTATGATAATGTTGGGAGGATAAAGAAATAAATTTTGATTATTGAAAAGCAAGAATTGGAAGATGTACTCTTGTTAAAACCTAAGATATATAATGATCATAGAGGTTATTTCTTTGAGTCATTTAAGTATTCTATTTTTGAGGATATTGGATTGAATTTGGAATTTGTTCAAGACAATGAAGTTTATTCCAGCTACGCTGGAATTATAAGGGGCTTACATTACCAGTTAGGAAAACCTCAGGGAAAGTTAGTTCACGTTGTTAAGGGGTCAATAAAAGATGTTATTGTTGATATCCGTATTGGCTCATCAGATTTTGGTAAAAGCATGATGGTTTTTCTTGATAGCCAATCACATGATATGATTTATATCCCAGAAGGCTTTGCGCATGGCTATTTAGTATTAGAGAGTAATACAATCGTACAGTATAAGTGCACAGAATATTATGATGCAACTTCAGAATATGGAATATTATGGAACGATAAAGATTTGAATATTAATTGGGATATCTCTAATCCGATATTATCTGAAAAAGATAAATCCCATCCCAAGTTAAAAGATCAAAAGAATCTCCCTAAAATTTAATGAAAAATATATTAGTAACAGGTGGATGTGGATTTATTGGTTCAAACTTTGTAAAAAAGATGATAAAGGATGACACCGAATATTTCCCAGTTATACTAGATAGTTTAACCTATGCAGGTAATAAAAATAACCTAAAAAACATAGATACTAATTCTTATGCTTTTTTTAAAGGAGATATTTGTGATGAGTCGATAGTGAATGAACTCTTTGAAGAATATAATTTTGATGGAGTTTTTCATTTTGCAGCAGAAAGTCATGTTGACAGATCAATTGATGGCCCAGGTGCATTCATAAATACGAATATAATTGGAACTTATAACTTATTAGAAATTTCAAGAAAATATTATAAGGAAATAAACTCACATTTTAAGTTTATTCATGTTTCAACAGATGAGGTATATGGTGATCTTGATGATGAAGGTTATTTTACTGAATCTACTCCATATGATCCCAGCTCTCCCTATTCAGCATCTAAGGCCTCTTCTGACCACTTAGCTAGAGCTTGGTATCGTACATTTGAATTACCAGTTATTGTTACAAATTGCTCAAATAACTATGGTCCAATGCAATTTCCTGAGAAATTGATTCCGCTTATGATTATTAACTGTCTTGATTCAAAAGATCTACCTGTTTATGGTGATGGTCAAAATGTTAGGGATTGGTTATATGTTGATGATCACTGTAGCGCAATTAAAACCATATATGAAAATGGTGCTGCTGGCGATACCTATAACATTGGAGGAAATAATGAAATAAGAAATATAGATATTGTTAATACCGTTTGCGCTATACTTGATGAGCTTAAGCCGGCAGAAAATGGTAAGTCATATAGTGATAAAATTACATTTGTCAATGATAGACCTGGTCATGATTTTAGATATGCTATCGATGCAGAGAAAATACAAAGAGAATTAAATTGGTTTCCTCGTGAATCATTTGAAACAGGTATAAAAAGGACAATAGAATGGTATTTAGAAAATGAAACATGGTGGCGGATGATTCAAAATAAAACATATAAACAGGAGAGGCTTGGAGAAAATATTTAAATGAAAGGTATAATATTAGCAGGTGGAAGTGGCACAAGGCTCTATCCTTTAACAAAGGTGATTTCAAAACAGTTATTACCAGTATATGACAAGCCTATGATTTATTACCCTTTATCAACATTGATGCTATCAGGAATAAATGAAATATTAATTATTTCTACGCCGATAGATTTACCATTATATGAGAGATTATTAGGGAATGGGAACGAATTAGGTCTTAATATATCTTACAAAGTTCAGCCTAACCCTGATGGTTTAGCTCAGGCTTTTATATTAGGGGAAGATTTTATTGGTGAGGATAATGTCGCTCTGATATTAGGTGATAATATTTTTTATGGCACGGGTTTCTCAGGCTTGTTAAAAAAATCTGTGGAGGTTGTTGATAAAGAAAAAAAAGCAGTAGTATTTGGTTATGAGGTAAAAGACCCAGAGAGATATGGTGTTGTAGAGTTTAATAATAATATGGAGGTAGTCAGTTTGGAAGAAAAGCCTGCAGATCCTAAATCTAATTATGCTGTGGTAGGACTTTATTTTTATCCAAACGATGTCATTAAAATAGCAAAAAACGTTAAGCCTTCAGATAGGGGAGAATTAGAGATAACATCTGTAAACAGTTTGTTTTTACAAGGAAACAAATTAAAAGTTGAGCTACTAGCTAGAGGTTTTGCATGGCTAGATACGGGCACAATTGATGCAATCAATAATGCTTCAAATTTTATAAGGACTATTGAAGATCGACAAGGTCTTAAAGTCTCATGTTTGGAAGAAATAGCATACCTAAATGGTTTTATTGATGAAAATGATATTGAACATTTAATCAAAAAATTACCTGATGATTATGCAAATTATTTATGTAGATTATTAGATAATTAATGCGAGGTTTGCATGAGAGTTATTATTCTCAAAACATTATTTATTTTCACGTTATTGGGCGAAGCCCGGGCGCAAATTGAGCTTAAATTTGGTCAGTTTGATACACGGGTACCAGATAAATCTTTTATAGACAATGAAAATCTTAATTTAAAAAAACCAACTATAATCCTTGAAAAAGCACTAGATCCAGAAAGCTATATTATAGGTTCTGGTGATGTTTTTGGTATCAATATAAATACAATGGAGAAAATGTTTTTTTCCTCAACTGTTGGTCCTGCTGGGGATTTACTCATACCAGGTGTTGGTTCAATTACTGTATCCGGTGTTAGCCTTACAAAATCCATTGCAATGATCAATGAAAAAATTTCAAAAACCTATAAGAATGCTGATGTTGATATTTCTTTGGTCGATCTAAAATCTTTCAAAATTCAAATATATGGTGCGGTGATTAATCCCGGATTTGCTGAAATCCAAGCGACTACCAGGTTGGATGAAGCTATCAATAATCTTGGTGGACTCCACAGGTATGCGGAAGAAGATAATATCTCTATCATATCTAAAAATGGTGTTGAATACATAGTATCTCTTAAAGATTATCTAAATAAAGGCGACCTCAAAAATAATCCTCAACTTAATGAAGGTGATAGAATTAAAATCCCATTTCAATTATCAAGAATTGAAGAATTAAAAAAGAATGTCACCTTTAAGAAAGTTCCTGTTCTTGTTACTGGTTTTGTTAATCTCCCTGGCCCTATTAATTATTTTCCAGGCTACAGCGTAAAAGATTATGTTGGTATGGCCGGAGGTGTTTCAGACCTAGGAAATGTCAGAAAAGTTTATCTTATTAGAGATGATATTAAATCAATTTCCAGTAATAATGAGATAGTTATTCCGGGAGATCATATTATTGTTCCCGAGGGAACATTCAGTGTGTTATTTGGGAAAAATAGTTTCTTACAAAATCTTACAGCATTGTTTTCAATTATATCAACTTATACCATTATCTCTGATAGGTTAAATAATTAAAATGAAACTAACACCACATGAAAAAACAATCTTAGAATTAATATCAAAACATCCGGATATTGTTGAAAATCCTAGCGCGAGAAAATTAATAGCCAAGCAATATGGGTTTACAGAAAAAACTCTCAGAAATAGAATCGGTGATTTGAAAAAATATGGTGTTTTGAATCAGAGTAAAAACACATCTGATGCCCAAGAACTGCAATCGCATGAAACTAACCTGATGCAAATCATCCCATTGCTTTGGAATAGGCGATTATCAATTATTAAAAATATTTTAATAGTTTCTCTGGTAACCATTTTATTTGTTTTCAGTATTCCAAAGAGATACACATCCTCTGCACTATTAATGCCACCAATTTCAGAGTCTGGACCAGCTGGTAGTATTATGGGTGCACTTTCCAATCTGCCTTTTGGCGGGTTGATGTCTCAGAGGAACGATGAGTCACTAAGTATTTTAGCCATACTCAAGAGTCGAACAATTTTTGAAAAAGTAATTCAAAGATTTGACC
>CETH01443711.1_pt1 | contig 13567 bp, 11 predicted proteins | sample 361461 | NCBI WGS metagenome assembly CETH01 (sample SAMEA2622695, study PRJEB7988) | marine metagenome | isolation source: saline water (ENVO:00002010), including
GAGCCAGCACCTGAGCCCGAGCCAGCACCTGAGCCCGAGCCAGTATCTGAGCCCGAGCCAACACCTGAGCCTGAAAGACGTCCGGAAAAAATTGCAGATATGAAATCAACTATATCCAATCCTCCAAAACCAAAAAATCGGCCAAAGCCGTCTTGGGATACACTCTTAAAAAATATTGCAGATGACGACCCATCATTATCTGTTATTGCATCCTCGGAAAAGAAGGAGCAGGAGGAAGATGACAAATTTAACGCTATTTTAGAGAGTGTGACTTCTTCACCTCAAGATATGTTTATAAATAATAATGAGCCTGAACTTGGTTCAAGTGAAGTTCGTGCTATAGAGAAAATCATTAAGACTGCCGTAGAAAGCCACTGGAATGTGCCGGTTGGGGCTAAGGATGCAGACAAAATGGTGATACCAATAACAATAGAACTCCAGGCAACTGGAGCAGTGCAGAGTGTTAAAATTGAGAGTTATAGTGATCCTAATACAAGAACTATGGCGGAAAGTGCTCAAAGAGCTGTTCTAAAGGCGAGTCCATTGACTGGTTTGCGTCCCTTCGCAGACAGGCATAAACATTGGAAGCGCATAACATTGAACTTTCGTCCACCGCTATGATTTTGCTATATTTCGATATAGGAGGCTAGTAAGATATGTCTATGAAAAGTCCATTTTTTTTAATTCATGCGTTATTTTATAATAGGCCCAGCTCACATATGAGCTTAATTAAAGGCTTGCTTATTGTATTTACAATAGCTTTATCAGGTTGTGCGGCTCTGACAATAATACCTCGAACGGCAACAGCGGATTTAACTGTTGATATTACGCGGGGTTATGTTGAGCCGATGCCGCTAGCTATTCCTGATTTTCTCGGAACTACCGCTCAAGAAAAAAAACTTGGTAAAGATATAGCTAAGGTAATCAGCAGAAATTTGGAGTTTTCAGGACTTTTTAGACCTATAGATCCAAAAGCTTTTATAGAAGAGATGACCCCAGCATCTATTTTGCAACCACGTTTTGGAGATTGGCGAGTTATTAATGCTCAGGCTTTGGTTACTGGAAGAGTTGTTGAGGGTCAAGACCAGCAATTTCAGGTGGAATTCAGGCTGTGGGATGCTTTTGCTGGCGATCAAATGCTTGGTTTACGATTTAAAAGTGTAAAGGATTTATGGCGCCGTATCGGCCATAAAGCTTCCGATGCCATATACGAACGTCTTACGGGTGAGAGTGGATATTTTGATACCCGCATTGTGTACGTATCTGAGAGTGGTCCATTAGATCGACGAGTTAAGCGTTTAGCAATAATGGATCAAGATGGAGAAAATCTTGAATTTTTAACTGATGGAAAAGCCTTAGCTCTAACACCACGATTTTCACCAACCGCTCAAGAAATTACTTATTTATCTTTTGAAAAAGGTGCGCCACGTGTTTATTTACGTAACCTTGACACAAGAACTCAGGAAGTCCTAGGAGAGTTTAGGGGTATGACTTTTGCTCCTCGTTTTTCACCAGATGGCAATCAAGTTGTCCTTACCTACGCTGAAAATGGTAATTCTGAACTTTATGAAATGGATTTAAGGAATGGCCAAAAATACCAGTTAACAAAAAATACAGCAATTGATACTGGGCCATCATATTCCCCAAATGGTGATTTTGTTGCCTTTGAGTCTGATAGAGGAGGGAGTCAGCAAATCTATATAATGGATCGCAATGGGGGAAATGTTAAGCGTATTACTTTTGGTAAGGGTCGATACGGTACTCCAGTTTGGTCTCCACGTGGCGATCTAATTGCTTTTACCAAGCAGCATCGTGGTCAATTCTCTATAGGTGTAATAAAGCCTAGTGGTGAGGGGGAGAGGATTCTTATACGAGATTACTTAGTAGAAGGCCCCACGTGGGCCCCTAATGGCAGAGTATTGATGTTTATGCGTCAAACTTCTAGAAACCCTGATACATCTGAACTGGTAACGATTGATATAACAGGGCACAATGAGAGAATAATATTTACAACAACAGCTGCATCAGACCCTGCGTGGTCTCCGGTTCTACCATAAGTAAAAAATGAGAGAAGAACATAGAAATATTTTTTTTTAACACAATTAGAATATCTAATTTAAGAATAGACGTGAGTAGCTCTAAAAAATATAAGACATATATTTTATGTGCAATCGATTGTGACTGAGGAGGCACCATGATAGTAAAGGCTAAATTTCTAATCCCCCTGGCTATTGTAGTTATATTTGCTGCTGCATGCCAGAGCACCCCTGATGAAAAAGTTTCTGTTAGTGGAGATAGTTCTTCTAATATAGCAGAAGATTCTTCAATATCTGGAAGTTCTGAGGCGAGTATAGATTCAAGTGACTTAGATCCATCAGCGCCAAAGCCTGGCACTCAAGAGGACTTGGTACAAAATGTGGGCGATCGAATATTTTTTGATCTAGATAGTGCCGTATTATCGCCCCAATCACGCGGAATACTAGAAAAGCAGGCTGAATGGTTACGGCTGTTTCCTGATTTATCCCTCACAATTGAAGGTCATTGTGATGAGAGGGGTACACGTGAATATAATCTTGCGCTTGGGGAGCGTCGTGCTTCAGCAGTGCGGAGTTATTTAATAGCCCTTGGTGTTGAGGGTCAGCGCCTTAATACAATAAGTTATGGCAAAGAGCGTCCCTATGCCCTTGGTCATGACGAAGAAGCTTGGAACTTAAATCGTCGATCGGTCAGTGTAATAAACTAAAAAATATTAAATATGAAGATGGTCTTTATGGATATGTGGTCGGTTAACTTTAGAAGCATTGCTTGCCAATACGTTTATTACGATATGCGTATTTTGCTTAGTAAAGCGACTGTGGGGGGGCTAGCCATATTTTTATTTTTTTCTCCTAGCTTTGCTTTAGCTGATAACGAGATTCAGTCAATTCGTAATGAACTGCAAATAATCTCTAAACAACTCGATTCTACTAGAGCCCAAATGGGAGATCTAGAGAAAGCTGTTTATTCTGACCCATCTGGAGAAATGTCAGCGACTAAGCCTGTTAGTGCAGTATCTAGTAGTTTATCTAATCGCTTCGCTTTACTTGAAACTCGGGTTGATGAATATGATTCACGAATGAGACAAGCATTCGGTAGGTTTGATGAGTTAACAAATCAGGTTGAAAAAATATCATCTCGCCTAGAAAAGCTGGTAGCAGATATTGATTTTCGATTGACAGGAATTGAAAAAAAATTATCAAGAAAATCTCCTGATAATAATTCTAATAGTATCGCTAATGATGCTATGGGGCAGAATGTAAATTCTTATAACCAGAGCCAGAATACTAATAGTAGTGGAACTGTAGCGGTGCCTTCTGGAGATGGTTACACGCCTTCCTTAGAGCCTAAGATATTGGGTACTGTGTCTGTTACTCAAGAACAATCTAGAGATGAGCAACAGATATCTGAGGGCTACACACAGATACCTGAAGAAAGTATTCTCCCAAAGGTTAGTGCTGAGGAGCAATATGCACACGCTATGAGTTTTATGCAGCAAAGTGAGTGGGAAAAGGCTGGTAATGCACTAAAAGCATTTATTGAGGCTAATAAGGGGCATCCATTGGCAGAAAATGCAGCTTATTGGCATGCAGAATCTTTTTATGCCAGAAAACAATTTGGTGAAGCTGCTAGGCTCTACGCCCTTAACTATCAGAGATTTCCAGAGGGAGTAAAGGCCCCTGACAATCTGGTTAAATTGGGTTTGTCGCTTGTAGATCTTAGGCGTTTCCCAGAAGCATGTCAGACTTTCGAGAAACTAGGCGAAGATTTTCCAGAAATGAGGGAAACTTTAAAGCGGGCTGCGATGCGTGGTCAATCAAAATCCAACTGTAGTTAAGGTTCAATTAAATATTTAGTTACAAGAGGTTTGTGTGTCTAAATCACATTCATTGGCTGGGGATAATTGTGTAATTAGCGAAACTGATTTTGCTAATATTATGCATAAATTTGGCCCTTTTAGTTCAGCTCCCAGGGTTGCCGTAGGAGTCTCGGGTGGGGCGGACAGTATGACACTTGCTATGCTGACTAATCGTTGGGCAGTTAAAAGAGGGGGGCAGGCAATAGGATTAACTGTTGATCACTCATTACGTCCAGATAGTAAAAAGGAAGCCATGCAGGTTAAATCCTGGTTGTCTGAAATAAAAATGCCCCACAGAATTTTGTGTTGGAATGAAGCTAATAAATCAAATAGTGGTATACAAAAGTCAGCTCGTGAGGCGCGGCTAAGGCTTATGTGTGAGTGGTGTAGAAAGCAAGGGTATATAAATTTACTTCTGGCTCACCATCAAGACGATCAAGCTGAAACATTTATGTTAAGGCTTGCTGCTGGGAGTGGTGTTGATGGCTTAGCCTCTATGCCTAGAAGCCGTCTGACAGGGCTATCAGAAGGGGGACGGATTCGCCTTTTGCGGCCATTTTTACATTTACCAGCCATAAATCTTAAGAATACTCTTAATTCCCTCGGATACTCATGGGTCGAAGACCCTTCAAATAATGATTCGCGTTTTACACGCGTTCGATTAAGGAATTCATCCGAAATACTAGGTAGAGAAGGTTTGACAGCTGGGCGTATTGCTTTAGTTGCTAATCGAATGGGAAGAGACAGATCTGCTTTACATGCCCAGGTTGCTTGCTTTCTTGCTGATAACGCTGTTTTGGCGGCTTCAGGTTTTGTTACGCTCTCAGGTATGCCTTGGCGAGAAGTTAGCGATTCTGTTCTCACAAGGGCAATTTATAGAATCATTAGCACTGTATCAGGGTCAGTATTACCTCCTAAGTTAAGAAGTATCGAGAGACTTGTTAAGAATATGAGAGAGTCTAAATTTGACGGTAGGCCTACTTTAGGGGGGTGTCAATTTATACAAAAAGAAAAAATAAACTCTTTCTTAGTAGTTAGAGAAGCGGGAAGAATTAAAGATGAAATAGATATTTCTCCAGGTGATACTGTACGTTGGGATGGCAGGTTCACAGTGAGTTTGGCTTCAGATTCTAAAGAAAAAGGTAAAATTAGGAAAATAAATCAATCAGATATTCATTTTCTTAAAATTAATAAGTCAAATGCCGATAATTCTAAAGGAATTTTAACTTCTCCCCATGTTATTCGTAGGTCTTTGCCTGTATTGGGTGGGGTTGACGGTAGCGTAAAGATTCCCCACTTAAGTTATGAGCATAAAGGAAATGGGTTAAGTGCATTTTTTGAGCCTTCACTACCTTTATGTGAGACAGCTTTCGAGGTGTAGGGTATTATTTCAGATATCATTGGAATATATATAGCACCTCATAGTTATCCGGAGGCTATAGCAATACTAATCTAGTGCTATATGTCATCCAATTGATTGATTTATTGATAGCTTGCTTGGTAAGCTTATAGAACATTGAATGAGTTTGAGGCACTAACGTGGGAAGTTTTGGTAAGAATTTAGCTTTATGGGTCATTATAGGCCTAATTTTGGTGGCATTATTTAATATGTTCAGGCCATCAACTCCTGCTCCGTCTGTTAATGAACTTGCTTTTTCTCAATTTATGTCTGAGGTAGAGGCTGGCCGTGTTACGGATGTAACTATAGAAGGAAACTCAATCTCTGGCCATCTTGCTAATAGCGAGCAAGCATTTAGCACTTACGCTCCCAATGACCCTGATCTTGTCAGAACGCTTCGTGACAATAAAGTAAGCATCAATGCAAAGCCAGTGAGTGAGCGCAGTCCAGGTTTTTTTGATATACTTATCAGTTGGTTCCCAATGCTCCTCTTGATTGGAGTTTGGATATTCTTTATGCGACAAATGCAATCTGGTGGTGGTCGTGCTATGGGCTTTGGAAAGTCACGGGCTAAACTTTTAACTGAACGTACAGGGCGCGTAACTTTTGACGATGTTGCTGGAATTGACGAGGCTAAACAAGAGCTGGAAGAAGTTGTTGAATTTCTTCGCGATCCACAGAAATTTCAAAGACTAGGGGGCAAAATACCAAAGGGAGTATTACTCGTTGGTCCTCCGGGAACAGGTAAAACATTGCTTGCGCGGGCTATTGCTGGTGAAGCGAATGTCCCGTTTTTTACAATCTCGGGCTCTGACTTTGTTGAAATGTTTGTTGGTGTAGGCGCTAGCCGTGTAAGAGATATGTTCGAGCAGGGAAAGAAGAGTGCTCCTTGTTTGGTTTTTATTGATGAAATAGATGCTGTTGGACGACATCGCGGCGCCGGTCTTGGGGGCGGCAATGACGAGAGGGAACAGACACTCAATCAGTTATTAGTGGAGATGGATGGTTTTGAGGCTAACGATGGTGTAATTCTTATTGCAGCAACTAATAGGCCGGATGTTTTGGATCCAGCTCTCCTAAGACCAGGAAGATTTGATAGACAGGTTGTGGTTCCAAACCCCGACCTTTTAGGTCGTGAAAAAATTCTAAAAGTCCATATGAGAAAGGTTCCATTATCACCCGATGTTAGGCCTAGAACAATAGCAAGGGGAACTCCTGGTTTCTCTGGTGCAGACCTCGCTAATTTAGTTAATGAAGCGGCACTTTTAGCTGCACGTAGAGGTAAGCGTGTTGTAACTATGGATGAATTTGAGGATGCAAAAGACAAAGTAATGATGGGTGCAGAGCGTCGGTCAATGGTAATGACTGATGAGGAGAAGCGTTTAACAGCATATCACGAGGCTGGCCATGCACTTGTGGCGGCGCATCTAGAGGCGTCTGATCCAATTCATAAGGCAACTATAATACCCAGAGGCCGTGCCTTGGGAATGGTTGTTAGGCTACCTGAGCAAGATCGCGTGTCTGTTAGTAGGGAGAAGTTGTTAGCGGATATTGCTGTAGCAATGGGTGGTAGAATAGCTGAGGAAATTATCTTTGGTTATGATAAGGTAACAAGTGGTGCGTCATCTGATATCAAGGCCGCTACTCAGCTAGCAAAAAGTATGGTTACACAATTCGGTATGTCTGATGAGTTAGGGCCATTAAGCTATAATGAAAATGAGCAGGAAGTATTCTTGGGGCATTCAGTAACCCAGTCTAAAAATATTTCTGAGGCTACAGCTGATAAAATCGACGTAGAAGTTAGAAAATTGGTTGATTCTTGCTATGATAATGCAAGAACAATAATAATGGACAATTTAGAGGATTTACATTCTCTGGGTAAGGCTCTTTTAGAGTATGAGTCTCTGACTGGAGAGGATATAGATAGAGTTTTAAGCGGTGAGTCTGTAATTAGAAAAGATGTAGACGAGAATACTCCATCCTCTAAGTATCAGGGTAAACATGGTGGAGGCACAGTTCCAAGTTCAGGAGATTCTGGTAGGAGAGATAATCCCCCTGATCTTGAGCCTAATCCTCAGCCCGGATCTTAATTTTAACACAGATTATTGTCCAATATAGTTTGAAGAAAGACAATTTTTATTCATTATATTGATAAACTTCCCGATAAATTAAAAGGTAATTCCCGTATTTACCTCAAGCCAAGGTGCGTAGTGAGGTGCAGGGAGCTCTCTAATTTTGAACTTGAGTTAATAATTCGTGATGAAGATGATAGATTTTTTTGTGTTTGTACGTCTAAAAAAGACTTAGAGGAATGGCAGGTATCTCAGGAGTCTTCTGTTAGTAATCTGGTCAAGGATCGATTGTATGCTCTAGAGAACCCAAGAGCATCTTTTCTAGGTTTTTCTATAGATCAAAATTGGATCATGGGTGTCCTCAATGTAACTCCCGATAGTTTCTCTGATGGAGGAGCATATGAATCCATAGATGATGCTGTTGCTGTTGGCATAGAAATGAGTGCAAATGGTGCAGATATTATTGACGTAGGAGGGGAAAGTACTCGTCCTGGATCAGAGCCGATTTCTTTGGAAACAGAGTTATCTAGAGTAATTCCAGTGGTTAAAGGTCTAGTAAAGTCAGGTATAAAAGTATCTGTTGATACTAGGCGGCCCCAAGTTATGCGCCAAGCTGCAGAATTGGGAGCTATTCTATGGAATGATGTAACTGCCCTTAGAGAGTTTCCAGACAGTCTCTCCGTAGCAGCTGAACTATCTACTCCAGTGATTTTAATGCATATGCAGGGTAATCCTAAAAGTATGCAAGTTAAGCCGGCTTACACCGCCGCATCATTTGATATTTTTGATTGGTTAGAGGAAAGAATTAATATTTGCCAAAATGCTGGTATTAAATCAGAGAGAATAATTATCGACCCTGGTATAGGGTTTGGTAAAACTTTAGAGCATAATTTAGATATCCTCTCAAATCTAGAAATTTTTCATGGTCTTGGTTACCCTATAGCTATTGGTCTCTCACGCAAATCCTTCATAGGGGAGCTGGTTGATGAGTCTAAGCCAGAGAAGAGACTTGCTGGGTCTCTTGCAGGTATGTTTCATTGTCTAGACAAAGGTATTCATATTATTCGAGTTCACGATACAAAAGATTCACATCAGTTATTAACTATTTATAAAGCTATAAAAGGATATAAAAAAGAATATGCTAATGATTATAGGGATGGCTTTCAGCTTTAGTTTAACCGATAAATAATGACTTGTATTAGATGAATGATTGAGGTGTTTGTTAATAATGACTGTTAAGTATTTTGGAACTGATGGAATTAGAGGTAAATCTAACCAGGAACCAATCACTGCTGGAACAGCCTTAAGAATTGGTCAGGCAATCGGTAAATATTTCTCGACTAATGTTGGTCAACAAAGAGTTATCATAGGAAAAGATACGAGATTGTCAGGATATATGTTGGAGCCAGCTTTAACTGCGGGGTTCGTCTCTGTAGGAATTAATGTAGCCCTTGTTGGGCCAATGCCTACTCCAGCTGTAGCAGCATTAACCAAATCTATGGATTTTGATATAGGCCTAATGATCTCTGCTTCCCATAATTTGTATCAAGATAACGGTATTAAAATCTTTGGTTCTGATGGATTCAAGCTTTCTGATTTAGTTGAAGGTGAAATTGAAATATTAATTGATAGTGTTAGATCTAAAAGCCTTGCTAGCCCTGACGGCTTAGGTAAGGTGTCGCATTTAAGTGGGGCGGCAGATTGGTATATTGATTATGTTAAGAATACTTTTCCCGAGAAACAGGATTTGTCGGGCTTGAAGGTTGTTCTTGATTGCGCCAATGGTGCTGCTTATCGAGTTGGTCCAGAAATACTAAGTCAGTTAGGCGCTAAAGTTATCTCTATTGGTATTGATCCTAATGGATATAACATAAACGAAGGCTGTGGATCGACTAATTTAGAGTCTTTATCAAAAAAAGTAATAGAGGAAAAAGCTGATGTTGGTATAGCTCTAGATGGCGATGCTGATAGAGTAGTTTTTTGTGATGAGAAAGGAGAAACAATTGATGGGGACCAGATAATGGCCCTTATTGCTCAAGATTGGGCTAAGAAAGATAAAATTAAAGGTAAGACCATTGTGGGTACATTAATGTCAAATTACGGTTTAGAAAAATATCTCTCAGAAATTGGTCTCTTGCTAGAGCGGAGCAAGGTGGGAGATCGATATGTGGTAGAAACCATGTTACACAATGGATATAATTTTGGTGGCGAACAATCTGGGCATATAATCTTAAGTGATTTTTCTACTACAGGTGATGGGTTAATAGCGGCTCTTCAAGCATTATCAATAATAAATTCATCCGGAAAGAGAGTTAGTAATGCTGCAAAAGTTTTCATGCCGGTTCCTCAGAAGCTAAATAATATAAAATATAAATCTCCAGATTTACTTACTTTGGACAGTGTCCAGTCTGTTATAAGAAGTGCGGAAAAAAGATTAGATGGTAAGGGGCGTATCCTTGTCCGTAAGTCTGGCACAGAACCACTTATACGTGTAATGGTTGAGTCCGAAGATGTGTCTCTTATGGACTCAGTTATGGATGAAGTCTTAAATATATTAGATGGATAAATAAGAGGCGGAATATGCAAGGTCGTGTACTCGTGATTGCAGGCTCAGACTCAGGCGGTGGTGCTGGTATACAGGCAGATATTAAGGCCATTACTGTCCTGGGGGGGTTTGCTTCAACTGCAATTACAGCTTTAACGGCCCAGAATACTAAAACAATTTCTTCTATTTATTCTTTACCAGCTGAGTTTGTTACTGAGCAAATGCACTTAGTTTTGTCGGATATTGGGGCAGATTGTATTAAAATAGGTATGTTATCAAATAAGGAAATTATTAATAAAGTTGCAAAGTCTCTTATTAAATATACTCCTGAAGTTCCAATAGTTATTGATCCTGTGATGATTTCTAAATCAGGCTCAAATTTATTAGAAAAAGATTCTTCTTCAACGCTTATCTCTGATCTATTGCCACTCGCAACTCTAATAACTCCTAATATTCCGGAGGCTGAAATACTTTGTCGATCAAATATAACAGGCCTAGAAGATATGCGGGGTGCCTGTCAAAAGCTTATCGACTCTGGTGCTAAAGCTGTGTTGTTGAAAGGTGGACACTTAAGTGGTCATGAACTTTACGATGTATTAGTTTGTGATGAAGGTGAATTTATCTATAAGGGTAATAGAATTGACTCAAGAAACACCCATGGCACTGGTTGTACTTTGGCTTCTGCGGTATCGGTTGGAATTGCATTAGGAAAAACAATTCCAGAATCTGTCGAACGAGCAAGGTTATATATAAGGGAAGCAATATTGACCGCGCCGGATATTGGCGAAGGTCATGGTCCATTAAACCATAATGTCAAATTAGAGAAACTTTAATTAATTAAAGTAGGCGTATGACTGAGTTTACATTTATTTCGAATTCTAGAAGTCGTGGGGATGACCAAGATCATTCTATTGCAATTTGGTTATTCATAGTAGCGGGGTTAGTTTTTGCAATGGTTTTACTTGGGGGCGTTACTCGTCTTACTGGCTCTGGTTTATCTATTGTTGATTGGGAGCCAATAAAAGGAATATTTCCACCATTTTCTCATAATGAATGGTTACTTTTATTTGAAAAATATAAGCTCTTCCCTGAATACAATATAGTTAATCCCAATATGAATTTAGCAGATTTTAAAGAAATCTATTGGTTCGAATGGTCACATCGATTGTTAGGGAGAATAATAGGAATTGTATTTCTTATACCTTTCTTGTGGTTTCTTTTTAGGAGAAAAATCAATTTAATATTGGGATTAAAGCTTGCCTTAATTCTTATTCTCGGAGCACTTCAGGCCTTATTAGGCTGGTATATGGTAGAAAGTGGCCTCGTAGATAAACCAGATGTAAGTCCTTATCGACTTGCAGCTCATTTAGGATTAGCCATAGTAATTTTTAGTTTTATATTTTGGACCGCTCTTGGATTAGTTAATTCTAGGTCCTACGCATCATCCCGTCAGGGTATATATAGTTTTCTGCGGATAACTATGCCATTTTACTTATGCCTGGTTTTTTTTACTATTCTTAGTGGCGCATTTTTAGCTGGGAATGACGCTGGATATGGTTACAATACTTTCCCGTTAATGGATGGAAAAATTATTCCCCCTGATATTTTTTCTTTGACACCAACATGGCGTAATTTTTTTGAAAACCCACCTCTTGTTCAACTAGACCACAGACTGATTGCTGAATTAACAGCCATCATTGGTATAGTAGTTGCAATTTTAGGTCAGACTAGGCGATTACCATTAAGTGCCCGTCGAATTTTCCTAATATTAGGCTTTGCCGTCCTTGGTCAATTCTTATTAGGGGTATCTACTTTACTTTTAGTTGTGCCCATACCATTAGCTGCCGCTCATCAGGCAGGTGCAATACTTTTGCTCTCTATAGTAATCTGGTCGTGTCACGAGCTTTATCGATCTAGGTAGAAAATATTAGCCATAAATCTTAAAATATATTTTAATTTTAATGGTTGTTCTTATACTGTCGTATATATTTTTTTATAAAACGGGGTAAGAATATAATAGTCGATATTACTCCTAGTGATATTAAACCTAGCTCTAATGTATCACCCTTGCCTTCTATGACTTTTCCACTTACATGGCCAAGCCATGTATAACAAATGGTGCCAGGTAAAATACAGATACTTGTAGTTAGAATATACGTAACCATTTTGATGCGTGATAAACCTAGTAGATAGTTCAATAAATTAAATGGAACAAATGGCATTAGCCTCGTCATAGCAACAAATCTCCAACCTTCCTCTTCCACACTTTTTTGCAACGTTAAGTGATGTTTACCTCCTAGAGATTCGACCCATTTTCTGGCATAGTACCTAGCTATAATGAAAGCAAGTATTGCACCAATTGATGCTCCAATAAGACTCAATAAACTTCCTAGTATAGGACCAAAAATTGCACCACCAATAAGGGTCGCTGCTGACCCTGGGAGTAATATTACACTACTAAGAATATAGAATAATATGAAAAAAATAGGCCCCCAAGCACCTAAATTTTCAATCCAGTTTCTAAGATCAGTGGTGGGAATAATACCTGGGTTTATTATCGTCCAGACAAATACACCGCAAATAAAGAAAGAGAGAACTATAAAACAGATATTTTTTAAAATTTTTAGGAATTTTTTTGATAGCATTACTAGAAAGTGTCAGAAATATATAAAAGACTCAATACAAACCTGATTCTTCTCTATAGTTTTTAGTTTTATTTTTTACCAGCACAGATTTTCTGCAAACCATTTAGTTGTAACATTTGCTTCTTTACAGGCCCTTTCTATTTCTTGTTTATTTACTGAAGAACCTTGAATGGATTTATTTTTTTCTGACATTAAACCTCCAGTAATCAATAGCGAGTCAGTGCCGAATTTATTTGCACCAAGTATATCTGTTTTTAAACCGTCTCCAATACATAATAGGCGCTCTTTGTTCAGTTCTGTAATGTCGTTCACACAAAGACTATATATAAAACTATATGGTTTCCCAAAATAGATTACATCACCGCCTATTTTTTTATATCTAGTAGCAAGGGCGCCTGCGCAAAGCTCACTTTTACCAAAACGCAATACTTTTATATCTGGATTCACGCATATCATCTTTAATTGGTTTGATACACCGTCTACAAGCAGTTCTTCGTGCTCCTCAATACTATTTGTGTTTGAATTAAGTCCTATAGCCAGGAAGAAGTCTGCATCTTTGACTTCCTTTACAGAAGTATAGTTAGTTGTATGGAGGAGGTTTTCGCTCTTGGGTCCTATGATAAAGTATCTAGTTCCTAAATTTTCTGGTATTTCTTTTGTCCGTTTAACTAAAGCCATCAGCGTAGCTTCGCCAGAAGTTATAATATTTTTACAAAGTAAATCCGGCATGCCTTTTTCTATAAGGATTTGATAGACATTCTTGCTTAAGCGAGGTGCATTAGAAAGAAAAATTATTTTTTTATTTAGTTCCTGAATTTTATTTAAGCAATGAAGTGCCTCTGGGTATACTGGCCCACCACCATGGAGAACCCCCCATATATCGATTACAAATGTATCGTATTGAGAGGCTATATATTTTAGTCCATTGATTCTCGTGGAATTCATATCTTACCTTTTTACTGTTTTTTATGTAATTGAAAAGTTTTACATCTGTTCTTTGTTCTCTAAAAA
>CETH01183446.1_pt1 | contig 13543 bp, 15 predicted proteins | sample 361461 | NCBI WGS metagenome assembly CETH01 (sample SAMEA2622695, study PRJEB7988) | marine metagenome | isolation source: saline water (ENVO:00002010), including
ACGTGGGTATTGGACGTAATTTAACTTCACGTATAACAATAAAAGAGGACAACATGGACAAAGCAAAAGATGTTGCCAAAAAAGTTGAAGTTAATCCTGACGAAATCAGAAAAGCTGAGTTAGGTAGAATTAGAGAAATCGAAGCTATCGCAACAAAGCATAACAAAAGAGATTTCGGTAATGAAGCTATCAAAAACGGAGTTTCCGTTGCTGAATTCAAAGGGTTAATGCTAGACAAAATTGGCACAGACAAGCCTTTAGAAAATGATCCAACTTCAATTGGATTATCTAATAAAGAGCAAAAAAGATACTCTATTGCAAAAAGCATAAGAGCGTCTTTATCAAATGATTGGTCTAGTGCGGGATTCGAAAGAGAAGTTTCAAAAGAAATTGAGAAACAATCGGGTAGAACTGCAAGAGGCTTTTATGTTCCTGGCGATGTTTTCAAAAGAGATCTTACACAAGGTACGGCAACTGCGGGTGGACACGTAACACCTGACGTACATAGAGGGGATCTTTTTATAGACGCGCTAAGAAGTCAATCAGTAATACAACAAGCTGGCGCAACTATCTTTAGAGGTCTTAAAGGTGATATTAAAATCCCAAGACTTACAACTAAAGGTACGGTTGGGTTTGTAGCTGAAAATTCGGCTGTAAGTGAAACTAACCAAGCTTTCGATCAAGTAACAATGACAGAAAGAACTCTTGGCGGTTTCGTTGATTTATCAAGAGTATTGATAAACAATGCAGATCCTTCAATTGAAACAATCGTAAGAAACGATATGACACAACAAATCGGTTTAAAAATCGATGAAGTTGCTTTTGAAGGTGGCGGTTCAAACGAGCCTACTGGTATTACACAAACATCGGGTATTGGTGACGTAGCCATCGGTACTAATGGTGGAGCGATTACTTATGACGCAACAATCGACATGATTAAAGAAGTCGCTCAGGATAACGCTTTAGCTGGAAGCTTAGCATACGCTTTCACGCCTGAAGTAGTTTATCAAATGAGAAAAACACCAAAAGTATCTTCAACTGACTCCGTTATGATTATGGACAATGCAGATCAATTAAATGGTTACAGAGTCTTTCAATCAAGTCAGTTACCTAAAGATCTAACAAAAGGAACTTTATCAAGTACGGCTCATGCTGGAATATTTGGTAACTTTGCAGATCTTTTAGTTGGTTACTATTCAGGATTAGATGTATTAGTCGATCCGTTTACTGGTTCAAGTGCTGGTACGGTCAGATTAAACTTCTTTACTGGAATGGACGTTGCTGTCAGACACGCAGAATCTTTCTGTGCGATCTTAGACATAGACGAAACAGCGTAATAATAACAATTAGCCTGGCGGTCTAAAAAACCGCCAGGTTCTCATAATGAAAAAAAATAAAAAAAAAGATTTAGGTAAAACAAAAAAATTAACTAATAGAGCAATAGGTTTAAGAAACTCATTTATTAAATTTATAAAAAGAAATGGAATATCCAGCTCACATACTAATCAAAGGTAAAAAGTATAAGCTTATTCCAATAGATAAAAAATTAGCAGATAAAAAACAAATAGACGGGGAAGTAGATTTTGAAAGTCAAGAAATCTTAATTAATAAAGATATTGACCATGAAAATATATTAATTACTTTACTACACGAAATCTTTCATGTGATCGTGTATAATGGTAAATTAAAATTATCACATAAACGGGAAGAAAAATATGTTGATTTATTTAGTAAAGAATTAGTTAAGATTTTACAAAATAAAAAAAACAAAAAATTAAATTTATTAATAAGAGATTTATTATGAAAGCCTTTTTTAAAAGCATTATTTGTAAAATATTTTGTATTAAACAATGTATGTGTTCACAAAAAAAAAGTAAATAATTATGGCGGTTGAAACAGATAGCATAAGAGATATTTATTTTAACAATAATGAATTTTCTGAAAACGCAACAATCACGCCTTCAGGTGGATCTTCAAGTGTTATTAAAGTAATTTTTGATAGACCCGATGAAACACTAGGATTAGGTGAAGCTGGTATTACAAGTCATCGTCCAAGAATAATGGTAAAAACTTCAGATATATCTAGCCTAGCGCATGGTGATTCTGTTGTTGTAAATTCTACTAATTATACAATTGCAGAAATATTAAGGGACGGAACGGGAATAGCTGAAATATTTTTAGAAACAAATTAAAATGGCACATCAACGTAAAACAATCAGGGACGCTGTTATTACAAGTTTAACTGGATTATCAACAACTGGATCTAGGGTTTTTAATAGTAGAGTTTATCCAAATGAGGAAAGTAAATTACCTTGTTTGAATGTTTTTACTTTATCTGAGGCTGTTGAATTAGATAGTGTTAAATCAACAATAAGAAGCCTGGAGCTGGTGGTTGAAGGGTTTGCAAGTGCAAATAGCAATATAGAAAATACCTTAGATAATATCGCAACTGAAGTCGAGGAAGCTCTAGGAAGTGACACATCTTTAAGTAATACGTGTCAATCACATAATATTACAAATACTGAAATTACCTTAGCAAATGAGGGATCGTTACCAATTGGTGTTGTACGGCTGGTTTTTAACGTAATTTATCGTACTACGCAAGCTGACGTGGAAACACAAATTTAAGGCTTGACCAATTAACTAATAATTATAGGAAGGTAAACATGGCAACTATATCAGGAAATAACGGAACTATTTTTGTGGGTTCAGGTCAAGTGGCTGAAGTTAAATCTTTTAGTTTAACTCAATCAAATGATCCAATTGAAACAACACAAATGGGAAATAGTTTTAAATCTTTTAAAGCTGGATTATCGGAAGCTTCAGGTGACATCACTTGTCATTTAGACGTTTCAGATACAGACGGACAACAAGCATTATCGGTCGGAGCTGAAGTAACTTTAGATCTAAGACCCGATGGTGATACTGCGGGAAATCCTAAGTTTACATTAACAGCTATTGTAAACAATGTAGCAATTTCTCAAACTATCAATGAAGTTGTTGAAAGATCGTTTAGTTTTACTGCTTCAGGTGGAGTAACGCAAGGTACGATATAATAATTTATGTCAGTAATTGACAACGCCACAAATCATTTTAAAGAGCAAGAAAATCGAATCATTGAAGTAAAAGAGTGGAACGCTAAATTTTTAATTAAGCCAATGACTCTTGATGAACAAAGACGTTTACTTGATAAAACAAAAACGAATCAAGTAGAGGCTATGGTCGATTTAATTGTTATGAAATGCTTAAATGAAGATGGCTCAAAAGCTTTTAAATTAGAAGATAAAAAAAAGCTTATGACCGAAGCAGATCCAAATGTAGTTGTTGACCTAGTTAATAAAATTGGCGTTACTACGACAATCGAAGATCAAAAAAAAAGTTAATACAAGACATCGATTATTATAATATTTTTCAATTGGCTGAAGCTTTGCATAAGTCAGTTGCAGAAATAAAACAAATGTCGGTCGATGAATACTATGGTTGGCTTGCATATTTTGATATAAGAAACAATAAATTAAAATTAAAACATAAATAATATGGCACAAAAAAACTTAAAATTTCAAATATCAGCCGTTGATAGAACCAAAAAAGCTTTTGGAGCTGTCAAAAAAGGTTTAGGTGGATTAACTAAAGCTGTATTTAATTTTAAAACAGCCTTAGTCGGAGCTGTTGGTATTGGTGGTCTAGGAATTTTAATAAAAAATTCCTTAGAAGCAACCGATCGTATAGGTAAATTATCAGGTGTCTTAGGAATAAGCACAAAAGATTTACAAACATTTAAACTTGCTTCTCAAATAGGTGGATTAGAACTTGAAACTTTTGCAAAAGGTGTAAGAAGATTTACAGATAACATAGGCGACTTTGCAGATGGAGTTGGTGAGGCTAAAGTTACTTTTGAAAAATTAGGTATTACTCAGGCTGATATTTTACCAATACAAAATGACCAGGTTGCTTTATTAGGTTTAGTTGCAGACGCTTTAAATAAAGTTGAAGATGGAGCTATTAAAACAAAATTTGCAATTGAAATATTTGGTGGTCGAGGTGCAGAATTAATAAATATATTAGGTGGTGGATCTGAAGCTCTTAGAAAATTTTCTGAAGAATCAAAAAGATTTGGTGCTTTAAGTGACGCGCAAGTAAGATCTGTTGAAGCATTTAACGATAGCGTTGTTAGACTAAAAACAGTCTTGTTTAATATTGTAAATTTAATTGTAGCAAACTTAACACCAGCATTATTAAAAATTTCTGAAAGTATAAGAGAAAACTTAATCGAAAGATTTGATGAAGCTGGTAAAGGTATAAATGAATTTGCCAAAAAATTTGCATTTGGAATTTTAAATGCTATTCAAGTTGCTATTGCTGGTATTTCTGATTTTGGTAATACAACAATAAATGTACTAAATAAATTAATAAGAACTATTAATAAAATTCCTTTTACGGGTGATGATATTGCTGAAATAGAATTTAGGTTTGATTTTGATAAATTAAATGCTGAAATACAAGAACTTATACCTTTAATTGAAGATATAGGGGAACATACAGAAAGCATTTTTGGATCTATTGATAATACTACAAATAGATCAAAAAAATTAGTTGGTAATTTTGATATGGCTTTAGCAACCATAACTCAACTAAATGAAAAAGCATTAAGAAACTTCCAACAACAAGTAACAAATATAGGATCAACAATTGCTTTACAAATAGACGCTGGTTTAAAAGGCGTGTCCAGGACTCTTGCTGAAGTAATATTATTAGGTAAACAATTTGATGAAGCCTTAAAGAAAATTGTACAAGAAACTTTAGTAAGTACGTTAGCTTTCTTTATAGAATTAGGTTTGAGATTTGGATTAATTGTTTTATTAGAAAAAATATTTGGCGACAGAATTAAAGAAGCTCTTAATAGTTTAGGTAATCAAAATGATAGTTTAAAAACTCAAAAGAGTTTAGTAGCTCAAATTTTAGGAATAAGATCAGCTCAATTAGTTGTAGAAAAAGGTATAACTCAGGAAAAAAGAAATCAAGCAGACGCAGAAAAAAGTAAAAACAAACAAAAATTTATTAGTATGTTGTTTGGGATACCAATGTTTGCTGAAGGTGGTTTATTAAAAAGAGGACAGCCAGCGATCGTGGGCGAGCGTGGGGCAGAGCTGGTAATTCCATCGGCTAATGGACAAGTATTTTCTAATGAAGATAGTAGAAATATTTTAAGTGGTTCAGGTTCAGGGTCAACAAATGTAAACTTTACAATTGTTGCAAATGACACTAGAGATTTTGATAATTTAATAACAAAAAGACGAAGCCTATTAGTTAATTTAATTAACCAAGCTTTAAATGAAAGAGGAAAAGAGGCGTTAGTATAATGAGTGGAAATTTACCAACATCGCAAGGATTTCAAGTAATGAACTTTAAATCTGAAAGACCAACTTTAGTGTCTAAATCTGTATCAGGTAAAAGATTTTCAAGACAAGTAGCGTCACAATTTTTTTCATTTAGTTTAAGATTTCCAAAATTACAAAGATCTGATTTTGCTGAATTGTTTGCTTTTGTAGTAAAACAAAGATCTCAAAAAGAAACATTTAACGTAGTTTTACCAACAATTAGTAAACCAAGAGGTACTATCTCAGGTACTATAACAGCTACGGGAACGGCTGGATCAACGTCTGTGACGCTCTCAGGCGGTTCAGGGACGATGAAATCGGGTGATTTAGTAAGATTCGCTAATCACGATAAAGTATATATGGTGGTTTCTGATAACAGCGATGTATCGTCAAACGCTCTTGTAATTGAACCTGAGCTTAGATCCGCTTTATCATCAACTAATATGACTTATGATGATGTACCATTTAGCGTAAATATGGTTAATGATGTCCAGGAATTTACAACGGGTACAAGTGGTTTTTTTGATTTTGAAATAGATTGTGCGGAAGATTTATAATGTCTAGGAATTTACATACAAACTTTGTTACAGCTTTACAAACAAAAGATTTAAAACCAGTTTATTTTGTATTTATAGATTTTTCTACACCGATTTATTTTACAACAGCAAGTTTCGATATTACTTATGATAGTCAAACATATACTAAAAATGGTTTCTTTTTAAATATATCTAACGTCAATGAAAATGCAGAAATCACACAAAATAGTATGAATATAAATTTATCAGCCGTAGATCAAAGTTATACTAGAGTTATATTGTCAGAAAACATTTTACAAAAACAAGTTAAAATACATTTAGGTTTATTAGATTCAAATAATTCATTAATTGATGGAACATATTTATTATTTGATGGCAGAATAAAAGAATTTAATATTGATGAAAATACTAATCAAAGTATTATCAATTTAACTTGCGCGTCTAATTTTGCTGATTTTGATTTAACACTTGGAAGATCTACAAATGAAACATCACAACAAAGATTTTTTTCAGGTGATCGTGGTTTTCAATATGCTGGGGTAACGGTTAGAGAGATCAGGTGGGGACGAGCATAAAATTTTGTAAAGAGTCTGACATAGAATTTTTGGTTGGAATAATTGATGAACAATTAGACGAAACAAATCAAAAAGGTGATAAAGAATTAATATTTAAAAATTTAAAATCATTTGTAAAAAATCCAACTTATAATTTGGTGTTATTAACAACACCAAATTTAACACCATTTCCAACTATAATAGGTGGTACAATTGTTAAAATTAATCGTCCCTTTTGGCGTAATGTAAATTATGGATCTATTTCTTGGTTCTTTATTAGAAAAAAATACAGAAATTTTAGAAACGCAAAGAAATTATTAACAGCTTCAGAAAAATGGCTGGAAGATCGTAATGTACAATGGATTGAATCAGATGTTTGGCACGTTGACCAACGAGGACAAATTAATAAATTCTATGTAGAACGATATAAGACGTTCTTAGAAAAAATAAATAATTATAAATTGTGTGGGTATAGGTTAAAGAAAAATGGGCGGAAGTAATCCAATATCAGATCTAATAGATGACGTATTTGATTTTGTCGGTGATGTATTCTCTAATTTTATATCATGGATAGATCCAACACCTGACATACCTGAATTTGACGAAACAGATGTAGCTCAGGGTGTAAAATTAAATAAAGTCAGTAATAATGAACCGATACCAATAGTTTATGGGGAAAGACGGATCGGTGGGACGTTCGTGTTTGTAGAAACTTCGGGAAGCACGAACGAAAACCTATTCGTTGTAATGACGTTATGTGAAGGCGAAATAAACGGAGTAAAAGAATTAGTTATTGATGACAAGGTTGTTACTCTTGCGTCCGCTCCAAGTTTACTTGTACATGGAACAACATATACAAGTAATGACAGCCGTTTTTCAAATACAATACAAGTCCAGGCTTTCAACGGCACAGACGACCAGGTTGCGTCATCATTAATAACGCCTCAATCTAATTGGACATCATCACATCGTTTACGTGGCGTGTCGTACTTAGCTTTAAAATTTTCATGGAATCAAGATTATTATTCAGGATTACCAAGAGTCCAGGCGACAATACAAGGTAGAAAAATATTTGATCCAAGAAATAATACAACTGCATATTCAACAAATCCCGCATTATGTATCTTGGATTATTTAAGAAATTCAAGATACGGAAAAGGTTTAGCAGATACACAATTTGAAACTGATTTTGCTTCTTTTAAAACAAGTGCCAATGAGTGCGAAACTCAGGTAACGCCATATTCAGGCGCGCCATCAACAATAAATGTTTTTGATACAAACGCTGTTATACCTTCAGATCAAAAAATTTTAGATAATGTAAGAGAATTATTAAGAGGTTGTCGAGGGATCTTACCTTATACTCAGGGTAAGTATAAATTGATAATCGAAACCTATGGTACAGCTTCATTAACTTTAACTGAAGATGAAATATTAGATGGTATTAAAGTTAGATCTGAAAACTTAAATCAAAAATTTAATCGTGTTGTTGTAAACTATATCAATCCCTCAAATGAATTTGAATCTGACCAAGCACAATTTCCGCCCGTAGATGATAGTAGTTTACCAAGCGCAGATCAACATTCAACGATGTTGAGCGAAGATGGAAAATTATTACAAGGATTATTTACATTTAATACAATTACATCAAGTTATCAGGCTGAGGAGCTTGCTGAGATTATATTGAGAAGATCCAGGAACGCATTAAAACTTTCAATAAGATGTACTGCTGAAGCTTCTAATTTAGAAATAGGGGATATTGTAAATATAACTCACAGCTCCGTTGGTTTTAGCGCAAAGCCATTTAGAGTTTTAGCAATAGGATTATTAGCTGATTTTTCTATACAATTAAATTTAATTGAATATCAAGATAATCATTATGTTTGGACACCTAAAGCTAGTGATCCTGAAATCGTTGATACAAATTTACCTGATCCTTATTCTGTTTTAGCTCCAACTAATTTAAGAACATCGGACGAATTAAGAGTTGGAAGTGGTGGATCTGTTATTACAATTTTAAATGTTGAAGCTGATCCTTCTTTAGATTTTTTTGTTGATGTTTATGAGTGTCAATATAAACTAACAACATCATCAACTTATATAACGGCTGGTATTGGAGCTAATCCAAAATTTGAAATACCTGGTTTATTAGATGGATCTACTTATGACGTACGAATAAAAGCGATCAACTCTAATCGAGTTAGCTCAGCTTTTGTAACTGGACAACATACAATTACGGGACAGCTTGATATTCCAGATGACGTGCAAAATTTTTCAATAAATATTGTAGGATCAACAGCTTTTTTAAATTGGCAAGCTGTATCAAATTTAGATCTAAGTTATTATCAAATAAAATTTAATTCTAGTTTAACTGGCGCAACCTGGTCAGGTTCAACAATATTAGTTAATCAAGTTTCAAAACCCGCAACTTCAGTTAGCGTTCCAGCTCAATCAGGTACTTATTTAATTAAAGCTTTTGATTTAACTGGTAACAGCTCCGTAAATGCAACAAGCATATCGACAAGCGTTGCTAGTGTTGATACCACGTTAAATAACATTGTAACTAATCAACAAGATCCAGCTTTTGATGGAGCTAAATCAGATGTTATAGAAACATTGAACGAAACTTTAGGTAAAAATACTTTAGTCTTAGGTGGTGTATCTTTATTTGACTCAAATACTGGTGACTTTGATTCTATTTTGGACGCACGTTTCGATTCGGGCGGACAAAATAATAATACAAAATCAACTGGTACTTATGATTTCGACCAGGTTATAGATACTACTGGAATACTGACATCACGAATTACGGCAGAAATAGAGCAAACATCTTTAGATCGTGACGAAATATTTGATTTTACACTAGGTAATGTAGATTCTAAAATAGGTTTATTTGATGGTAACGCGCCTGACAATGTTTCGACACAATTACAAATAGCACAAAGTAATGACAATGTTTCTTTTACAAGCTTTCAAAATTTTGTAGTTGGTGATTTTACAGCTAGATATTTTAAATTTAGATTGGTTCTAAATTCATTAAATAATAGTGCAACGCCAATAGTATTTGGATTAAAAGTTAATATCGATGTACCTGATAAAACATTATTTGAAAATAATATATCAATAGGATCTTCAGTTCAGACAATAACTTACTCTCAAAATTTTGTAAGTTTACCATCTTTAGGTGTTTCTGTTGAAAATCAAGATCCTGGCGACACGTTCTCGATTACTAATAAAACGACAAGCGGTTTTGATATACAGCTTTTAAATAGCTCAGGTGCGGGAAAATCAGGCACGATAGACTATATCGCTCATGGTTTTTAGATCTTGACCAAGTGCCTGACAATACTAATAAACAAAGGATAGGATATTAAAATAAATATATGGCTCAACATGACTACAATATAATTAATCAGGGATTCCCTCAGACGCGTCAAGATATTAATGACGTTTTGTCAGCAATTCAAAGTGGAAACTCAGGTGCAACAGCTCCAACGTCAACAGCGCAAGGTCAAGTTTTTGTTGATACTGGAACAAGTGGCAAAATAATTTTAAAATATAATTACGATGGTACTTCGTTTAGTACACTTGCCGAAATTGATACTAGCTCAGGCGTTGTATCAATTCCAAGTGGTGTACAAATATCAGCTTCGGTAACTGAATCTGATCCAAACGCTTTACCATTTGCAATAGCTTTAGGTGGATAATGGCAAATAATTTTTCAGACGCAAACGTAACAATAGCAAACAATTCATTAACAGATATTTTTACTGCTACAAATAAATCTTTAGTAATTGAAGGAACAATGTCAAATACTGGATCAACGGCTATAAATGTATCATTAAAAAAATATGATAATTCGGGAACCGCTGGATTTTTTATTTTAAAAGAAATACCTTTACCAAGTGGATCTACAATAAAAATTCCAAAAATAGTTTTACAAACTTCAGATAAAATTCAAGCTCAATCAGATAACAGCTCAGGTAACCTGGCTGTTGTTTTACAATTATTAACCGATGTATCATAATGTATATAGGACGTTCACCAAATTCAGTACCATTAACGGCAAACGATGTTCCTGATTTACCAGCTTCTAAAATTACATCAGGACAATTTTCAAATAGTTTAATAAGTGCTTCAAGTGTATCTCAACACGCAACTTCTTTTGATGATAATAAAATTGTCAATGATTTATCTACATTAGGATTAAGAGTACACACACAAGAAAATCTAAATGCTTCTAACTCTAACTCAGCTTCGTTTGACGTTTTTCAAGATAGTTCGGCCATAACAAATTTAACTAATAGTGTAAGAAACTCTAGTGAGTATATTTCCTCTGTTTCAATATCATATGCTTCGCCATCAACAACTGCTGATGATTTAGTAGTTTTAGATAGTTATGGGCATACAAATGGACAAACAAATATTGAAGATGTATCAACAGGTGGCGAGGGTCAAACATCAATGACAGCTGGTGGTGCAACTGCTTATAGTTCAGGACAAAGTTTAACTGGGCCAAGTGTATCAATTTATTCAGGGGGTGGTTCTAGTGATGTTTTATACAATTCAAGTGCAAACACACCATCAACAAATAGATTTCAAACACTTCCATCTTTAACTAATTACACAATAGAAATGTGGGTTTATCCTTTAAGTTCAGTTAATTATGGAACAAGTTCAGATAGTTTGTTGGATGTTGGTCAAGTCATACAATTTGAGTTTGATAGTTCAGAAAATTTATATATTTATAATGCTGGAAATTCATCTGTTCATGCAAATTTAGGAACATTAAATAAAGATGCTTGGAATCATGTAGCTTATGTAAAACAAGGTTCAACATTTTATGCTTATAAAAATGGAGTTTCAATGGCTACTGGAACAGCTTACTCATCAAACTTAACAGATAGTTATTTAAGAATTATGTATCATAGAAGTGTTGGAACTAGATACTTTAATGGATATATAGATTTGTTTAGAGTAACAAAAAGAGCAGTTTATGCAGATGGCACAACTTTTACACCAGCTAATGAATGGAATTATAATGTAGAAACATTAAATTCAACTGGTTCATTTGAGGGTTCTACTATAACTGCTTCAGCATCAACTTCATCTATGGGAGCAGTAATAACTTATCAAGACAATGCTGGAACAAACGCATTAAACACAGATATAGTTTTAAAACTTTCAGCAAATAATGGTTCAAACTATTCAACTGCTACACTAACAGCTTTACCTGACTTTGCCACAGGAATTAAAATGGCAAAAGTAAATGATTTAAGTGTAACTGCTGGAACTCAACTTAAATACAAGTTAGAATTTGCTAACCAGAGTTCTGGAGTCAAGGAAGCAAGAATAAGAGGAGTGTCTTTACAATATTAATATGGCTATAATTAAATTAAATAACAACGCCTTGACAAGTGTTACAACAATTAATTCTCTTACTTCATTACCTGCTGGATTAGGTTCTGACCCTGATGTTAAAGTAGATATAGCAAGATTAGGTTTAAGAGTTTTTGCAAATCAAAATTTAGCAAAACAAAATAGTAACTCTGCAAGTTATGATGTGTTCCAAGATGCAACAGGAATTACAAATTTAACAAATACTTTCAGAGATCAAGATGAATATGTTGCTAGTGGTTCAACTACACTTGCTACATCTTGGACAGCTTATGATGTTACCCAACACACAGGGGGGACATTTTCAGCAGATAGTGATAGAGATTTATTTAGCACTACTCAACCAACTAATGTTGGTAATTTAGGTTCAGCGAAAACTTTACTTACTTCTGGCAATAATAATAACGAAAGTCATTTTATAGGTTTAAATAGACCGAATATTGGGTGGGGTGCTGGTAAATTATGGAATGTAATTTTAGTTTTTGAAAATAATAATGGATCAAATTGTTATCCTTTTTATGGAATTAGTGGTGGTCAAGGTCAAACAAATAGCAGTAACTTACCAAATAGAACATCAGCAGCATCAACATTTACTTATGTTATAAGTAATAGTAACCAAACTTCAGCAGGAGTAAAACCAGCAACAGGAACAAATGGCTATCATATTAATTTTAATCTTGGTTATGATAGTGCAGTTCAAGGGTTTCATGAAGATGGCACAGATACTTTGTATGATGCTTCAGATAATAGTATTCCAACAGGGGCAAGAATTATTACTTTATTAAGCTATGATGGAACTGCTGGAACTATGACTGCTCAATTCAATGCCAATAATAGTTCAACAACTGTAACTAAAGATATGTATTATGGTGGAACTGCTGGGAGTGGTAATCTTCTTGCACAAAGAAGCACAACTTTACCTACATCAGGTTTTCCATATTTTTATTTTGGTCAGCACAATGGTAATTCAAATAGTGAAAACAGATTTCAGCTTTGGTACAAAGAGGGAACTACAACTACAAATGCAACAGGATCCTTTGAAGGAGTAGCAATAACTGCTGGTTCATCTACTAGCAAGATGGGAGCAGTTATAACTTACAAAGATCAAGCTGGTACAAATGCTTTAAATACTGATTTAGTTTTGAAATTAAGTGCCGATAATGGAAGCAATTATTCTACTGCAACATTAACAGCATTACCTGATTTTTCTAGTGGTGTTAAATGTTGTTCAGTTTCAGATTTATCAGTTACAGCTGGTACACAATTAAAATATAAAATAGAGTTTGCAAATCAAGCGACAGGAAGTAAGGAGTGTAGAGTTACTGGAGTTTCTCTGCAATATTAATTATGAGTTATATAGGTAAAATACCAGCTACAGGAAACTTTGTAAAACTAGACGCAATAAGTGTAGTTAATGGTCAAGCGGCTTACACTATGCAAAGTGGTTCAGTTAATTTTACGCCTGAGTCTGCTAATCATATGCTTGTATCTTTAAATGGTGTAATCCAAGCTCCTGGCACATCTTTTACAGTTTCAGGCTCTACAATTACATTTGCATCAGCTTTAAGTACAGGAGATGTCATAAACTTTATAATGGTTTATGGAAATGTTTTAGATATAGGAACACCAAGCGATGACACTATATCAGCATCAAAATTACAAACAGATTCAGTTATAGAAG
>CETH01183292.1_pt1 | contig 13523 bp, 11 predicted proteins | sample 361461 | NCBI WGS metagenome assembly CETH01 (sample SAMEA2622695, study PRJEB7988) | marine metagenome | isolation source: saline water (ENVO:00002010), including
GTTGAAACAGGACCAGATATTGAAACTGATTTTAATAATTTTACAGCTTTAAATATTCCTGAACATCATCCTGCAAGAGAAATGCAAGATACATTTTATATAGAAGATGATAAAAATAGTAGTGTTCTTAGAACACATACAAGCCCTGTCCAAGTTAGAACTATGCTCAAAGAAAAGCCACCAATTAAAATCATTGTACCAGGTAGAACTTATAGAAGTGACTCTGATGCAACACATGCGCCAATGTTTCATCAAGTAGAAGGATTAGTTGTAGATCAAAGCTCTACTATGGTTGATTTAAAATCAACCTTAGTAAAATTCTTAGAGGAATTTTTTGAAGTGAAGAATCTACAATATCGTTTTCGGCCTAGTTATTTTCCATTTACAGAACCTAGCGCTGAAATGGATGTGGCATATACTAAAGTTAATAATAAAATAAAAATTGGTGAAGGTAAAAATTGGTTAGAGATTTTAGGTTGTGGAATGGTAAATCCAGTTGTCCTAAATAATTGTAAAATTGATTCTAAAATATATCAGGGATATGCATTTGGAATGGGCATTGAACGTTTATCTATGCTTAAATATGGAATCACAGATTTAAGAAGTTTTTTTGACCCAAATTTCAGATGGTTAGATCATTATGGATTTAGTATTTTAGATAATCAAACAACATCAGGTTTATAAATGAAGTTTACATTAGATTGGCTAAAAGATCATTTAGATACATCAAAGGATTTAAAAACCATTGTAGATACTTTAACTAATATTGGTTTAGAGGTAGAAAGTGTAGAAGACAAATCTGAAGATTTTAAAAATTTTACTGTGGCAAAAGTTTTAAAAGCAGTAAAACATCCTAATGCAGACAAACTTAAAGTTTGTCAGGTTAAAACTGTAAATGGCGATTTCCAAGTAGTATGTGGAGCCCCAAATGCAAGGGAAGGCATGCTGGGAATTTTTGCTCCAGAAAATAGTTACATTCCTGGAACTGAATTACATCTAAAAAAAACTAAAATAAGGGGAGTCGAATCCTGTGGAATGCTAGTATCTGAAAGAGAGATGGGTATTTCTAATGAACACGATGGAATTATAGAAATTAAAGATAATTATAAAATTGGTGACCAATTTAGTAAAATATTTAAATTAGATGAACCAGTTATAGAAATAAATTTAACACCAAATAGATCTGATTGCTTATCTGTAAGGGGAATCGCAAGAGATTTGGCTGCTGCTGGAGTTGGCAAGCTAAAAGATTTAAAATTTAAAAAAATAAATGAGTCATTTACAAGTCCAATGAAATGGAAAAAAAAATTTGCAAATAACAATTTGTGCCCTGGTGTATCAGGAAGATATTTTAAAAATGTAAAAAATGTTGAAAGTCCAATATGGCTTCAAAAAAGACTAACAGCAATTGGACTACGTCCAATTTCAGCATTAGTTGATATAACGAACTATATAACTTTTGATTTAGGTCGCCCACTTCATGTTTATGATGCTGATAAAGTATCTGGAAACTTAACTATGAGATTAGCTGACAATAACGAGGAATGTTTAGCATTAAATGAAGTTAATTATAAATGTAGTGATGATATGATTGTTATCTCTGATGATGATAAAAAAATTCATGGTATCGGCGGTGTAATGGGCGGATTATATAGTGGATGTAGTATGGATACTAAAAATGTATTTATAGAAGTAGCTTTATTTGATCCAATATCAGTTACCAAAATTGGAAGGAAACTAAATTTGCAAAGTGACGCAAGATATCGTTTTGAAAGAGGAGTAGATACAGAATCTGTATACTGGGGTGTAGAGGCTGCTAGTCAAATGATAATTGAGTTCTGTGGAGGACAAGCAAGTGAATTTGTTTCTTCAGAAATACATATAAATAAAAAGCAACCAATTTTATTTGATACAAATAAAATTAAAACTTTTGGGGGTGTTGAAATTGATATTAAAGATCAATCTAATATTTTAATATCTCTTGGTTTTAAAGTTAAAGAAAAAAATTCTAAACTAGAAATTGAAAGTCCTACTTTTAGACCTGATATTAATGGTGAAGCAGACATTATTGAAGAAATTTTAAGAATTTATGGTTTTGATAAAATACCTTTAAAAATAATAAATAATAATGAGGATAAAAAACAAATATTAAATTCTTCAATTAAAACTTTTTATAAGAGTAAAAAGATTATCGCATCACATGGATACTCTGAAGTTGTAACTTGGTCATTTATGGATGAAAAAAAAGCTAAGATTATTTCAAATGATTTAATAAATCTAAAAAACCCAATTAGCAGTGATTTAGATACAATGCGCCCATCTACCATTCCTAATTTATTGGAAGCAATTAATCAAAATAAAGCTCGTATGTATGCGCGTGCTAAAATATTTGAAGTAGGACCAAATTTTGCTAAGTCAATTAAAGATCAACAAGAAAATGTTGCATCAGCTATTATATATGGTTCTATTGATGAGCAAAATTGGTTATCAAATAATAAAAATACTGATGTTTATACTATTAAAGGAGATCTTTTTTCAATTTTAAAAAGTCTTAATGTGCCAACAGATAATTTATTATATGATAAAATTAATGGACAAACTTACCATCCTGGAAAATCATCTTCACTTAGATTGGGTAAAAATATGATTGCTAATTTTGGTGAAATCCACCCTATTTTATTGAAAAATATGGAAGTCAATTTCAAAGTTTTTAGTTTTGAAATTTTTTTAGATAACATTTCACAATTTCAAGAAAATAGATCTAACTCAAGGGGAGGATTTATAAATAATCCATACCAAATGGTTGAACGGGATTTTGCTTTTCTTTTTCCAAAAGAAATTCAGGCTAATGAAATTATTTCAGAGGTAAAAAAAGTTGATAAAAGCTTAATTAAAAAAGTTACTATTTTTGATGTTTATGAAGGTGAGAAATTACCAGACAATAAAAAAAGTATAGCATTTAGAATATTATTACAACCACAAGATAAAACATTTAATGAAAAAGAAATTGATAATTTATCCCAAAAAATTATTGTACTAATATCAAAAACATTTGATGCCTCTATAAGAAAATAATGACAGAACTTAGTTCTATAAGAAATTTTTCGATAGTAGCTCATATTGATCATGGAAAGTCAACTTTAGCTGATAGACTCATTCAGTTTTGTGGAGGTTTAACAGATAGAGAGATGAAAGAACAAGTTCTTGATTCTATGGAATTAGAGAGGGAAAGAGGCATTACTATTAAAGCTCAAACAGTTAGGCTGAATTATTCTGCTAAAGATGGAAATAATTATGTCTTAAATTTAATGGATACTCCAGGTCATGTAGATTTTTCTTATGAAGTATCGAGATCTTTAGCGGCATGTGAAAGTTCATTATTAATAGTAGATTCAACTCAGGGTGTAGAAGCTCAAACATTAGCTAATGCTTATCAAGCAATTAATAATGATCATGAAATTCTTCCAGTTTTAAATAAATCTGATTTACCTTCTTCTGAACCAGATAAAATTAAAGAACAAATTGAAGAAGTATTAGGTATTGATTCTAGTGACGCATCTTTAGTTTCTGCTAAAACTGGAGAAGGAGTAGAAGATTTATTAGAAAAAATTATAACAACTTTACCTGTTCCACGTGGTGATAAAGACAAACCACTTAAATGCATGCTGGTTGATAGTTGGTATGATAGTTATTTAGGAGTTATTGTTTTAGTTCGTGTAATTGATGGTCAATTAAAGAAAAATCAAAAAATTAGATTTATGGCAGCAAAGGCAACTCACACTATTGACAGAGTAGGTATATTTTCACCAAAAATAATTGAAGTTGAGAGTTTGGGTCCAGGTGAAATTGGTTTTATAAATTCTGGTATTAAAAGTGTATCAGATTGTAAAGTAGGCGATACTATTACAGATGAAAAAAATCCTACGTCAATCCCCTTACCTGGTTTTAAACCATCACAGCCCGTTGTTTTTTGTGGAATGTTTCCTGTAGATTCAGATGAGTATGAACATCTAAGAGATAGTATGGTTAAATTAGCCTTAAATGATTCAAGTTTTTCTTATGAACCTGAAGTTAGTCCCGCATTAGGATATGGTTTTCGTTGTGGTTTTTTAGGATTATTACATTTAGAAATTATTAGGGACAGGTTCGAATTAGAGTTTAATTTAGAATTAGTCACAACAGCACCATCAGTTGTTTATAAAATTCATATGAATGATGGGTCTATAATAGATTTACATAATCCTACAGATATGCCAGATCCTGTAAAAATTGAATCTATTTCTGAACCTTGGATTAAAGCAACTATAATAGTACCAGATGAATATTTGGGATCTGTTTTGGAATTATGTACATCAAAAAGAGGTGTTCAACTTAATATGACTTATGCTGGAACAAGAGCCTTAGTCGAATATAAACTTCCTTTAAATGAAATTGTTTTTGATTTTTATGACAGACTAAAATCCCTTACGAAGGGTTATGCAAGTTTTGATTACGATATAGTTGGATATGAAATTAATCCATTAGTCAAGGTTACAATTATGATTAATGGTGATCCAGTTGATGCCTTATCTTTAATTGTTCATAAAGATAGATCCCAGCAAAGAGGCAGGGCGCTATGTGAACGTCTAAAAGATTTAATACCTAGACAGCAATTTAAGGTAGCCATACAAGCAGCTATTGGAGGAAAAATTATTGCTAGGGAAACAGTGGCATCTTTTAGAAAAGATGTTACACAAAAATTATATGGCGGAGATGTAACTAGGAAAAATAAACTTTTAGACAAACAAAAAAAAGGTAAGAAAAGAATGAGGCAATTTGGCAAAGTTGACATTCCTCAAAATGCATTCCTTAATGCATTAAAAATGAATAAAGAATAATAAATAAGAAAAAAGTAGAAATTAATTGTTTATAATAAAGAATTCATGATCATACCAAAAAATTCTTTTGAAAAAATGTTTATATTTTAATGATTTATTGTTATTTAGCACATTAATAATATTTTCAGCACTATAGTAGTTAATAAAGTCGAAATTATAAATTAAATCATGCAATTTATTAATATTTGAATAAAAAAAATTTCTGTTTGATATATCTTTATAAATAAAAACAGTTTCTGACGACATATTATAAATTATCTTTTTGAATATATTTTCTTGATTATCTTTTTCCAAGTGATGCATAACATCAATCATTATTATACAGTTATATTTATTTACTTGTTCTGTTATATTATTAATATTATCATTAATAATTTTAAATTTCTCACTTTTAATATTTTTTTTAATTTTAGGATCTATGCCAGTATATGAAATAATTTTATTTTTATCGATATCATTATATAAATGCCCATCACCGCATCCTATATCAATTATTTTTGCATTATTGGGAATATTGTTTAATATTATTTCATAAGGATAAATTAATTTTCTTAAATTTGATTTAAAATTCATTTTTTTTATTGATCAATTGATGGGCAAATTTTATAAACAGTATAAATGTAAGTAACCAGGCGAGATAAGCATATCTGCTACTTGGGTGTGTCAAGATTAAAACCGCGTGTTGTGAAATTATAGTTAAATAAACAATGTAATATATATACAAGTGTTTTTTTATAATTATTATGTAGCTTATAAAAAATAAAATAATTATTCTATGAATATTATATAAAGGGTTCCATTCAAATAATTGATTTTTTAAAATTATTAAATTTTCATTCATAAAGTCTAAAACAACAAAAGAAAATATTCCATTTAAAAAAGACCCTAAATTTAAATAAAAATTCACAGAAGAATCAGTAAAAAAATTATAACTATTTCCAAAAAGATAATTATGCATTAGGCATAAGAAAATAAATAAATATCCAAATGAATTAAATAAAAAAAGTTCATATTTTTTAAATTTAATAAATAAATAAAAAGCAAACAAAATAAATATAATTGATGTTGGAAAAAAATTTGGTCTTAAAAAAACAGCAAGTGATAAAATGAATCCTAAAAAATATATAGATTTATTGTCATATTTTGTATTTTGATAGAAGCTTAATAGAACAAAAAAACTAAACAAAATAAGCATTATAGCTACTGATTCAGCATGATGCCTCGCATATTGCCAAATATAATTAAAGTGACCAAAGCCCATATTTTCAAAAATTGGAAAAAAAATAAATGAAATCAGTAATATTAATGCAATTTTTTTATTAATTATCTTTTCAAATATTTTATAAATAATTATTGGAATAAGGCTACAAATAACTAAATATCCGTAAGAGGTTTCTCCAAACATAATATTATTTAATGCACTAAAATAACGCATTCCTGGCATATAATAATAAATATCTTCTCCACCTCTAAGTGCTAATAATAAATTACCACTATTAATATTTTCAATTATATCTCTTCCAAATGAATAGTGAAGTAATCCATCTGCACCTCCTCTATAATAGCGTAATCCAAAAATTAAACTTGGGTCTCTTATAAAAGTTAGTAAAACTGTTGATGTGATTGAAATAAAGTAAATAATTAAATTAGAAATACTATTTTTATTAAATAAATATTTATAGAAAATTAATAAAATTATAAATAAAATAAATTTTTTTAAAAATTTTAAAAAAATTATTGTATAATTTTCATTAATTTTTAATTCTAAATTTGCATTTTTGTTTATAGAATATCCAATTAGATATAAAAAATCATTGTTTTTATTAAAGTTTAAACACTCATTTTTATTTACTTTTACAAAACTAGATTTTTTAATATCCTTTAATGTAATTTTATTTTTTGAAAAATAGTAGTATAATTCTCCCTTTGAACAAATTTTAGAATTTTGAGAAATTTTGTTTAGTTCAAACAAAACATAATATGGCATATCTCTTCTAAATTCTTTGTCATATCTAAAATTATATCTTAAAGAATTTATAGTGCCTATTCTTAGGTCTTCTCTAGAATTAAAATTAATCTTACTAGTTTTTCTTGAAAAGTGAGTATCTTGAAATATGCTATCAACAGAATATGCAAAACTTTTATCTATAAATTTTTTATTTTTTAAAAAAGAAGATTTTTTTTCAGCAGCTCCTTCAAATTTTACCTGATTGAATTTTTCATTAAAATCATTTTTCAATTCATAAATAATATTGTCGGGTAATAATTGATTAATTATATTAATATCTTTAAAATTCAAAAAAACTTGATGAGCTTCATGATAAAAAAATTTAGGTATAAATATATTTATCATAGTCAATATGAATATAGAAAATACAATAAATTTTTTTTCTAATAATTTCTTCAAATAATCTTTTTTTACTGAAAATAATGCTAATATTCCTATAAATATGAAAATTAAATCAAATTTATCATTAAGAGGTATTCCTAAATTTAGGAATATAATCAATAGAAATAATAGTTTAAAAAACATTAGTTTAATAATTTAGTTACAGATAGTTATATTAAAAATGATTAAAAATATATTTGTTTTAATAAGAATAAAAGATTGGATTAAAAATTTTATCATTTTCTTCCCTTTTTTATTTTCTGGCAATTTAGGTAATATTTCTGCATTTGGTGATTTATTGCTTGTTTTTATTAAGTTTGCATTGGCATCATCAATAATTTATATTTTTAACGACATTGTTGATGTTGAAAATGATAGAAATCATAAAACTAAAATAAACAAAAAACCGATTGCCAGCAATTTAGTTTCATTAAATTTAGCGTATATTTTAATTTCATCCCTTCTGTTAATTTTAATATTAATTCTATTTAACAATACTTTGATTTTAAGTCATATTATTCTTTATATTCTTTTAAATTTTTTTTATTCTGCAATTTTAAAAAAAATTGCATATGTAGATTTGTTATGTATCTCTGCTGGCTATCTAATAAGACTTGATGCTGGCTCAGAGGCTATTAATGTAAATACAAGTCTTTTACTTGCTTCTACTGTTTTCTCTTTATCATTATACATTATTCTAATTAAAAGATATTCTGAATATATTTATCAATCTAATATGAGAAATGTTTATAAACATTATTCTAAAAAAATTTTAAAATTTTTAATAACCATATCGGGAGTTATTTTTTTAATTTGTTGTTTTGTTTTCATAATTATACAAAAATTTTTTTTAATAATTATATATCCTTTTTTAATTTATTTAATTTTTAGATATTATTCTTCTTCACAAAAACTTACTTTAGGAGAATATCCAGTTGATTTAATATTTAAGGACAAAATTTTATTTTTATTATCATCATTAATTTTAATATTTACAATTTTAGTATATTACTTGGAGTTATAAATATGAATACTGATTGCAGACTTGAAAATTAATATATGGAAAACTTGAGTATTAAACTTTACTGGAATCTTGGGAGTGGAGAATTAAGTTATGGTAAATATAGCACTGATCATAAAATAAAAGTTAATGAAAAATTATCTATAGATGCAAGCGCTGCCTCAGAATATGGAGGCAATCCAAATAATTTGAATCCTGAGCAAGCACTTGCTGCAGCTATGAGCAGTTGTCATATGATGACTTTTTTAGCATTATCTGCAAAGATGAAATGGCCTGTTAAAACATATGAAGATAAAGCTGTTGCATATTTGGGTAAAAATTCAGATGGTAAAATTAGTATTAACAAAATACAATTAAATCCAAAAATTACTTTTAAGGATAATTTTATTGTTACTGAGAAACAAATGTCAGAAATGCAGGATAGATCTCATAGATATTGCTTTATTGCAAATTCTTTATCTACAGAAGTGAAAGTAGAAATAAAATAAAATGAAAAATATTTTAATAAAATCTGATTTAAAAAACAAAATTTTACATTTAACTTTAAATAACCCAGAAAATCAAAATACTCTTAGTGAAGAAATGATGATTGCATTAGAAGACAAATTAAAAAAAGCTTCAAAAAATCCTCTTATCAAAGTAATAATTATTTCCTCATCAGGCAAGGTTTTTAGTGCAGGTCACAATTTAAAAGATCTAAATGCTAAAAGATCTGAATCGGATAAAGGAAAAAGTTATTATAAAAAAATTTTTAATAGTTGTTCTAGTTTAATGATAAATATAGTTAAAAATTCTAAACCTATTATTGCAGCTGTAGATGGTATTGCAACAGCAGCTGGGTGTCAATTAATTGCTAGTTGTGATTTAGCTTATGCAAGTCAAGAATCTAAATTTGCAACACCTGGTGTTAATATAGGATTATTTTGTTCAACCCCCATGGTTGCTCTTTCTAGAACTGTTAACAAAAAATCTGCAATGGAAATGTTGTTAACTGGAGAATTAATTGATGCTAAGAAAGCATATCAAATAGGTCTGATTAATAATTATTATAAATCAAATCAACTTTTAAAAGAGGTATTTAATGTTGCTGAAAAGATAAGTTCTAAATCAATGGAAACTGTGAAAATAGGTAAAAAGGCTTTTTATAATCAAAGAGAAATGTCATTAGAAGACGCGTATAAATATACATCTTCGGTAATGGTTGAAAATATTTTAAAAGAAGACTCAAAAGAAGGCATAAACGCCTTTCTAGAAAAGAGAAAACCAAATTGGGAATGTTGATTTTTAAAAAAAGGTTATATAATAAATAAGATATGTTTGAAAATAAGTCGTATTCAAAAATTAAAATTGGATCAAATAGAGCATTTGGAAATATTTTTGGAACTATTTTTATAATTATTTTTTTTTACTTCTTATTAGTTTTAGATAACTTTAATATTTTTTTTCTATTTATCTCTTTATTATTTTATTTGGTTGCTTTTTTTTATCCAAAATATTTGTTTAAATTTAATTATGCATGGTTTAAATTTGGTAATTTTATAGGTCACTATGTTGCTTCTTTTGTAATGCTTTTTATTTTTTTTATAGTTGTTATGCCCACTGGGTTAATTTTAAAATTGTTTAACAAAGATATTTTAAGAAAAAAAATCAATTATAAAGAAAAATCATATTGGCTAAAGAGAGAATCAGAAATTAATTCAATGAAAAATCAGTTTTAATTATGTCATTTATTATAGAATTTTTTCAATTTATAAAAAAAAGAAAAAAATTCTGGCTTTTACCTATATTATTTTTTTTAGTTATTTTTGGTGGACTGATTGTACTTAGCCAAGGATCTGCTATTGCTCCTTTTGTTTACACACTGTTTTAAAAAGTGATAAAAAAATCTTTTTTTATATTAATTTATTTTTTCCTTTTATGGTTATTGATAGAATTTTTTGCTTATTTTGTAATGTTTAGTTTTTTTAAATATGGTGAATCATTTAAGAACAAAAATTATACATACCAACTATCAAGAATTAAATCCCCAATTAGTCACCCATTATTTTTTGGCCTTGATACATATGAAGAAAATGTTGAAGAAAACTCGATTGAATTTGTTTATGACCCCTACATATCATCACGTTTAAAGGCTAAATCTATTTCCAAGAGAGGCTTTGAGGTAGATGAATATGGATTTGTTCATAATGGAAAACCATACAATTATTTTGATAAAAATATAAAAAAAATAATTTTACTGGGTGGATCAACTGTTCAAGGAATTAAATTAAAAAATGAATGTACTATCTCAGCTTTTTTAGAAGCTTTTTTAAATCAAAATTCATTAGAAAAAAATTTTGAAGTAATTAATGCCGGTATAGGAGGTAGTTATTCGCCAATGCAGTTTGTTAGATTTGGACTTGAGCTTATTCATCTTGATCCAAAAATGGTAATTGCTTTAGATGGCTTCAATGATTATTGGCATAGCTTTTCAGCTAGTAAAGATTCTGCTGATTGGAATGGTATTGCAATACCAAATAGAACTAATTATCAAATGGCTTTTTTAGGTGCTGATCAGAATATTAATGTAGAATATTTTATACTTAAATACCCTTTAATTTCTAAAATATTCTGGAATTCATCAATGGCTACCATAAAAATATTTAATTTAATAAATAGAAATCAGAATTCTGATTTTGCTTATACAGAAAATCCATGGCCAAAATTATCACTGGATATAATGAAAAATATTTATAATCAAAATTCTCATGCAATTTTTTTTATCAAAAATTGGAAAAATTTAAATGGAATTGCCAATGCAAATAACATAAAGTCATATTTTTTTCTTCAACCAGTTATACCAATTTCTAATAAAAAATTCACTAAACAAGAAATAAGTAAATATGAATCTCATTTTACATCAAGACAAAATATAGATAAAAAAGAATATGAAGAGTCAATCAGAATTTTTTACCAAGAAGCAATTGATTTAATTGATTTAGATATTGCGAATGAAGATAGCAGTGTCTTTAATAATTCATTTGCAGACTTATCCCAAGTTTTTTTTGAAATTAAAGAAGATGTTTTTATTGATAATGTTCATTACACTGCTTTTGGTAATTATATATTAGCAAGAGAAATTCTTAAATATATAGCTAGTGATTTAGATATTAATCTAATAAATAAAACAAATTTGTTTTCAGAAACATGTTTAAAAACAAATTAAAATGACTTTAATTCTCGGTATTTCCGCTTTTTATCATGATAGTTCAGCAACACTTATAGAAAATGGTGAAATTAAAGTAGCAGTTCAAGAAGAGCGATTCACAAGGATTAAAAATGATGCTCAATTTCCAACAAATTCAATAAAGTATATTTTATCTTTTAGTAAGATTCAATTAAGTGAAATTGACTATATAGTTTTTTATGAAAAACCATTTCTCAAATTTGAGAGGATACTTGAAACTTTTGTTGCTGAAGCACCAAAAGGCTTTAATTTATTCAGGAAATTTATGCCTATATGGCTTAGAGAAAAACTTTTTCAAAAAAATGAAATAGTTAAAAATTTAAAGAATTTCGATAAAAATTTTAAAAGTCAAAAAATATTATTTGCTGAACATCATTTAAGCCATGCTTCAAGTGCTTTCTTCCCATCTCCTTTTGATGAAGCAATAATATTGACTTTGGATGGTGCTGGAGAATGGGCTACCACTACTGTTGCAATAGGAAAAAAAAATAAGATACAGTTATTAAAAGAGATACACTTTCCCCATTCTATTGGCTTGCTATACTCTGCTTTTACTTATTATCTCGGTTTTAAAGTTAATAGTGGAGAGTATAAAGTAATGGGCCTTGCTCCATATGGTGAACCTAAGTATACTGAATTAATTGAAAAAAATTTAATTAATATAAAAGAAGATGGATCATTTAGACTAAATTTATCATTTTTTAATTATACAACTGGATTAACAATGACTAATGATAAATTTACTAAACTTTTCAAGCGCAAAGTTAGAGATCCAAATAAAGATCAATTAACTCAATTTCATTTTGACATTGCTGCATCAATCCAAAAAATTATAGAAAAAGTAATTATAAAAATAACTAATCATTTATCAAATGAATATAAGATAAAAAATTTATGTTTAGCTGGAGGAGTTGCTCTTAATTGTGTATCAAATTCAAAAATTTTAAAAAAAGGAAAATTTAATAAAATATGGATTCAACCTGCTGCAGGTGATGCAGGAGGATCTTTAGGGTCTGCTTTGTTAGCATGGTATCATGAACTTCACAATAATCGAATAGTTAACAAAAAAACTGAAATGAAACACACATATTATGGTCCAGAATTTAGTGATCATGAAATCGGTGAAGCACTAAAACAACATAAAGCTAATTATCATCTATTGGATGTAGATGATCTTTTATCAAAAACTGCAGATGCTATAATTGATAAAAAAGCAATTGGATGGTTTCAGGGTAGAATGGAATATGGCCCACGCGCATTAGGGTCTAGATCTATAATTGCAGACCCTCGAGACCCAAAAATGCAAAAAAAATTAAACCTTAAAGTAAAGTTTAGGGAAAGTTTTAGACCTTTTGCCCCTGCAGTTTTGAAAGAATATTGCAATGAATTTTTTGATATTAACACTGAAAGTCCTTTTATGTTATTTACTGCTGATGTTAAAAAAGGCTTACGTGTCAAAGAAACTAAATATGATAAAAATTTTAACGGAGTTGAAAGATTAAATATTAAGAGATCAATAGTGCCAGCAATTACGCATGTTGATTATTCTGCAAGAATACAAACTGTAGACAAAGAAACCAATCCAAAATTTCATGCACTTATTTCTAATTTTAATAATAAAACTAATTGTCCTTTAGTAATTAATACTTCATTTAATGTTAGAGGAGAACCAATAGTTCATAATCCTGATGATGCATATAAATGTTTTATGAAAACTAATTTGGATGTTTTAGTTATAGGAAATTATTTTTTATTAAAAGAAGAGCAGTAAATATTTTTTAGTAAACTTTTTAATTATATTAAATCTACACATAAAAATGTTCTTTAACATTAAGGGACGAAATTAAGGTGATTATTAGATGATAATAATTATGAAAAAAGAACTTCGTCCCAATGCAACGAATAATTACTAATCTTCAAATTAGGCACGTTCGTGATTAAAATATGGCAATATTTTGATTACACTTACGTTACAAAGAATTCCTATTAACAACTAATTTATTGTGATAA
>CETH01443709.1_pt1 | contig 13521 bp, 17 predicted proteins | sample 361461 | NCBI WGS metagenome assembly CETH01 (sample SAMEA2622695, study PRJEB7988) | marine metagenome | isolation source: saline water (ENVO:00002010), including
GGGCGCTAGAACTCATAATTTAAAAAATATTGATGTTACTCTTCCCAGAAATAAACTTGTTGTAATAACAGGCCTATCAGGCTCAGGAAAATCATCTCTTGCTTTTGATACTCTATATGCTGAAGGGCAAAGGAGATATGTAGAATCACTCTCAACTTATGCCAGACAATTCCTATCTGTTATGGATAAGCCAGATGTTGAACATATAGAAGGGTTATCACCAGCTATCTCAATTGAACAAAAATCAACATCTCATAATCCTAGATCAACAGTTGGAACAATAACTGAAGTATATGACTATCTTAGATTGCTTTTTGCTCGAGCTGGAATACCACATTGCCCTAATCATAAAAAAATAAAACTACAAGCACAAAATATATCAGAAATGGTAGACACAGTTTTAAAATTTGAAAGCAATACTGAAATACTTTTATTGGCTCCAATAGTTAATAGAAAAAAAGGAGAGCATGAAAATATTATTTCTGAATTAAAAATAAAAGGATTTATAAGGGCAAGAATAAATGGCCAAATTATAGATCTGGAAGCTGCTCCTAAACTAAAGCTACATCAGAAAAATACTATAGAAGTAATAGTCGATAGGTTAAAAATAAAAAAAGAAATAAAATTAAGGCTGGCCGAATCATTTGAGACAGCATTAGAATTATCTAATGGTGTAGCAAAAGTTCTAGTTTCTGAAAAAAAAGAGGGTAAAGAGTTCCTTTTTTCAAATAAATTCTCATGTCCGCTTTGCGAATTTAGCATAGCTGAACTTGAGCCTAGATTATTTTCTTTTAATAGCCCTTCTGGTGCCTGTATAGATTGTGATGGTCTTGGTATTAGTAGTTTCTTCGACCCAAATCTTGTAGTTAGTAATCAAGATATTTCTATTGCTGGAGGAGCAATAAGAGGATGGGATAAGAAAAACTCTTATGCTTTTGACTTATTTCATTCTCTAGCTAAGCATTACTCCTTTGATATTGAGAAACCTTATAAAATGATTCCAAAAAAAATTAAGGATATTATTCTGTATGGAAGTAATGATGAAATTATAGAATTTATATACTCTTCAGAAAGCGGTGACAATGTTAAAAAAAGACATACTTTTGAAGGAATAATTCCAAATATGGAAAGGAGGTATAAAGAAACAGAATCATTTAGAGTTAGAGAAGAGCTATCTAAGTATCAAAATACTAATCTATGCAATTCGTGTGATGGTACCAGGTTAAACGAATCTGCTAGAAGTGTTTACATAAAAAACATGATTATCTCTAATGTAACTTCTTTATCTATATCCCAGGCAATCAATTTCTTCAATAATTTAAAAATTACAGGGTGGAGAAAAATTATAGCTGAAAAAATAATAAAAGAAATCAAAGATAGGCTAAGTTTTCTATCAGATGTTGGTCTAGGATACTTAACACTAAATAGAAGTGCCGAAACCTTATCAGGTGGCGAATCTCAAAGAATTAGATTAGCTAGCCAAGTTGGATCTGGTCTTGTTGGAGTGATGTATATTTTAGATGAGCCTTCAATCGGGCTTCACCCAAGAGACCATAGAAAACTACTAAAAACACTTTTTAAACTTAGAGATTTAGGGAATAGCATTCTTATTGTAGAGCATGATATGGAGACAATTCTATCAGCTGATTTCGTTGTAGATATAGGGCCTGGAGCAGGTGTCCACGGAGGTGAGGTTGTAGCTATTGGTAGTATTAATAATATAAAAGAAAGCTCCAAATCGATTACAGGAAAATACATCTCTGGCAAGCTCAAAATAGAAAAGCCTTCATGCAATAATCAATATGACAATAATAACTTAATAGAAATTAAAGGAGCAAAAGGTAATAACCTAAAAAATATTGATGTAGCCTTTCCTATAGGGCTAATTACATGCATAACTGGAGTATCAGGATCTGGCAAAAGTACTTTAATAAATGAAACTCTCTATAAAATAGCTTCAAATAAAGTTAATAAATCTAACTATAATGCTGCCACTTATAAAAAAATTTCTGGTCTCGAAAAAATACAAAAAGTTATTGATATTAGCCAAAGCCCTATAGGTAGGACACCGCGATCTAATCCTGCTACATATACTGGTCTATTTACACAAATTAGAGAGTTATTCTCTATCACTAAAGAATCTAGATCTAGGGGTTATAAACCTGGAAGATTTAGCTTTAATGTCAAGGGTGGAAGATGTGAAGGCTGTCAAGGAGATGGAGTTATTAAAGTAGAAATGCACTTCCTTCCAAATATTTATGTTTCCTGTGATGCTTGTGAAGGAAAAAGGTATAATCGAGAAACGCTAGAAATTCTTTATAAAGGGAAAAATATTTATGAAGTTTTAGATCTAACAGTAGAAGATGCGTTAGTTTTTTTTAAAAATATCCCTCAAGTCTATAAACGTCTAGATACTTTAACGGCTGTTGGGCTTAATTATATAAAACTAGGGCAAAATGCTACCACTCTATCTGGTGGTGAAGCTCAAAGAATAAAATTAGCTAAAGAACTATCCAAAAGAGATACAGGTTCAACTTTATACTTACTAGATGAGCCTACAACAGGCTTACATATGCATGATATAGCACAACTTCTTAAGGTTTTATATAAGCTACGAGATAAAGGAAATACAATAGTAATAATCGAACATAATCTAGAAGTAATAAAAACAGCTGATTGGATTATTGATCTAGGCCCTGAAGGTGGGAATGAAGGAGGAGAAGTAGTAGCTTATGGGACACCCGATCAAATCATACTTAATAAAAAATCATACACAGGAAAATATCTAAAAAAAATAATTTAATTCCTTCAAGATAAATGTCTTATTCCTATTGCAGATCTTATTTTTTTTATATTTTTTACACTAAATTCTCTAGCCTTAATTGATCCTTCCATTAATATTTTTTCAATATATGATTTATCTTGAATAATTTTACTATACTCTTTTCTATAATCTTTAAGATGATTATTAAGATGTTCAAATAAAACATTTTTTGCCTCTCCCCATGAAATACCATCGATAAGATTTTTTCTATATTCATCAACTGCTTTTTTATCAGAAAAAGATTTAAAAATAGAGAAAAGAGTGCTAGATGATGGATCCTTAGGTTCACCGGGTTCTTTAGAATCTGTTTTGATTCTCATTATCAGTTTTTTTAAGTTCTTCTCTTCAACAAACATTGGTATTGTATTATTATAACTTTTAGACATCTTCCTACCATCAAGGCCCGGAATAATTGAATTAGTTTCTCCTATAATAGCTTCAGGTATATTAAATATTTCACCGTAATGGTGATTAAATCTATTAGCTATATCTCTAGCCATTTCAATATGTTGTAACTGATCCTTACCTACAGGAATTTTATTAGCATTGAAAGTTAAAATATCTGCAGCCATTAATATTGGATAACAATATAGGCCCATATTAATTCCCTTATCAATATCTTTATTATCTAAATCTTGATTTTCAGATATGCTGGATTTGTATGCATGAGCTCTATTCATTAACCCCTTAGCAGTAAAACAAGATAGTATCCAATTAAGCTCCATTATCTCTGGAATATCAGACTGTCGATAAAATATACTATCAGATTTAAGACCAACTGCTAGCCAGCTAGCAGCAATCTGAAAAGTAGAATCAGTTATTTTTTCAGCTTCTTTACTCTTCACCAAGGAATGATAATCGGCAATAAGAAAAAAACTTTCTACATCACTTTTTTCACTTGCTTCAATAGAAGGTTTAATTGCGCCTACATAATTGCCTAAATGCGGCATCCCTGTAGTTGTAATTCCTGTTAAAACTATATCATTCATTCTCAATAACCTTTCGCAAAACCATCTTTTCTGGATTCAGAAGCTCCATAGTACATTTTTTTATTTTGATCCAAAAGTATTGCTTGATAACCACCAAATAGTGGACCTCCTCTTTCTTGCAAAACTAACTTATGTCCCATACTTTCAAGGTTATCTAAATCTGCTATTTCAAAACCAGGTTCTAGAAATATTTTCCCACCATCAGTCATAACATCTCCAGTTGGATTACTTGATCCTTCATGACGAAATCTTGGCATATCTCCAGCTGCTTGAATATCCATTCCAAAATCTAGATGATTAGTAAGCACCTGAACCTGCCCTTGAGGCTGCATATCAGCACCCATCACACCAAAACTCATATAAGGTTGATTATCCTTAGTAACAAATGCTGGAATAATAGTATGAAATGGTCTTTTTGACGGCGAATAAGCATTTCTATGTCTAGTATCTAAATTAAATAATTCCCCTCTATTATGAAAAACAAACCCTAAATCCTCTAATATAATTCCAGAGCCCATACCTCTAAAATTACTCTGAATTAGAGAAATCATGTTACCTGATCTATCTGCGACTGTTAAGTAAACTGTATCTCCTTTTGATAGCTCCTCTGGGTCTCCATAACTAAGCATAGTAGATGCTTTATGCAAATTAATTAATTTTCTTCTTTCTTTTGCATAATCCTTAGATATTAGCTGTGCAATTGGAATATTGGAAAATTCTGGATCTGAGTAATAATAAGATCTATCTTCAAAAGCTATTTTTTTAGCTTCAACTAGAAGATGAATATGATCAGCTGATCCCCACGATAAACTATTTAAATCAATATCTTCTAATATATTCAGCATCTGTAAAACTGTTAACCCTTGACTATTTGGGGGTAATTCCCATACATCATAACCTTTATAATTTGAAGAAACTGGCTCGACCCAATCTGAAGAATGACTCAATAAATCTTCTTTTCTCAAGTAACCGCCATTATCCCTCATAAATTGATCTATCTTATCTGCTAACATTCCACCATAAAATTCATCTCTTCCATTCTTAGCTATTAACTCATAAGTTTTTGCTAACATCGGGTTTCTAAATAAATCTCCAGATTGAGGAATATTTCCATTCGGAGCATAGATAGATTTAAATCCAGGATACTTGCCAAGCCTTTGAACCTCTAGTTTCCATTCCTCAGCAATTACTTTTGTTAAATAAAAACCATTATTAGCGTATGATATTGAAGGTTCCATTAGTTCAAAAAAATCAAGCTTTCCGAACTTATTATGCAAAGAAAACCAACCATCAACAGCGCCAGGAACTGTTATTGGTAAAAAACCGCAAGAAGGTATTTTCTCTAACCCAAAAGATAATATCTTATCCAAAGTAAGTGATTTAGGAGATCTTCCACTAGCATTTAGCCCATGTAGTTTTGACGACTTAGAATCCCAAATTATTGCAAAAAGATCTCCGCCTATGCCTGCTCCAGTTGGTTCCATTAACCCAAGTATTGCATTAGCTGCAATAGCTGCATCTACAGCACTGCCTGATTTCTTTAGGATGTTGATAGCAACTTCAGTTGCAATAGGATGGCTGGTAGCAGCCATTCCATTACTTCCAGTTGCGAGAAATTTTTTTATGTCGGTGAATCCTCTGGTTGATCTAATAACTGGACCAAGGCCATAGGTGCAGAATCACCAGATCTAAAACCAGTTTTCAAAATCCTAAGATAACCTCCTGGTCTATCTTTATATCTTGGACCTAATTCTTCAAATAACTTTCCTACTGCTTTTTTATCTCTTACTCTTGAAAAAACAAGTTTTCGCCTTGCAGCCCCATCCTGCTTTGCTAAAGTAATTAAAGGCTCTATTACTTTCCTTAACTCTTTGGCTTTTGGTAAAGTAGTTTTTATTGTTTCATACTCAATAAGTGAAGACACCATATTTCGATACATAGCCTTCCTATGTGATGAGTCTCTACCGAGCCTTCTTCCAGATTTTCTATGACGCATCTAAATCTACTCCAAATATCACTATAAAGAAAGTGGGGGAGCAATAATGGTTTCTTTAACGAGATCAGCTGGAGGCCAATTCTCTAATACCATACCTAAAGTCAAGCCATGCTTGGCAAGAACTTCTTTAATTTCAGTTAAAGACTTCTTACCCAAGTTTGGTGTTCTTAGTAGCTCAACTTCGGTTCTCTGAACAAGATCACCTATATAATTTATCTGTTCTGCTTTTAAACAGTTAGCTGATCTAACAGTCAACTCTAATTCATCAACTGGTCTAAGTAATGCTGGCTCAATAAACACCTCTTCCTCTTCTAAACTTGACTCATCTTCAGTTTCAAGGTCAACAAAAACATCCAGCTGACCTTTTAATATACTTCCAGCCCTTCTTATTGCATCTTCTGGATCAATAGTGCCATTAGTTTCTAGCTCGACAATTAATTTATCAAGGTCTGTTCTTTGCTCAACCCTTGCACTTTCAACATTATAGGTTACTTTCTTAATTGGGCTAAAAGTTGCGTCAAGCTGAAGTCTACCTGTTTGTTGGACGCTTTCATCAGAAAGCTGATTAATTGCTGGTCTATAACCTCTACCATGATCAATCTTTAATATGGCATTAATCTCACCCTCTTCTGTAAGATTAGCAATTACATGATCAGGATTCATAATCTCTAAATTATGATCACATATGATATCACCAGCTGTGACTTTTCCAGGACCTTTCTTGCTAAGTTTCAAATCTACAGTTTTTTTAGTATCCATTTTTATAGCAACTTCTTTTAGATTTAAAAGTATTTCTACTAGATCCTCATTAACACCCTGAATAGTAGTATACTCATGAAGTGCTCCTTCAATCTCAACTTCTACAATCGCAGCTCCTGGTAAAGAAGATAAAAGCACTCTCCTTAACGCATTGCCTAGTGTATGCCCAAAGCCTCTCTCGAAAGGCTCTATAACAACCTTCGCGTGATTTTCTTCAATAGACTGAACCCTAACTCCTTTAGGTCTTAAAAACTCATTTGCTAATTGCTCCATTTTGCCTTCCTTTTTTTATTTACTTAGAATAAAGTTCAACAACTAAATTCTCATTGATATCAGGGAGAATTTCTTCTCTCTCCGGTAGGGATCTTAAAGTACCTTCCATTTTCTTATCATCTACTTCCACCCAATCTGGCATGCCTACTTGAGAAGCTATATCCATTGCAGCTTTTATTCTCATCTGACTTTTAGCTCGATCTCTTATTGATATTTTGTCACCAGCTTTAAGTTGATAAGAAGGAATATTAACAATATCTGAATTAACCTTAATTCCTTTATGGCTCACTAACTGGCGTGCCTCCGCTCTAGTTGAAGCAAAACCCATCCTATACACTACATTATCTAGACGAGCTTCGAGCATTTTTAAAAGATTTTCACCTGTTGATCCTGTGCCTCTTGCTGCTTTCTTGTAATAATTCCTAAAAGGTCTCTCCAAGACACCATACATTCTTCTTAGTTTTTGTTTCTCACGAAGCTGAAGCCCATAATCGGAGAGCCTACCCCTTCTCTTTCCTTGACCACCAGGAGGAACATCTATCTTGCATTTTGATTCCAGAGGTCTGATACCGCTCTTAAGAAATAAGTCGGTGCCCTCCCTTCTAGAAAGTTTGCTCTTTGGACCTGTATATCTTGCCATATTGCTATATCCCTTTGTTATACACGACGTCTTTTAGAAGGACGACAACCATTATGTGGTATTGGTGTAACATCATCTATTTTTGTAACTTTAAAGCCAGCTATACTTAATGCCCTTACTGCTGACTCTCTCCCAGGGCCTGGGCCCTTAACCCTAACTTCCAAATTTTTAACGCCGTATTCTTTAGCAGCATTTCCTGCTTTCTCTGATGCAACTTGAGCTGCAAAAGGCGTACTTTTTCTAGAACCTCTAAACCCACATCCCCCAGCTGTTGCCCAAGAAAGAACATTGCCTTGACGATCTGAAATAGTGATAATCGTATTATTAAACGAAGCATGAATGTGAGCTACCGCATCAACCACGTGACGATTACTTTTTTTCTTTACCTTTGTAGGCTGTTGAGCCATATTATCTCCTTAAAAAAACTATTTTCTAACTGGCCTTTTTGGACCTTTCCTTGTTCTTGCATTGGTTTTAGTTCTCTGTCCATTGAGAGGCAATCCTCTTCTATGTCTAATACCTCTATAACAACCTAGATCAAGCAATCTTTTAATATTCATTGCAGTTTCTCTTCTAAGGTCACCCTCAATAGGGAACTTTGCAATGATATCTCTGAGCTTAGAAACTTCTCCTTCACTCAAATCTTTAACTTTAATAGAAGGATCAACCTCAGCCATTTTGCACGCTAGACGAGCTCTGTTAATGCCAACACCAAAAATATCTGTTAATGCTATAGATATATGTTTATTTTCAGAAATATTAATACCTGCAATTCTTGCCATTATATTTACCTCATCCTTGTCTTTGCTTATGCCTTTTCTCAACACTGCATATAACTCTTAAAACGCCATTCCGACGAATTACTTTACAATGTCTACACATTTTCTTAACTGAAGCTCTAACTTTCATAACTTATCCGAAATTACCTAACACCATGAAGATTTGCTTTTTTAAGCAACCCCTCATATTGGTGACTCATCATATGGGCCTGGAGCTGTGACATAAAATCCATTGTTACGACCACTATTATTAACAAAGAAGTTCCACCAAAATAAAATGGAATATTGAAATTTAAAATCATAAATTCTGGAAGTAAACAAACAGCTGTTATATAAATAGCGCCCCAGAAAGTTAATTTAGTTAAAACTTTATCAATATATTCTGCAGTTTGTTGCCCAGGCCTAACTCCTGGAATAAAAGCACCTGATTTTTTCAAATTATCAGCAGTTTCTTTAGCATTAAAAACTAAAGAAGTATAAAAGAAACAAAAAAACATAATTAAACCAGCATAAATTGCAATATAAAGAGGCTGCCCAGGTGATAATCTAGCAGCAACTAATTGTAACCAAGACACTGACTGGCTAGTGCCAAACCAGCTAGCAATAGTAGCAGGAAAGAGAATAAGGCTGGATGCAAAAATAGGTGGAATTACGCCTGACATATTTATCTTAAATGGTAAATGGGAAGTCTGTCCAGCATACATTCTTCTACCTTGTTGTCTCTTAGCATAATTAACTGCAATTCTTCTTTGAGCCCTCTCCATATAAACAACAAATGATGTGACACCAAGTAATAAAATACCTAAAATAAAAGGCATAGCTTGATTCATTCCTCCATTACTAACTAGTTCTAGGGTCCCCCCTATTGCAGATGGTAGTCCTGAAATTATACTGGCCAAGATAATCATTGAAATACCATTACCAATACCTCTTTCTGTGATCTGTTCACCTAACCACATCAAAAACATAGTTCCTGTTACAAGAGTAACTGCAGCTGTTAATACAAAACCTGTACCAGGATTTATCACTACATTTTGATTTTGCAATGCGGTAGCTGCTGCCATAGATTGAAAGGAAGATAGAATAACTGTTCCATATCTTGTGTATTGCGTAATTTTTCTTCTTCCCGATTCTCCTTCCTTTCTCAATTGACCCAAACTAGGAACAACATGAGTAGCCATTTGCATTATAATTGAGGCTGAAATATAGGGCATTATCCCTAAAGCAAATATTGAAAGCCTTGACAAAGCTCCTCCAGAAAACATATTAAACATGCTCAATATTGTTCCTGACTGCTGCTCAAAGAACTGCTCTAATGCAAGTGGATCAATTCCAGGAACAGGGATGAAAGTTCCAATTCGATAGACAATAAGGGCCCCAAGAAGAAAAAATATCCTCTGACGAAGCTCGCTGAATCTTGATGCGTCTCCTAAAATCGTAGCTGGATTAGCTGGATTCGAATTAGCCATCTTTTGACTCCAATTCTATACTACCTCCAAGTCCTTCAATTACTTTTTTTGCTCCTGAAGTAACCTTGATTTCTTTATTAATTTTCACTACTTTATCTAACTTACCAGATAGTATTATTTTCACTTCTTTCGTATATCTTGAAATAATCTTTGCCTGCTTAAGAGTTTCTAAATTGACATTTTCTTCTTTTACTAAAGATAGCTCATGCAATCTTACTTCTTCCTTTAAATACGCCCCTCTTGAATAAAATCCTATTTTTGGAAGTCGCCTCTGCAAGGGCATTTGTCCTCCTTCAAATCCAACCTTATGAAAGCCACCAGATCGGGATCGCTGTCCTTTCATTCCTCTTCCCGCTGTCTTACCTTGTCCAGCAGAAATACCTCTACCAACTCTCTTAGATTTCTTTCTACTTCTAGCTGCTGGCTTTAATGTATTTAACCTCATCTAAATAACCTCTACCCGTAATAGATATGAAACCTTATTTATCATTCCTCTATTTTCAGGTGTATCTTGAACTTGAACAGACTGATGAATTTTTTTTAATCCTAAGCCTAAAAGGCACTCTAGATGACCAGGAGTCCTTCCATATTTGCTTTTAACTAAAGTTACTTTTAAATTTTTTTCTTTATTAGCCATACGAAAATATCATCCAATAATCTCTTTAATTGATTTCTGACGTTTTTCTGCTATCTCTTTTGGTGACCTCATTTTTATTAAGGCATTAACGGTAGCTTTAACGACATTAATTGGATTTCTCGATCCATAACTTTTTGCTAAAACATTTTTTACTCCAGCACATTCAAAAACCGCTCTCATTGCACCACCAGCGATAATTCCTGTTCCCTCAGAAGCAGGCTTCATAAAAACATAAGTTGCACCATGCCTACCTCTTAAGTTGTACTGTAATGTAGATTCTTTCAAGTTAACGGTTTGGATAGTTTTTCTAGCAGACTGCATTGCTTTCTGAATAGCTAGAGGTAATTCTCTTGCTTTACCATATCCATAACCAATCTGGCCTTCACCATTACCCACAACTGTCAAGGCAGTAAACCCAAACTGTCTTCCTCCCTTAACAACCTTTGAGACTCTATTAACTGAGACAAGTTTTTCTTGAAATTCCTCTATTTTTTCCATGAATTATTAACCTCAAATAACACTAAAAATTTAAGCCTGCTTCTCTTGCAGCCTCTGCTAGAGCCTTAACTCGACCATGATATTTAAATCCCGACCTATCAAAAGCAACTTTTTCTATACCCTTAGATTTGCTCTTTTCAGCTATCAATTTACCCACTAAAGCCGCTGCCTCCTTATTAGAAGTTAAAGATAAGTCTTTCTTAATTTCTCTACTAATTGTTGATGCAGTAGCAATGATGGTTTGACCATCTGATGAAATAATTTGAGCATATATATGTCTAGGTGTCCTATGAACAGACAAAGAAGAAATATCTAACTCTCTTATTCTAGCTCTTGTTTTCTTAGCCCTTCTTTTTCTCATATCTTTTTTATTCATAAATATACCCTATTGCTTCTTAACTTCTTTAAGAATAATCTGTTCATCAGCATATCTAACGCCTTTTCCTTTATAGGGTTCAGGTGGTCTATATGCTCTAATTTCTGCTGCAGCTTGGCCTACTTTCTGCCTATCAATACCTTTTACTATTATTTCAGTCTGAGAAGGGGTTTCTATTGTAATGCCTTCGGGCACTTCATAAACTACTGGATGTGAAAAACCTAAACTCAAATTTACTTTATTTCCTTGAGCGCTTGCTCTATAGCCAACTCCAACAAGTTGTAATTTTTTTTCATAGCCTTCTGTTACCCCTACAATCATATTCTTAATCAGTACAGCTGTTGTTCCTGATATAGCTCTAGCAAATTTTGTATCAGTTTTTCGATCAATCCTTATTTGATTATCCTCCATAATAATGCTCAAATCTGGATGATAATCTATAGAAAGAGATCCTTTTGGTCCCTTCAAACTTATGATAGTGCCGCTTGAACTAAACTCAACCCCATCTCTAATAACTATAGGCGTTTTAGCTAATCTAGACATGCGTCGTTATCCTTAAGAAACAAAACATAAAACTTCTCCGCCATGACCACTACTTCTAGCTTCTTTGTCGCTCATAACTCCCCTTGAGGTTGATATAATAGCTACTCCAAGACCACCTTGAACGCTTGGTAAATCACCAACATTAGAAAATAGTCTTAATCCTGGCCTACTAGCTCTTTGAATTTTTTCAATCACTGGTTCACCATTATGATATCTAAGCATGATTTCCAAAATAGATTTAGTAGAAGAATTATCTACTTTTACTGCATCTATGTAGCCTTCTTTCTCCAGAACATTAGCAATAGCCACCTTAATAGTAGAAGAAGGCATACTTACAGAAAGCTTCCTTGCTTTTTGTCCGTTTCTAATTCTTGTTAACATATCAGAAATAGGATCAGTCATACTCATTAAATCAATCTCCTTTTAATTACCAGCTGGCCTTAGATAATCCTGGTATTTCACCTTTCATAGTCGATTCTCTAAGCTTATTCCTAGCCAGACCAAATTTTCTTGTATAGCCATGAGGTCTTCCAGTGATAGAGCATCTATTTCTTTGCCTACTCGGACTTGAATCCCTTGGTAAGGATTGTAATTTTACCTGAGCAATATGTTTTTCCTCATCAGTTGCATTTATATCTAATATCACCTTTTTATACTCAGTTCTCTTAGTAGAATATTTTTTTGCTAATTCTGCTCTCTTTATTTCTCTTTCGATCATTGCTTTTTTTGCCATATCTTGCCCCTATTAATTCTTAATTGGAAATTGGAACGCATCTAGAAGCAACCTTCCTTCATCATCATTCCTAGCAGAAGTTGTAATAGCAATGTCGAGTCCTCTCATTGAGCTAACTTTATCAAAATCAATCTCAGGAAAGACAATCTGCTCCTTAACTCCAACATTATAGTTACCAAAACCATCAAAAGACTTTGGGCTAAGCCCTCTAAAATCTCTAAATCTTGGAATTGTTATATTAATCAGTCGATCTAAAAATTCATACATGATTTCTCGTCTTAAAGTTACTTTACAGCCTATAGGAAAACCAGCTCTTAATTTAAATGTGGCTACACTGATACGGGCCTTACACAAAATAGGCTGTCTACCTGTTATCAGTTTCAACTCATTTGCTGCTTGCTCTAAAGCTTTTCTGTCAGATATGGCTTCTCCAACTCCCATATTCAAAGTAATCTTATTTATTCTTGGAACAGCCATAGGATTCTTTACACTTAATTTTTCCATAAGCATAGGTACGACTTCTTTATGGTAATAATCTTTTAATCTTGCCATCTAATTATCCAAAACCTCATCATTAGATTTAAAAAAACGAACTTTTTTTCCATCCCCTAAAGAGCGAATACCAACTCTATCTGGCTTATCAGTAGAAGGGTTATATAACATTATGTTAGAAATATCGATTGCCATTTCTTTCTCAATAATTCCTCCTGCTATTCCAGCATTTGGATTTGGCTTTTGATGTTTTTTCACAATATTAATACCTTCAACAACTACCCTATCATCATCTAATACTTTAATAACTTGACCACGCTGGCCTTTATCCTTTCCAGCTATAACAACTACATCATCACCTTGTCTTATTCTATTCATAATTATTCCTATAACACTTCTGGAGCCAAAGAAATAATTTTCATAAACTTATTAGTCCTTAACTCACGTGTTACGGGTCCAAAAATCCTTGTTCCTACTGGCTCAAGGCGAGGATTAAGCAATACTGCTGCATTA
>CETH01080410.1_pt1 | contig 13519 bp, 16 predicted proteins | sample 361461 | NCBI WGS metagenome assembly CETH01 (sample SAMEA2622695, study PRJEB7988) | marine metagenome | isolation source: saline water (ENVO:00002010), including
ATTTAAAAACAGGAAGATTCAACATATCTGAACATATAATTAAATCAAACTTTTTATCTAATTTATTAAATTCATCTGCTAATGTTACAGCCCCTCCATGCATTCTCCATTTCCATTTTCTACCAGGTAAGCCTAAAATATGGATATTATGTTTTGAAAATTCTTTATAACTATTAATCCAGTATTTATGAGACCCTGAATAATATGGTTCTATATATAAAATGTTCATTTTAAATGCTTACAAATCAACCTATGAAAATGATGTGTACCTTTTTCATGCTTAGCAGAGTATCTCCCCCTATTATAAAAACTAGATTGGATTCCTTTTTGAACACTTTGAACAATTCTTTGATCTTCTTCTTCTACAACATCTACACTAGAAGGAGCATGCATAACTTGTTTAGCACCTGATATGACATATGATAAAAATCGAATTCTTGTTTTATTTATAGCGATAGGTTCAATAATATTAATGGATAAGCCCCATGAATAAAAATTAAACATCATATTAGGAAAGAGCCAATAATAGTAAGCATAAATATTCTTGTCAGAATTAATACATCCTTCTGGAATTGGTAATCTATCTTTATCATTAGAAGAATATGTATATTGCAAAACGCCATTATCTAATAATTCTGTCTTATAAGAACTATAATCGATATCTGAATTTAAACCTTTATGTACATGAGGAATATGAAATCCCTCTAAATAATTTTCACAATATAATGCCCAATGTGCATCTATCTCGTAATTTTGAGATTTTTCTTTAATCAACTCTAAATTTTCAAAAGGATACCATCCTAATTTATTATCAACATCTGATAAGAAGTGCTTTATGTTAATTTTAGGATTAATTCCTGTGAAAATAAAATTTTTCCATATTTGAACAGGGAATATTAGAAGATCATCTTTTTCAGTTGGAAAGTTTTTCACACCTTCAAAACCAGGCATTGATAAAAATTTTCCCTTTAAATTAAAAACCTTGCCATGATAACTACATTGTAAACTTTTTTTTGAATTCTTTTTTAAGCAAACAATATTACCCCTATGCGTACAAACATTATGTAAACATAAAATTTCATCTTCTTTTTTGGTTAATAATAGATGTTCATTAATTGAACTTTCTAAAAAAATAAATGGATATTGTGTGCAATCAAAAGAAATTAAATCAGTAATAAATTGATAACTTTTACTAAATATTTTATTTAGTGATAAAATATAATATTCTTTATTTAAATAGAAATCTGAATCAATTGTTTCAGCTATAGTGATATCTTTATTAACTGATAAAGTTTTTAAACTTGGCACTTGAAAATTTTAATCAGTTTTTTTTATATGAAGAGTTCTTTGAGGAAATGGAATTTCTATATTTTCTTTATTAAATGTATTATAAATATTTGAGGATAATTCATCAATCACTAATCCACGAATTTCAGGTTTATCAACCCAGCATAATAGCTGAATTCTTAAACCAGACTCTCCAAGTAATCTTAATCTTGCTCTAGGTTCAGGATCTTTACAAACCTTATCAGAAGATTTAGCTATATTCAATAAAATTTCTTTAGCTTTATCTAGATCGGAACCATATGCAATATCTACATCTACTCTAATACGTTCACGTTCACTAGGGCCACCACTCTCATTAACAATTTTAGAGGTAGCAATAACAGAATTAGGTATTGTGATTTCAATATCATCTCTTGTTTGAATACGCGTACTTCGTATTCCTATATTTGTCACATAACCTCTTTCACCTGTATCTAAATTTATATAATCTCCCTCTTTGTACGGACTATCAGCCATTATAAATATACCTGCAAATAAATTTCCCAATGTATCTTTTGCAGCAAAACCAATCGCGACACTCAATATTCCTGCTGAAGCTACAAGCGCAGTTAAATTAATTCCCCAACTCATCATGAAAAAATAAACCATAGTTAAAAAAATTAATATTTTCCCAAGATTATCTAATAATGGAAGAGCTTTTTTACTGATAATTTTATAGCTTGAATTATTATATGATGTTTGAATAAATAAATTAAGAGCTTTAAAAAAACTACTAGACCAATAAAGAACAATAATAGATTTCAATATGCCTATAAATATAAAATTTATTTTTTGAGGTAGTAATAAAGAATTAATTGCAATATAAAATCCTAAAAATAAAATAGATTTATATATTGGAGTATGAAATATATCAACTAGCTTATCATCTAAATCTGTCTTTGATTTTTGTACTGCTTTTTTAATAATTGCAATAATAACTTTATCAACAATTCTTGCTAGAATGAAAGATAACAATACATAAAATGCTGCAAGTATATAAATGTTTGATTTAAATAAATCTATGATTTCATTAAACTGTTCTAACATAATTAATAATTTACAATATGAATACAATGATTTAAAAGGAAATACTGTTTTAAAAAGCAATCCCCCCTTGGGGGGATTGCTGTGTCCATTTACAAAAGAAGATATTAAGGAGTAAGAAGAGGTAGAGTGAATCTCTAAATTCTTACAATTCAAACTTATAACAAACAAAAGCTCATTATATTGATGAAGGTCACATTTTTAAAAATAAAAAAAGCCACTTTAAAAAAAAGTGGCTTTTTTATTCAAAATATTATTTTAGAATTTAATATTTCAACATAAATGTTAAACGATATTCATTTACAGCATCAGTATCATCACCTGCTTGAGCAATGATAACATTTGGAGCAAGATATAATCCTTTAGTTGGGTTCCAAACCATTCCTAACATAGTATGTGAAGCCATATCTAGCCCTCCAATTAGCTCATCATTTTGATCATATCCTTCAAATTCATCATCTATATTTTCATCATTCATATCATGTCTTAAAAATAAATCTATTTTATCATTAATATTGTAATTGAAATATAATGATGAGGCTGTTTCAATATCTCTAGCTATATCTTGTTGATTGTATTCAATACCTAAACGACAATTATAACCAGCCCAACCTGCAAATAAACCTATAACATTATCATCATAGTCATTAACAGTAGCAGGATCATTATCGTCATAATCATAATATTTAGATGTATAAACTAAACCAGCATTAAATCCATCATTTTTGTTTAATTTTTTTTCTCCATACATTAATCTTAAATATGCAGCAGGTTTATCATCATTAGTATTTTTTGAATCAAAATCTGCTTTGTAACCTTCTCCATTTACAACTTGAAGATTAATATCAAACTTCCCAAAAGATTTTGAATAACCTACCCCAAAGTCGGCTGTTTTAGTCATACCATATCTGTCAATAGGAGATTTTGATAGAAATCTATAACCCCAGTTTTTTTCTTGGACACCAAATGAATTAGTACTGATAAGACCTATTGAGAATTTTCCAAATTCTTTACATTTCCAATCAACATATACATTTTTCAAATATGCTGATAATTTAGAATCCCCAATTACTGGATCACCATTTTCATCAACTGCATCATCAGTATCTCTACCAACATCAAGTCTGAATTTGAAAAACAAATCATCTGACACATCCTTTGTATATATTAAATAAGCCCTATCAACATCAAATTGTTGAGTACTCCCTTTATAATCAAAAATAGCATATCCCCCAATTTTTCCTTGCATAAATGCAAAAGATATAAGAATAATCAATACTATATTTTTTTTCATTTTAACTTCCTTTATTTATTTTGATTGACTTTCAAAAATATTAAAAATTTTATAACCTAAAAATGCTCCTATAATTTGGCCTAAAATAAAATAAGGCATAGATAAAGGAGAAATTCCTGTAAATGTATTAGTAAACATTCTTGCAATTGTTACGGCTGGATTTGCAAAAGAAGTAGATGAAGTGAACCAATAGCCCGCAGTAATAAATAATGCAACACCTATAGCTACAGAATTTTCATCATTATTACGTATAAATAATATTGTTAAAATAAGACCGGCTGTAGCAATGATTTCACTAATGCATAACGGCCAATCTCCTCTTATATTTTCTGAAATTTGCATTAATGATTGTTCAAAAATAAAATGTATAACTAAAATAGCACAAAGCCCTGAAATGATTTGTACTACAATATATCTAATACATTCTGTTAATTCAATTTCTTTTCTTATTAAAAAAACCATGCTAACAATAGGATTAAAATGAGCACCAGAAATTGAACCAAACATTTTAATAATTACAAACAAAATAGCTCCAGTTGCTATTGTATTTCCTAATAATGCAACCGCATCATTACCTTGAGATAAATTCTCAGCCATAATTCCTGAACCAACTACAACAGCTACAAGAAAAAATGTTCCAATACTTTCTGCAATATATTTCATTATTCAGATATTTTTTTTAATGATAAAATTTGATTATAGATTGAATCTCTAACTTCAGAATATTTCAAACTGATTTCTTCTTTTGATAAATCATCAAATTTTGCAGGATCTTCTATATCCCAATGTATATGCTTATCTTTGTATTGTGACAAATTTAAACAATTATCTTTAGCATCTCCACACAATGTAATAATTAAATCAAAAGTCTCCAATTTATCCATATCAATTTTTTTTGATTGATTTTTAGAAATATCAATTCCTATTTCTTTCATAGAATTAATTGCATTAGGATTAACTGGTTGAGGTAAGGTCCCTGCACTAGTAATTAAATAATTTTTTAAATTTTTACTAGCAATCCCTTCTGCCATTTGAGATCGGCATGAATTACCTGTACATAAAAAAATAATAGACTCCTTTTTATTCAGGGTATCCAATTCTCTCAAAAGGATTTACAATACTTGAAACAAGATTTCTTGAATGTGCTGCAATTCTTTTTAAATATCTAGCATACAAACAAAGAGCACTTGCTTGACTAGAAGAAAACTCATCATTTTTACCAGACACAAGAGAATTAACAATTTCATTGCTTATAGCTGATATATCTTTTTTATAATCTGTCATAAGTTTTCTAGCTAAATCAATATCTTGATTTTTAAAAGCATCAATAGCTTTATTTAAAAAATCTTTTGTTGAATCCTCCATATCATGAAGAGTCTTTTCTAAACTGCCAGCAGTTAATTTTTTGGGGTGATTAAGTGCAAGTTCATAGATGTTTTTTGTATAATCACCAATTCTTTCAATATCTATAACAACACTTACAAGAATTAATCCAGAACCAATATCTTCTTTACCACCAACAGCTAAATGAGTCATAACCTTTCTTCTTACATCTCGTTCAAACTCATTGATTTTTTTATCCATAGCAAATATATCTATTGGAATTTCTGCAGTATCTGAATGTCTTAATGAATTTGTTGATTCATTATACATTTCTCTAACAATTTCTAACATTTCATGACATTCTGTTAAAGCTTGTTCATGTAAGCTATTAGATTTAAAGATTTCAAAGATTTGTTTAAACATATGCTACCCCCAAAAGTAAATGAATGTAAATGGTAATATAAAGAAAAATAAGAGTAAATAAAAGAGTGGAATATACCTATTTTCAACTGCTTTTTCTGAAAGCCAATCTGCTAAATCAAGTGGAATATTTTTTAATAGTGGATTAAGAAATATTATAACTATTCCAAAAATATTGAAAAATAGATGAGCAAATCCAGCTACCATTGCAGTAACATTTAAGGTTAAAGAAGCCAATAAAGCTGTTACTGTTGTTCCTACATTTGCTCCAATAGTAAAAGGATACAATTGGTGTAATCTAACTACTCCAGCTCCTGCTAAAGGTACAATTGTTGAAGTTGTTATAGATGAACTTTGAACCATGATAGTTAAGATTATTCCAAATGCCATTGCTCTAGCAGCAGATTTAAAAATGTACTTATCAAAATATTGCTGTATATTTTGTAAAACTAATTTTCGTAATAACTTTACAATAAAAAACAACATAGCAAATGTTAATAACACGCTTAATATTATATATAATGCAGTGCTATCAAAACTTAAATTTTGTACATGCTTAGAACCCCATTTTATAGCAGCTTTAATAGGACTTTTAAAAACTTCATCTGTACTAATTGTTCCAAATAAAAGCGTTCCGAGACCTGTAGCTGCTTTTTCTATTAATCCAAATGCTATCTCAAGTGGTAATAAAATTATAACTGATAATACATTAAATATATCATGATGAGTTGCTGCTGAAAATGCACGTTTAAATTCATTTCCTCGTCTAATATGTCCCATTGATACAATAGTATTTGTAACTGTTGTACCAATATTTGCTCCCATAATCATTGGGATAGCACCAGATAAAGTTACCGCTCCAGTACTGACCATACCTACGATAATCGAAGTAGTTGTTGATGAACTTTGAAATAATGTTGTTGCTAATATTCCAACTAAAAGAGAAACGAAAGGATTACTCGTAGTTGTCATAATTTGATTTGCAAAATCACCACCTAGAAGTTTAATACCACTAGATAGGCCTTTAATACCGACTAAAAACAAATAAAGACAAAGAAAAACACCTGCAATTCTTAATATTGTTTTAGTATTATCATTCATTTTATTACTCACTATTAATTAATGAAATATAAATTATAATTATTAAGAAAATATTAAGAAAATATTAAATATTTATTAAGAATTATTAATAGGAAGCATAAAGGAAAATTCACTGCCAACGCCTTCTGTGCTTTTAATGTTAATTTCTATATTATGAGCTAATAATATGTGTTTGACAATAGCTAATCCCAATCCTGTTCCGCCTGATGTATTAGATCTATGTTTATCAACTCTATAAAATCTATTAAATATATAATCAAAATATTTTTCAGGTATTCCAATTCCATGATCAATAACTCTAACATTAACATTATTTTTATATTTTTTTACAGTTACAATTACATCCCCTGAATCAGAATAATTAATTGCATTGCTAATTAGATTACTAAACACTGTTAATATTTTTTCTTTATCAATAAATACATTAATATCTGTAGAATCAGGGATTATAAGCTTATCACCTCTTTCAACTAATCTTTCACTAAAATCACTATAGATTTCAGTAAGGATATCTGATAATTTTATTTTTTGAATATCTAATTTTATATCTTCAGACTCGATCATAGAAATCATTAAAATATCAAGAAATAAATTTTCTATACGATTAGATTGTTTTTTTATTTTACTTATAATCTCATTCTTGTTTGTCTTATCTTGTTCAATTAGTGTATCAATAAATCCTTGAAGTAAAAAAATTGGGGTTTTAAGTTCATGAGAAATGTCTTGAAGAAATTTGCTTCGAGTATTTTTTAATTTATCTAATTCTGAATATTGATTTAAAAAAAATAATTCAAATTCATCTAATGATTCTAAAATAGAATTTAAATTTTTATGACTTTTATTCTTTTGAAGTATTTTGTCATAAAGAAAATCAAATTTATTATAAAATTGATTAAACTTCATATTGTTGTAGTACACAAATGAAATTATCAGAAAACATAAAATAAAATTTATAATATAAAAATTGCTGGTAAATAATTGAATTTCTAAAAAATAAATAGAAAATAGATACAATAAAAAGAATAGAAAAATTTTAATATATAATGAAAAATAATTCATGTTTTATTCTACCTTATCCATATAATAACCTCTTCCATATGCCGTAAGAATAACATAATATTTTTTACCTATTTTTTTTCTTAAACTATTAATATGGACATCAATCGTCCTATCTGTAACATATGTATCATCTCCCCATACTAAATCTAAAATTTCACCTCTTTTAAAAACACGATTTAAACTTTTTATAAAAATAGTCAATAGATTAAATTCAATTTTAGTTAAATTTATTTTTTGATTTTCAATCATCAAATTATTTTTATTAAAAATAAATTTATTATTCGTTTTATTCGGAAGTCTCTTAAAAATATTTTTAATTCTAAGAATTAAATTTTTAATACTAATAGGTTTTTTTATATAATCATCTGCACCATATAATAACCCTTTAAATTCATCATCTGTGGTGCTCTTTGCAGTTAAAAATATGATGGGAATATTTTCAAATTCAGGTTTAGATTTGATAATTCTACATGTCTGAAAACCATCCATCTCAGGCATCATAACATCCAATAAAATTAATTCTATACTGGAATCAAGTTTTAATAATGCATCTTTTCCATTACTAGCTGTTAATACATTAAAATTATTACTTTTTAAATTATAAGATAATAAATCTAATATATCTTCTTCATCATCTACTATAAGTATATTATGTTTCATTATTAATGTATGATATAGTTAATTATTAATCTTAATGCAATTATTAACAAAGCTAATCTGAATAATTTTTTAAATAATTTTTCAGGAATAAAATATAATATTTTTTTTCCAAAATTTGTTCCAAGAAAAACAGCCAAAATTAATGGAAGCAGTGTATTAAATTCATTTACATAGTTTACATTAAAGAAATAAATGAATAAAGGGATTTTAGTTAAATGTGTAACAGTTTGACATGCTGCTTTATTTGCTATAATATTTTCTTTAGATAAATTTTCCTTTAAAAAAAATGGTGCAATTAAAGGACCCGTGGCACCAATAAAAATAGAACTAATACCACTGATCCATCCTACATATATAAAAGATGATTGGTCCTTATTATTTTTATTTTTAGGTTTTTTAAAAAACAAATACCATAAAATAAAGATTCCAATTAAAGGTTTTAATATTTCAACCTTTATTTCATTTGCTGAATTAACATTATAATATTGAATTAAAAATATGATAACTAAAACTGATATCAAAACTCCTATCAAAGCTCCAAATGAAAATTTTGTTAAAATATCTTTTTTAAGATGATCTCTAAAAACATATGTTCTAGTTGTATTGCTAACAAGCTGTATTATGCCATGTAAAGCAATCACCATGTATCCCTCAGGTATAATAATTGCCATTATTCCTAAAAGAATGATACCACCACCCATACCAAGTACAGCTGAAATAGAAGATGTAAGGAATGAAGCTAATAAAAGTATTATAAATTCCATTAATCAAATTTAAAATAAAAAACCCTTCAAAAACAATTGAAGGGTTCATTGCTCCGGTACCTGGACTCGAACCAGGGACACATGGATTAACAGTCCACTGCTCTAACCAACTGAGCTATACCGGAAAAGCCTAAAAACAGATTGTAAAATTAAAAATATAATAACAAATATTATAACTTTTTTTTATTTCTATTTTTTTCAGAATAAAACAAATAAATAATCAATAAAGGAGTAACAATACGCATAATCCATTTAAGTTGAAAAACAAAATAATTCCAATTATCTGTAATCATTAAATATAAAAATAAAATACTCAGTATTAAGAAAGATCCAAAAATAATTAAAGTATATTTAGTATTCATAATAAAATTATAAACTATACATTAAATGTTAATTAATCATTTTCATAATTATTTAATAAATCTGATGAAGATTGAATTTTTCCTCCTCCAAGATCCCATATTAAACCAATATTATTCTTTTCGCAATATTCTATTTCAGGAGTAGTCTCATTTGTCCTATCTCCACCATTACCAAAATACAATTCAACATCATGTCCATAATGTGATTTAACATCTTTAATTAATTGACATGCAGAATCATCAGAATCATCAAATGCTAAAACCGAATCTATATATTGAATAGATTCTAAAATTTCCTTTCTTTCAAGAAAGGGCATAAAAAATTTACCTTTTTTACGAATAAGCCAATCATCAGAATTTGCACCTACAACAACATCACCATATTCACTTGCAGCTTTAAACATTCTAACATGACCTTTATGAACTGGGTCAAATCCCCCAGATAATATGATTATTTTTTTATTCATAATATTTATTCAAATTTCAATTCTATTGAATTAACCCAATTAGATCTAACAGGAACCATTTTATCATACATAGAAAATTTTGCTGATAATTTCAAAGGATCCAATGTCCCCGAAAAATAATTATCACTTACTTTATTTATATCTTCATATGCTAAAATATAATAATTGTCAGGTTTTAAATCATCAAACTTAAATTTATTATCATTTACTTTTTTTCTATATACTTCTTTAGTTGAATTGCTAATAAGTTCTATAAATATATCTTCTTTACCATTGTAATTAACAGTTCCATTAATTTCTCCAGAGATATAATTTTCTACATTATTTGGTAAAATATTTTTTTGAATAACCAATATTGAATCTGATAAAACATTTCCACTTAAATCTTTAATAGTACTACCTGTTATTTCAATAGATTCAAAATCAGAAACAGATAATTGAATTTTTAAAGGAGTAATATATTTATAATTAATAACTTGATCATTAGATTTAAAAGATTTCTTATCATCAAATAAAATTGGCTCATTAAATTCTAATAAATAAGATTGTTCATTAGAAAAATGATTATCTAAAATAGGTGGAATTGTATCTAGAGAATTAACAAGCATATATTTAGTATCAATTATATATTTTTCTAATTGATTTTCTTCTTCTAGAACAACATTCAAAGAATCTAAAAAATTATAATCATAGTAATAAAAATCATCAATTTGATTAACTAGACCTTGAAAAAAAACATTATTCATAATAAATGATTTTTTTTCATTATTATTTAAAACTATCTCTCCATAATAATCATTTTTTAAGTTAATAGAATTAATATTAGCTCTACTTATAGGGTTAGATATATAAATAGATTGAAATTGATTATCTAAATAGGATTGGGACATACCATATTCTTTATTTCTAATACCATTTAAAGGATCTGTTATTTTCATTTCAGATATAAAAACAAAAAGATTTTGATTTGTAATTTGGAAGCCAGAAAATTTAAAATAATTATTTATATCAACATCGGTTTTTGAAACTATATTAAAATCATTATCAAGTAAGGCTGCCTGATAGGTTTTTGTAGAATCAGAATTGAAAATTTTTCCTTCTACCTTGCTATCAATAAAATCATTTGTTGTGCTAAATAATAATTCAATTGGGTAATCAAGTGTATTCATATTTGAACTGTAATCTGCAAGAGAGCGAGAAATTAGAACTTTAAACATTCCTTCTGGCCAAGAGTCTACAGGTGATACTGAAATTTTATTCCCAAAAATATTAACATTATACTTCACTTCCGACTCTACTCTAATAGCAGATCGAACTGTATTAGGATTTAACATTTCATCAAACCATATTTCTATTATACTCATATTTGAAATATTTTTTGAATTACCCTTAGGATTAGTTTTAATTAATTCTGGAGGAGATGTATCTTCTTCGCCACCTGGGGGATAACCCCTAACTGCACAAGAAAAAATCAACACAAAATAAAAGAGGATTAAAACAATTTTAAAGTTAAAATTCATTATACCAAATTATAATTTTATTATAAAATTTCATAAAACTTATTTAAATATTTTTTTTTATATCATTAAGTTGCTAAATTGACATTATAAATATGAATGATTTAATAAATAAATTTCTTATTGCAACTCCTTCAATCAATGATCCCATTTTCAAAAAGGCTCTAATCCTTCTATGTGATTATAATTCAGAAGGTGCTATGGGACTCATAATTAATAAGCCCATTAATGATAAAATTGATGATTTTGTAACATTTAATTCAAGTATAGAAAAAATCAAGGAAAACAATAAAATATATCTTGGAGGCCCCGTAGATTTAAGCACAACATTTGTATTACATGAAAATTCATATAACTCTAAAAATACATTAAAAATATCCAAAGATTTATCATTAACATCAAATCAAGAAATTTTCAAATCTATTAATTCAAAAAAGGGACCAAATAATTTTCTATTAACATTTGGCTATACTGGATGGGATAAAAATCAACTAGACCAAGAAATTAAAAATGGAGATTGGTTAGTTGCACCATCAAACTTAGATTTAATTTTTAAACAACAAGATGAAAAAAAATGGGATATTTCATCTAATTGTTTAGGATTTAATATAGAAGAACTAAGTGGACAAACAGGTCTATCTTAAAAAAGGGAGGAGTAAAAAAATGAATAAATTAATTAAAATAAGACAATATATGATTCTAACATCATTAATTGGATTATTTGCAATGAGTTGTGCACCAAACCCTATTAATGTAATAGCTGTTCCAGCATCACAGTCTACATATATGGTAGATTACTATACATGTGATATACTTCAACTTGAATTAGGAGATGCCGAATCACAAGTTACTAGCTTAACAGGGATGCAACACAAAGCCTTTAAAAGTGATAAAGTTGTTGTAGGATGCACTATAGGTATTGGTTTTATTTTTCTTGGACTTTTAGGATTAGCTGGACTAGCTGGATTAAGTAGTGCAAAAGGAACTGATAAATCTCAAGAATTAGGCCTAGCAAAAGGGAAAGTCAATACTATTCAAAAAGTAATGCAAATAAAAGGTTGTCAATAAATACATAATATATAATTCAGAGTTTGATTTTTAATCAAACTCTGAATTAATATAATAATGAATAAATTAATTAGAATAAGACAATATATGATTCTAATATCCTTAATTGGATTATTCGCAATGAGTTGTGCTCCACATCCAACAAACATAATAACTATACCTGCTTCACAAGCCTCTTATATGACAAATTATTATACATGTGATATACTTCAACTTGAATTAGCAGATGCTGAATCAGAAATTACTAGTTTAATTGGAATACAGCAAAAATCATATAAAAAAGATCGAATAATTGTGGGTACTACATCATTTTTTGGGTTCTTCTTTACATCTTTAGCTTTATTAGGGCTTCTTGCTTTAAGTGATGTTAAAGGAACTAATAAAGAGTATGAATTAGGCTTAGCAAAAGGGAGAGTCAATACTATTCAAAAAGTAATGCAAATAAAAGGCTGCCAATAGATATATAGAATAATCAGTTTGATTTACAATGTTAAATCAAATTCTGATAATAGTATTCCTGGAGAATAAACACCTCCAAAATTTCTACCATCATATGTACCAACATTAGGCACTAATTGATTAGTCTCAGTTAAAGATTCCAATTTATCTCCAAAAACATTATAAATAGTATCATCAAATCTCATATTTTCAATTGGGGCTATAATTTCACCACCTTCAACATAAAAACATGCATATCTTGTCATGCCAGTAATTCGTCCACCTAATCGATCACTCCAATTCAAATAATGTAAATTTGATAAATAAATTCCTTTATCTATTTTATTTAAAATATCAGACTCTTTTAAATTTCCTTCTTTAATCATAGGAGAACGGAGCCCTTCACTTGATGAAGCAAAATTTGACTTAACTCCATATTCTTTTTGTGTTCTAGAGCTAACTAAAGTATTTTTTAAAGAACCTTGAACAATAAGAGGCAAAGTTTCTGGAGCAATTTCTCCATTACTATTAAATCGCGGAACCATTCCATTTGAAAAGTTTTCAGTTAATGTAAAACATGGAGAAAGCTTTGTATTTTGCTCTCTCATTTTTAAAAGCGCACTATCTTTTTGCTGCAATGAAGATTCACTAATACCTCCCCATGAAAACATATCAA
>CETH01034188.1_pt1 | contig 13518 bp, 10 predicted proteins | sample 361461 | NCBI WGS metagenome assembly CETH01 (sample SAMEA2622695, study PRJEB7988) | marine metagenome | isolation source: saline water (ENVO:00002010), including
ACTCAGAGCAGTTGCGAACCTCTAACTTTGGATCACGCTCTGTCTCGCGGTGAAGCCTGCGAATCTCATCGAGCGAATGTAACAGACCATGCCTTGCACCAGGAGTCAGTGACTCCATCTGCGCCACTATTCCTCTGCTCTGTTGGCGCATTGCACCGGGCGCATGTGGGCAGTCGCCGTGATGGATTGGTAGACCTTGGCAAATAGCGTGCGCGTGAATCTCCTGTTCGGGAATCCATCGCAATGGCACGATCCTGGGCACGATTCCATCTATAGGATTCTCAGTATGTGGAGCGAGTCTGACTGAGCGTTCAATTTCTCCTTTCTGGAAATTCATCAAAATTGATTGTGCCATGTCATCTAGATTGTGACCTAGGGCCATCACATCTGCACTGACCTTCTCTGCAAGTGAATTAAGGCTCTGTCTGCGGAAAACTCCACAAAAGGAGCAAGGCATCATCCCCTTGGCCTCGTCGTGATTCTTGCCCATCGCAGGTATTCGAGACACTACTTCGTCCATCCTCTCGTATCCAATACCCTCGTAACTTAGTGTCTCAAACCTAACTCCAAGTTGCTCAGCAAGGTCTCTTGCGCATTCAAGTGAGGGTGCTCGGTAGCCATCGATGCCTTCATCGACACAACCGGCAATCAACTCGACATCGCGTCTACGTGCGATGATATCGTGCAACATAGTCAGCAGTACAGCTGAGTCCTTTCCTCCTGAAACCGCTACGAGAATACGGTATGGAGAGCCATCCTCATGCCTAGCGTCCTTGGGAAGTTTGAGTTGTTGCCTCAACTCCTTGGATGTTCTTTTTCTGATTGAAGATGCTAGATGCTTGCCACACAAGTGCTGTCCACTATACTCCTGATGCACCACTGATGGGTGGTCGCAGCGACTGCAGGACTCGACTGAGATTGCAGGTGGCATGCATCTCGCTACGAGTAATCGAGTTTCAAACCACCGAACCAAGAATCGGTGGTTTGCGGTGGGTTGATGGCCCGAATGTTCGTGCTGATGTCATGGAAGACGGTTTGCCTCTGCCAGGACATCCTGCTGAGACCGCTTCTAGAAATTCCTCTCTGCTAGAGCGGGTCTTGTTCGTGATTTCAGCATTTGGCGTGTACTCATACTTCGATTTACTTGACTTTCTTCCGTTCCCAGCAGCTTTGGTTGTAGCAATACTGGCCGTGCCAGTTCTCGCCGAGGTAATGGTTAGGATTGCCGCTCGGATTGGACTGTTTCCCTAGTCGCTGCGCAATCGGCTCATTCCAGTCTCAAGGATTCCAGTAAGTCGTTGCCATGGTAATACAAATCTCATACCTGCCACTACCAAAAGGAATAATCCAGCTGAAATCACCTTGCCATAGGTCAATTGCAACTCTAGCGACTCGCGGACTTGGCCGGACCACTGAGAGCCTTCCAAGAGGCCAACTAAAGAAATCAAGAAGTCATCAAACTCGATGGCTATGGCAGTCGTCAGCATAACTACGGCTGTGATTACTGTCATGTGGACAAGATGAGAGTTGACGACATTGTTGAACTGGTAGACATACTCAGGGTTTCTCTTGGCATCCTCTGGCAACATGGCAGCATACTCGAGATGACTGATTACTGCAAGACCGGATTCCATGAACACGATGATTAGAATTGCTATCGAAATCAGAGTGAGAGATAGTGGGGAGAAAAGTCCAGCGTAGAGCGTTGCATCTCCAATCTGTGCGGGCAGCGGCTGAAGCCCGACATCGACTGCTTCTGTGATTCCCTCAAAGGTTAGCAATGCGTGAATTCCAACTACCATCAGGAAGTATCCGACAGCCCATGTAATCATACGCTTGGAAAGTCCCCAGATTCCCATTAGACCGGCTAGAATCGGAGCAAATACAATACCAAGGAAAACCAGTTCAAAGGCGAACATGAATGGATCCCATAGCTTGTCAATATGGTTCAGGTTCGGGTTCTCATTGCCGAATGGAAGATGGGGTCCGGCCACAACAACCTGATAGATCCAGGATAGTAGGAAGGGTAGAATCATCCAAGCGACGAAGCCCCATGTGACAATTCGGTTTGCCCATAGTTGAATCCTCTCGGGTTTATGGAGGATGTATACCCAAAGAGCGGTGATTCCCATACAAAATAGAACGGGAGCAACGAATGTAGCATCTCCTGAAAGTTCGTTTCCGGACATATCGACTAGGCCGTGTAGGAAATCTGGCAGGAATAAATCGACTGAATCTGACTCGCTCCAGTACTTGACCCCTCGAGTGTGCTCGTAAGCCGGGCACCAATAGTTCGATTCGATACCTCCGGAGTCTTCGATGAATTGGTCCGTACACGATCCGAAAACTGAGTTCATTCTCTTCATAATCAATAGAAGTGAAGCTGTAGAAATCAGTTGCAATAACAATACCTGCCAGCGTCTACGAAGTTTGGGTATGTGCAGTGTCTTGGACTCGGGTACTGATTCCATTGCCATGCATTCACCTCTAAACTGATCTAACCTGCAACAGCGCTTGCGAGAGTTCCACATCCGGCATCCAGTCGATGACCTTAGCACCGTAACCTGACAGGGCAGTGAGTCTGTTCTGTCTCTCTAATTTGAGAACCTCATATGACATTCGAGGGATGCGGCTAACTAGACGCTCGAGATCTATGCTGCTTGGAGATAGAACGACAACGGCATGACCCTTAGCTGCGAGGTTTCTGATTGCAGGAAGAGTAGTGCCATCGCCCTCTAGGCTGCTGATGACGAATACTGGTGAGCCTCTGCTCATTCTCGGAGACATAGCATTGGTTACAGCTTGCAGAGGCATCGAGCCTTTCGCCTCAACTGCAGCCAATTGGCTCAGGATCTTGTAGTTCTGCTTGTCACCGGTCTCGGCTGGAAGGAAATCCATCTTATCTCCGTATGTTACTAAAGCTACTGAATCTCTACGTCTGATGAAGTAGTTAGAAACTGAAGCTGCGGCTACTGTTCCCATCTCTAGGGGGTTCTTGAGAACGGTACCTATACGAGATACATCTCTTGTATCCAAGAAGATGAAAACATCAGTAACTGCATCTCTGGTCTTCTCATTGACCATCAAATCCCCAGTCTTGGCGAATGCTTTCCAGTTGATTGATCGGAAAGAGTCTCCGGGCAGATACTCGCGCAGCGAGTAGAACTCCATTCCTTGACCAGGGGTCTTGAGTGTGGTAGCACCAGTGTACATCTTTGGTACATCTGAACGCAGTAGTGCCTCTTCTATCTCTCTGACTTGTGGGAATACGGTTACATCAGTCCTGCTTTCAATCTGAGATTCATTTACGAAGAGATTGAATACATTCCTGTATCGAACTGAAACTGGCCCTAGAGTGTAGTGGCCTCGTAGTGGGCAGCGAACCCTATATCTCAATCTGGCAGTCTGACCTGGCCCGAGGTTCATCCTCATCTGATTGATGCCCTTTCGCATCTTCATTTCGTGCGGGACATTGTCGAAAAGTTCCAGTTGCTGTGTCCTGCGATAAGATGTATTTGAGATGGTTAACTCGACTACTACATCATCGCCCTTGTACACATTGATGTCATTAGTAGGAGTCCCATTGATTGTTCGACTAATTTCAAGCTCCGAGTGGCCGGAAACCCAACCATTGATTGCGAGGAAAGAGATGAAGGTCAACCCAACAATCATCAATTGGAAGTTAGATATCATCATCCCAATCAGAATTAGGCTGATTCCGCTAGTCACCATCAGAGATGCCTTACGAGTCCACATGTCTAGGCCCCCTCTGCCTCAGAGTCAGTTCGACCCCATTCCTTGATTCGCTTGATTATACCTACCAATTCGTCGGGTTTGTATCGCCTATCCTCAAACAGGAAATTAATCAGAATTGGATCTTCGACCATGCGCTGCAATTCTGATGCGGGCATTGCATCGAACTCCTCTCTAGATAGCGTATTCAGATTCCGAATTCGAGATAGCAGAACTTGTCTAATCTTCTCAGGTCGCTGATAGTACTCATACCTTCTAGCATCACCGAATCCGTAGTAGATGATTCGGAATACATGACGCCAGTCTTGAGGATCCTCTTTCCTAATCAAAACGGCTTCAAGAACAATGAATAATGTGAGGAAGAGTAGTAACATTGCCATCCAGTCGTTTGTGAAGTAGATTAGCAGATAGTAAAGTAGATTGTAGGTATCTCCGAAGAGAGTTGGCTGTTGGTGTCTACTCTCATCGAATATGACAATCGCGTTGGAGCTTGCCTTTGTCGAGTTTGGATCAACTAGTAGGGCCTCGGCGATGATATCTAGGGCCCACTTACGATTGTCATTATCAGGAATTGAGATCGACTGGGTTGAGCCGCCTCCGGCAGCGAAATTACCCAGAGAACTAGGGTCATATAGGGAGTTAATCAGAATAGAGCCGTCAGCAACGAAGTGAACTCTGCCGCCACTTGCGTCGATACAAAGTCTGTCCTCACAGTGTCTGACATATACAGCGAACGGACCCTGTTCATCCCCCTCAATTCCTAGAGACTCGAAGCCAACTGTTAGGTTACCGTCGTCATTAGTGTCTAGATACGAATCTAGAGTTGATTTACCGATAGCGTATCGATTCTCTACTGGATTGTAAGATGTCGCCTTCTCAAATGCCGAGGGGGTGTTGGTCAGCAAATTGTATCCCTCAGAGAAGTCCCAACCATCTACCGAGTATCTGTGAGCACACAAACCAGCATCTGCCTCAGTTACGAATGCCGAGATTGACGGGTCGAGTGGTTCAGGGTCTAGGATATCGATTACGCCGTCATTATCCAAATCCTTGAGGCATGGGTGAATGGTAGCCAGAGAACCTGAGTTAGTAGTGAAATTGAATGCCGAACCAGTGTTAATCCAGATGTAATCGGCTCCCAGTTCTGCTGCGTACGAGCCTTCGTCGTATAGTCTGTGACCAGAATACTGGAGGCCGAATTGGTCTGCGAGGTTGCTGGAGTATCCGAAGTCATCCATTAGAAGAACTGTTCCGCCTCTCTCAACAAAGGACTCGATAGCTAGTATCTCAGATGTTGTGTATCCATCACCTTCGGAGAACTCGATGACATTCTCATCTCCGGTGAATCTGGGGAGAGATATGGTGTCTCTCTCTACGCCAGAGATAACAAACACCGCCTGCTCAGGATAATCAATCTCACTCAACAACAGAGGGCTCGAAACCAAAGCTGTCGTTTCGATTCCCATAGAACTGATATCCGACCTGAATGTACCCAAATCGTTCCAATCGTCGCCATACGCTGACTGGTGAGTCTGGCCGGGAACAACATAGGTCATGGCGATGGTTGAGACCAGTATCAGTAGCAAAGCCCAGAACGAGAATACTAGCGCTCCACGCCTAGCACGGCGGCTCTTGATTAAAGTCGTGAAACTCTGGGATTCCGACATACTGGGAGCCTCCGTTCCGTAGGAACGGTCAACGAGCCCAAACTTCGTCTTAAGACCATTATGTGGCCATGAACGGGGGCTGCATCAGACTCATCGGGCCAATTGGATGCTAGTTCCAACCCCTGATACCTCTTCAACGGGGACTGATATGAGCCCATCAACAGTAGGCCATGGGAGAAGTGTTGGGTCGATGTCAGTCTCGATAGTGACCATCAGTGATACGATTCCGCCAGAATCGGAGTCCAATCTGAAGTCAGCTAGGTTACCCAATTTATCTCCCGACTCATCAAGAACATCCATCCCAAGGATTTCCCGACCGAATGTCGTAGGCATAACTCTCACACCGATTCAATGCCGGAAAGGCCGTCCGGGCTCCTACGCACCGACTCCAAGCCGCTGACTAGCATGGACTCCATCCGATCATAGTACTGCATCATCTCATCGGTGACTGTTGGCCTTACGCGCTCGATTGCCTGCTCAAAGTGCTTCTTCGACACTGTCTTTCGGTTGGCCCTCATCGCGATTAGAGCGGCTTCTCTGCAAACTGCTTCTATGTCTGCTCCAGTATAATTCGGCAATTTAGATTCGAGGTCAGAGAGTTTGAACTTACCAAGCGGCATTTTATCTGTATGAATCTTGAGAATCTCATGAATTGACTTCGCGTCCGGCGGAGGGATGTGCAGAACTCTCTCGAATCGTCCGCTGCGCAGAAGTGCAGGGTCAATCATCTCAGGTCTGTTAGTAGCAGCGACTACAATCACGCCCTCCATGCTCTCAACTCCATCCATACTGCTTAGCAACTGGTTAACCACTCGGTTCATGACATCAGAGCCAGCGCCATCACTCGCTCTTCGCATACCTGCGATACTCTCAAACTCGTCTAGGAAAACAATCGAAGGACTCGATTGCTTGGCCTTCTTGAAGACTTCACGAACTGCCTTCTCAGATTCTCCGACCCACTTGGAAATGAGTTCGGGGCCCTTGATTGTGATGAAGTTGGCCTTGGCCTCATTTGCAATCGCCTTAGCTATCAGCGTCTTACCAGTTCCGGGCGCTCCAAACAGAACTATTCCACGAGGAGGATTGATTCCAAAGTGATCGAAAACATCCGGCTTTGTCAAGGGCCACTCGATACTTTCCTTGAGCCTCTCCTTAACCTCATCAAGACCACCTACTTGGTCCCACGAAACCTCGGGAACCTCTAGGTATATTTCACGCAGAGCGCTTGGTTCGATTTCTTTGATTGCCTGTCTGAAATCAGACATTCTGACTTCCATCTTCTCAAGAACTTCTGGAGGAATCTGTTCCTCATCGAGATCTATTTCAGGCAGATATCTTCGCAGTGCCTTCATCGCTGATTCCCTAACCAGAGCAGATATATCAGCACCTACGAAGCCGTATGAGTTATCCAGTAACCAGTCAATGTCGAAATCGTCACTAATCGGCATACCGCGAGTATGAATATCGATGATTTCCTTACGGCCGTTCTTATCTGGAACTCCAATCTCTAACTCTCTGTCAAAGCGCCCGGGTCTGCGTAGAGCGGGGTCAATTGCGTCCCTTCGATTTGTGGCCCCAATTACAACCACATTATCGCGGCCCTGCATTCCATCAAGAAGAGTTAGTAATTGTGCCACGACCCGGCGCTCGACTTCTCCAGATACATCCTCTCTTTTCGGAGCGATACTATCAAGCTCGTCAATGAAGATGATTGCAGGAGTATTCGCTGCAGCCTCGTCGAAGATTTCCCTGAGTTGTTTCTCACTCTCACCATAATACTTCGAGATAATTTCTGGACCATTAATTGAGGTGAAGTGGGCGTTGGTTTCTGAAGCAACCGCCTTAGCAATCAGAGTCTTTCCTGTACCTGGTGGACCATGTAGCAGTACACCCCTCGGTGGATCGATTCCTAGGCGTCTGAACAGAATTGGGTGTTTGAGAGGAAGCTCAATCATCTCTCTTACCTTCTGGAGCTGTTCGCCTATTCCTCCAATGTCTTCGTAGGAAATTGTCTGGACCTGGCCGGATTCCTCTTCATCTACAGCCTCCTCCTTGATGACGATCTCGGTATCGGGCAGAACCTGGACTATTCCCTTAGGACTGGTTGAGACTATTGCGAACGGGAGTGCTTCTGCGAAGAGTGTCATTCCTGGAATGAAAATACGGTCTCCGGCGACGACTGGGCGCTTGTTCAGACCACGTCGAGCGAATCCCTCGATTCCAGGTCCGAATCTGACCTTCTGCTGCTTAGCCATCACAGGGCTAAGCACGAGTCTTTGACACGGTTGGGTCTCGACCTTGGAAATTGTGACTCGATCTCCAAGACTGACTCCGGCATTCTTACGGATGATTCCGTCGATGCGGATTACGCCGAGGTTTGCATCCTCGGGCCTACAGCGCCAAACAATAGCTGCAGTTTTCTGCTCGCCGGCGATTTCTACGATGTCGCCCGGCTTGAGGTTCAATTCGTTGTCAAATGGTACTCGAGCGCGGCCATGGCCTACATCGCTTGGTATGGCTTTAGCCACCCTTAATGTAAGAGATTCATTCACTTCATCAGACACTTCTACGCCCCCTAACAGATACCCTTGTGCTCTCAGGCTAGTTAAACCTACCAATCTAGAGGTGTCCCGGAGGTTGAAACGGTTATCAGAACGATGAGGCCGGATGAGTAGGATTCATTGCTAGATGGCCATTCGGCGGTCCATGACACACGTTCTAGAGACCGGCTTCGAATACATGGAAGCAAACAACCCGAATGAATCGCCCAAGGTTCGCGGATACAACATCATCAACGGCAATCTGACTCTTGCTAGTGATGGTGCAACCTACGAGAGTATCAATCCAGCATGGCTGGATGATTGCCTAGGTGAGTTTCCTCTATCTACCAAATCTGATGTTCATGATGCACTTGCCGCCGCCCGTGCAGCATTCCCTAGTTGGTCTGCGACTCCTGCCCCTACTCGCGGGCAGGTAATAGGAAACATGGGGCGCTTACTGATGGAGCGTAAGGACGACCTTGTGCGCCTCCAAGCACGCGAGATAGGAAAGACACTGAAGGAGTGCGGGGGGGAGATTCAGGAAGCTATCGACACTTGCTTGTTCTTCCAGTCAGAAGGCCGACGATTGTATGGGCAGACTGTCAACTCAGAGTTGCCTGACAAGGAGCTCTTCACCTATCGTAGACCTTTGGGCGTTTGTGGCATCATCAATGCTTGCAACTTCCCCTCTGCGGTTCCTTTCTGGAAGATGATCCCCGCCATCATGTGCGGCAACACATGCGTGTGGAAATCCCCGCAGGACTCTCCTTTACTTTCATTCGCTCTAGCCCGCGTTATGCATGAGGCAGGACTCCCTAATGGAGTCATCAACCTCATCCACGGCAAGGGTAGCGGGGCGGGGCAAGATCTAGTCGACTCAGCTGATCTTGGTATGGTCGACAAAATCTCGTTTACTGGTAGTACCTCTGTTGGCAAGATGATTGGTGAAACCTGTGGTCGGAATCTAGTCAGCGCCTCACTCGAGTTGGGCGGGAAGAACCCACTTGTTATTATGCCTTCAGCCAACATGGAAAACGCAGTAGAGGGAGCATACTGGGCAGGTTTCGGAACTGCTGGACAGCGCTGTACGAGCCTCGGTAACCTGATTATCCACGAGGACATCTACGATGAATTCGTGGAGCGTTTCATGGAGAAGGTAAAGTCGACAGTAGTAGGTGACTCAATGCGTCATGATGGAGTTCTGTATGGCTCAATGCTATCGGAGAAGTACGCTGTTGACTTCCTCAAGGGAATCGACATGTGCGAAGATAGTGGGGCTACAAAGATCTGGGGTGAAGGTCGTATCACCAACAACAACAAGCCTGACAATTTTCATGGCGATGCTAGTGAAGGTGTCTACATGTGGCCACATGTCTATGTTGATGTAACTGAGGATATGGAATGCTTCCATGAGGAAATTTTTGGCCCTGCAGTTACCATAGTCAAGGCTCGTGACTTCGACCATGCCCTACACCTAGCCAATGCTTCGCCGTACGGTCTCTCATCGGCGATTTACACTAATGACCGGCTCGAGGCTTACCGCTATAAGACCGGGATTAAGGCCGGAATGACTGGAATCAACAACTCAACCACAGGGGCCGAGGCTCATCTTCCGTTTGGCGGCGTCAAGGGAAGCGGTAACGGAACTCGTGAGTCTGGCATCTGGGTCATTGAGGCTTACTCGTATTGGCACGCTGTGAATGACGAACTTTCTGGTAAGTTACAACTTGCTCAGATGGATGTCGATGAAATTGAGATGGAAGAGGCTGATGCTGACTACGCGGGATTGGCTTAGATTAGTATCTCACCACATTCCGGGCAAGGTAGACCAGGTAGCCATGCCCCTGGCATATGGCCGCAGTTGTAGCAGATTGAGGATTCGATATCATCGACCATGAACCTCGAATGAGCGAGATACCTTCAACCTTACACCTGCTTCTGAGTCCCATAGGGACTCATGCAATCCCTTATGAAAGTAGAACGATGCCGTTGAGCATCGGGGATGCGGATGACTGAGGGCATCAAACTCCCGCTGCCGATGAAGAAGGGATTCGCTGCCACCGACAGAGTGGACGCTTGGTGGAAAGGGCCCACTGCCATGGTGGCATATCTGGGATTCATGGTAGCCTACGCTACATGGCGTGGAATGATGGAATCCGACTTCTGGTACTTCGAGGAATTCGGCAGAAGTGCCGGTCACCAGACAATGGCAATTGAGAGTCAAGGAAGTCATGTTCTGAGTCCTTTATTCAGTCCTCTAATCATACCTGGAGAAGGTACGATGGGTTCCCTTGTTCCTATGTGGTTGGCTTGGATGTCGCCAGCAATGTTCATCCTAATTTTCCCGGCTGGATTCCGAGCTACTTGTTACTATTACCGCAAGGCGTACTACCGTGCCTTCATGCAGCAGCCGACCGGGTGCGCTGTTTCCAAGCCATGGGATGAGTACAGCGGAGAGACTGGTCTTCTATTAGTACAGAATCTGCATCGTTACTTCATGTATGTCATGCTGATTTACCTGCCAATTCTATCTTGGGACTTCTGGCTTTCTGTCAACTTTCACGAAGGTGATGTTGATGCATACGGGATTAGTTTCGGTTCGATCTGTCTGCTTGTGAATGTTCTGATGTTGGCCGGGTATACTTTCGGATGCCACGCTTTCCGTCATGTAATTGGAGGAGGTTCAAACAACTGGACGGGGAGTCCTATTGGCAGAATCAAGTATAGATTGTGGAAACTCTCTACGAGCCTGAACGAGAAGCACAAGGAATGGGCCCTCTACAGCTTATTCTGGGTTATGTTCACTGACTTCTACATCTATGCATGCACTGATCCAATGTTCGGTTGGACGGACATCATCCTGTGGGGTGGTCTGTGATGGCTGATGTGATTACCCACGAACATGATGTTGTAATCATTGGAGCTGGCGGTGCCGGACTTAGGGCTGCAATAGAAGCTAGTTCGGCGGGAGTCAGTGTGGCTATGATCTGCAAGTCGATGCTCGGTAAGGCTCACACCGTTATGGCCGAGGGAGGAGCCGCTGCTGCTCTAGCCAACAAGGATCATCGTGACTCTTGGCAAACTCACTTTCGTGACACTATGAAGGGTGGCAAGTACCTAGGCGATTGGAGGATGGCTCAAATCCATGCTCAGGAGGCTCCAGATAGAATTCGTGAGCTGGAGCAGTGGGGTGCTGTATTCGATAGAACTCCGAAGGGACTGACCAGTCAGCGAAACTTCGGCGGACACACTTACCCTAGACTCGCTCACATCGGAGACGCGACTGGGCTAGAGTTGATTCGGACTCTACAGCAGAAGGGTATCCACATGGGAATGGATGTCTTCATGGAATTCACCGTCAGAAGACTTTTTCTCACCGACGGTCGTGTTTCGGGCTGCTTCGCTTACGACCGAAATGACGGTGCATTACACATTTTCAAGGCCAAATCGATAGTTTTGGCTACTGGTGGAATCACCCGCTGCTGGGAAGTCTGCTCGGGCTCATGGGAATACACTGGCGAGGGGCACGCTCTGGCCTACTGGGCAGGAGCAGAAATGGGTGACATGGAATTTGTTCAATTCCATCCGACTGGAATGATTTGGCCTCCCTCGGTCAAGGGAATTCTAGTCACCGAAGGTGTTCGTGGAGAAGGAGGTATGCTTACCAACTCCGAAGGTAAGAGATTCATGTTCAACTACATCCCTGAGATGTATGCAGATGAGTTCGCCGATACAGAAGAGGAATCCCAGGCATGGGTAGAAGAGGTCATCGCAGGTGATCTTGCTACCAAGCGAAGGCCACCTGAATTGCTCACTAGAGATGTCGTTGCTAAGGCCATTAACAGTGAGCGTGATGCCGGACGAGCATCCGAACATGGAGGGGCGTACTTAGATATCTCATGGAGATCAGAAGAGGAAGTCAAGAAGAAGTTGCCAGGTATGTATCATCAGTTCATGGAGCTTGCCGCTGTCGATATCACCAAGCAACCAATGGAAGTCGGACCAACTGCTCACTATGTCATGGGTGGAGTGAAGGTTGATTCTTACTCTCAGGAAACTACAGTTCCTGGGTTATTCGCAGCTGGAGAGGTCGCTACTGGGCTACATGGTGCGAACAGACTTGGCGGGAATTCTCTGTCTGATCTTATTGTATTCGGCAGAATCGCTGGCGAAAAGGCTGCCGAATCTGCCAAGCAAATGACTTACTTTGCGGGAATAGACCAGTCTGATATCGATGATGTGATCGAAGAAACTCTTGCCCCACTTAACCGAGAGGGGGGCGAGAACCCGGCTAAGGTGGTTAGCGATCTCAGAGAGATGATGCAAATCAAAGCCGGCATCATTCGTAATGGAGACTTATTGCTAGATGCTCTGAGGGATTTGGATGAACTCGAACAACGAGCCTCTGAAGTCTCTCCTGGCGGAGGGCGAATCTACAATCCTGGATGGCATCAAGCCCTAGAGTTGGGTGCCATGATTGATGTCAGCAGGATGTGCGCTCTTGCTGCTTTCAGGAGAGAAGAGAGTCGTGGAGGCCATACCAGAGATGACTTCCCAGAGTCAGACCACACTCACTGGGGAAAGGTAAACAGTGTGATTAGACAGGCTGATGATGGCTCAATGGAAATAGACTATGTCTCCTATCCTCCGATTCCCGAAGAGTTGGAAGAACTGTTAGATGCAGACGACCTAGTCAAGGAAGGTAAAGCGTGAGTGACGAAGTGACATTCAGAGTCTTCCGAGGCGAGCCTGATGCCGATGGTGAGCCATTCGGTAAGATGGAAGACTACACCGTGGATCTCGACGAGGGCATGGTTGTTCTAGATGTCATTCACAGAATTCAGGCTGAGCACGCTCCAGACCTGTCTTGTCGCTGGAACTGCAAGGCTGGTAAGTGTGGTTCTTGCAGCGCTGAGGTAAATGGCAAGCCTAAGCTGATGTGTATGACAAGAATGGAGGATGTCCTAGAGGAGACTCCCGAAGGTAAGCCTGTACTAGTCAAACCAATGCAGGCTTTCCCCCTAACCAAGGATTTGGTAACAGATACAAGTTGGGCTTACGAGACGGACAGGAAGATTGTTCCAATCAACGGCCCAGATGATCCTGACTGGGAGTTCAGTCAACAGGAAGCAGATAGGATACAGGAGTTCAGATCTTGTATCGAATGCATGTTATGCGTGAATACATGTCATGTTCTGAGAGAACATCAGAAGTTCGACGAGTTTGCTGGTCCGCGTTTCTTCGTTCGTCTAGCCAAACTCGAGATGCATCCGCTAGATACTGAGAATAGAATTCCAGAAGTCAAAGATGACTTTGGGATTGGCTACTGTAATATCACGAAGTGTTGCACAGAAGTATGTCCTGCTGGAATCAACATCACAGATAATGCGATTATTCCTCTGAAGGAAAGAGTGGTTACGGAGTATTACGATCCATTGGCCATGATAGCAAGGAAACTAGGAATCGGTCAAAAGTAGCGTACGCTACGCTACTAGGGCGGGCTCAGACGCGAACAAGAGACGGAAAAAACGCCTAGAGGCGCTTTGTTCCGCTCTTGC
>CETH01007426.1_pt1 | contig 13510 bp, 16 predicted proteins | sample 361461 | NCBI WGS metagenome assembly CETH01 (sample SAMEA2622695, study PRJEB7988) | marine metagenome | isolation source: saline water (ENVO:00002010), including
ATTAGAAAGCAATATTAATATAATTTTATGGATAATTCAGGAAAAAAAAATAATAGGAGAGATTTTCTATTTACAGCTACCTATACAATTGGGGCAGTAGGAATAGGTGCAACAATTTGGCCATTTATAGACCAAATGAATCCAGACAGTTCTGTAAAAGCATTGGCTACAACTGAGGTAGATATAAGTCAGATTGAACCAGGAAAATCAATTACGGTTCTGTGGAGAGGCAAACCTGTATTTATTAAAAGACGAACAGAGACTGAAATTTCTGAGGCTCAATCAGTCAGCCTAGACGAACTTAAACATCCTGAAAAAGATGAAGATAGAGTTAAAAAAGCAGAGTGGTTAGTAATGATGGGTATTTGTTCTCACCTTGGATGTGTACCTCTATCTGACAAGGGTGAATACAACGGTTGGTTTTGTCCATGTCACGGATCACATTATGATACTTCTGGACGAATTAGAAAAGGTCCGGCCCCAACCAATATGGAAATTCCAAAATATGCTTTTGTTGATGAAAATACTATTAAGATTGGATAATTTATTTAATGAGCGAACATACATACACACCTAAATCGAAATTTGGAAAGTGGTTTAATGATAGGCTACCATTATTATCGTTAGCTTCACACTTAACAGACTATCCTACACCTAAAAATTTAAATTATTGGTGGACCTTTGGGGGAATATTAACCTTTTGTTTGTTATCACAGATTATAACTGGATTAGTTTTAGCAATGCACTATGTGGCTCATGCTGATATGGCCTTTAGTAGTATTGAGCATATAATGAGAGATGTAAATTATGGTTGGTTAATTCGTTACATTCATAGCAATGGAGCCTCAATGTTCTTTCTCGCAGTTTACATTCACATTTTCAGGTCGTTATTTTATGGATCATACAAATCACCCAGAGAAGTAATATGGATTCTAGGTATGTTGATTTATCTTCTAATGATGGCTACCGCTTTTATGGGATATGTATTGCCTTGGGGGCAAATGAGTTTTTGGGGAGCTACAGTAATCACAAACTTATTTAGCGCTATACCTTTAGTTGGTGATAGTATTACCACATGGTTATGGGGAGGCTATTCAGTAGACAATCCAACTTTAACAAGGTTCTTTAGTCTACATTATCTATTTCCTTTTTTAATTTTAGGTTTGGTAATTTTACATATTTGGGCACTTCACGTTCCGGGAAATAATAATCCGATTGGTATTGATGTTAAAAAACCATCAAAAGATACAGTTCCTTTTCATCCTTATATCACCATAAAGGATTTATTTGCTTTACTAATATTCTTAATAATATTTTCAGGTTTTATATTTTTTGCTCCCAATATTCTAGGCCATAGCGACAATTACATTCAGGCCAACCCTTTAATAACACCAAAACATATTGTTCCAGAATGGTACTTACTTCCTTTTTATGCAATACTCCGATCTGTGCCCGATAAACTAGGTGGAGTAGTTCTTCTTTTTGGATCTATATTTATTTTAATGGCACTTCCTTGGCTTGATAGCAGTAAAGTTAGATCTTCTGTTTTTAGACCTCTAAATAAAATATTCTTTTGGATACTTGTAATTGATGTTTTAGCACTAGGCTACGTAGGTGCTATGCCAGCTGAGGGTTTATATCTTTTAATAGCCAGAGTAGGCACAATATATTATTTTGCTCATTTCTTAATTATATTACCAGTGCTTAGCAGGGTAGAAAAAACTCAACCCTTACCTCTTAGCATCACAGAGCCAGTTTTGACCGGTATGCCCAAGGCAGAACTGATAAAAAGTGATAAGCCAAATGTTTAAATTTAATCAATCTTATACAAAAATTTTTATTCTTTTTTTTATACTAATAAGTTCCTCTGCAAGTGCAGAAGTCAAAATACCAAAGCATGAATGGAGTTTTAAGGGAATCACAGGAAAATTTGACAGAAGTTCCTTACAAAGAGGATATCAAGTATATACAGAAGTTTGTGCGTCTTGCCATTCCATGAATCTTTTAAGTTATAGAAACTTAGGCGAGCAAGGTGGACCAGAGTTTTCTGTGGAACAGGTAAAAGCGATAGCTGCAAATTTTGAAGTAACAGATGGACCTAATAGTGATGGTGAAATGTTTACAAGACCAGGAAGACCATCTGATAAATTTGTCTCTCCATATCCAAATGTACAAGCTGCAATGGCTGCAAACGGTGGAGCTTATCCGCCTGATATGTCTGTTTTGGTTAAAGCAAGAAAAGGTGGAGCAGACTATATATATGCTGTTCTAAGAGGATATACGGACCCTCCTGCAAATTTTGAGCTAGAAGAAGGTGTTTATTACAATAAATACATGGACGGTAATAAAATAAAGATGTCCAATCCATTGGCAGATGATTTAGTTTCTTACGCAGATGGAACGAAAGCAACAGAAGCCCAAATGGCCGAAGATGTGACAACATTTTTGACATGGGCAGCAGAACCTCACTTAGAAAGCAGGCATAAGCTAGGTTTCAAAGTTATAATCTTTTTAATAATCCTGTCGACATTAGTTTATTTTAGTATGAGAAGGTTGTGGTCAAGGATTGACTCTGAAGAATAAAACATCACCATCTTTTACAAAATAGTTTTTGCCTTCTACTTTTAATTTACCATTTTCTTTGGCTTTTTCAAAACTTCCAAATTTTTCAAAATCGTCAAAAGAAACTACCTCAGCCCTTATAAAATTTTTTTGAAAATCACTGTGAATAACACCTGCTGCTTTTTGTGCCTCAGTATTTTTTTTAATTGTCCATGCTTTTGTTTCTTCGGGACCAGATGTAAAAAAGGTTTTTAGGTTTAAAAGATCGTATCCTGTAGTTATTAATTTATTTAAACCAGTTTTTTCTAAACCTATATTTTTCATATAATTTTCTCTTTCATCAGGTTTTAAATCTATAATTTGACTTTCTATGTCTGCACAAATTATTATAAATTTTTTATCTGGATATTTTTTTTTCAAAACTTCTGTATAATTATTACCAGTTTTCACACTTTTTTCGTCTACATTACATACAATAATGTATGGTTTTGATGAGATTAGACCTATTTCCTTAAAAAATTTTTTATTATCACTATCGTAGTTTTCTTCTAAAATTTCGTTTTTATTGAGCTTTTCGAGCGCATCTTCAAGTAATTTAATTTGTTTACCAGTTAATTTTTTTTTAACATTTTTTTGAAGTTTTTTTTCTATCTGGTTAATGTCTGCAAGCAATATTTCTGTTTTTATAGTTTCTAAATCATTTACTGGGTCAATGTTTTTGTTAACATGCTGTATGTTCTCTGAGTCAAAACATCTAACTAGATGTACAATCGCATCAACTTCTCTTATGTGTGAGAGAAATTTATTTCCTAGGCCCTCTCCTTTCGAAGCTCCTTTAACTAAACCAGCAATATCAACAAAAGTTATATTTGCATTTATTGTTTTGGTAGACTTTGAAAGACTTGAAAGTTTAGCAAGTCTTTTATCAGGGACATCTACAATACCAATGTTTGGATCTATAGTGCAAAATGGAAAATTAGCAGCTTGTGCATTTTTTGAAGATGTTAAAGCATTAAACAATGTTGATTTTCCCACATTAGGCAAACCAACTATTCCACACTTAAATCCCATTCAAATTTTGGTTTACTTTACTTGAGAACAGATCCATTTCTTTGTTTATAAGTGTGGGAACTAATTTAACTATATTATCTGTTATATCTTTAATTTTTTCCTCTTCATTTTCAGCAAAATCATCTAAAACATGATTACTAACCTTAGTTTTTTCTTCAGGTTTTCCAATTCCAACTCTAACTCTTGAATAGTCCTTTCCTATAAATTTATCTATTGATTCTATCCCATTATGACCAGCACTACTTCCACCAAATTTTGCTTTAATTTTCCCTAAATCTATGTCGATGTCGTCATGGAAAACAATTACATTTTTTGCGTCAATTTTAAAATATTCTATAAGCTCTTTAATACAGACACCTGAATTATTCATAAAAGTTAAAGGCTTAATAGCATAAACCTTTTTATTATTAATATTCCCAGTTGTTAAAAGTCCTTTAAATTTTGGTTTTTGCTTAGAAAGACTAAATTGTTGATTTATTGCGTCTATAATTTTAAATCCTATATTGTGTCGATTATTTGTATTATTTGGACCGGGGTTTCCTAAACCTACTAGCAAAAACATAAGATTCTATTTTTTCTCTGGTGGTTTTTTTTCGGCAGAAGGTTTTTTTTCAGCACTTTGTTTTTTGTCACCAGCTCCTTCTTTTCCTTTTTCATCTTTTTTAGGAGCTTCACCCTCTTTAGTTGGTGCAGCAGGTTCGCCACCTTCCGTAGCAGCAGCTTCTCCTTCAGTGCCTTCAGCCGCAGTTTCATCCGCAGGTTTTTCTGGTTCCTTAACAATTGTAGGTGCAGCTATAGTAGCAACAACAAAATCCCTATCAGTTATAGTCAAGGCAGTGTTTTCAGGAAGTTTAACAGAGGATATTCTTATACTTGCTCCTATATCCAGACCACTTAAATCAACCTCAATGTTATCTGGAATATTTTCTGCTTTGCATTTTAATTCAATTTTCCGTCTTACAATATTTAAAACGCCACCTTTTTTTAAACCAGCACACTCTTCGTTGTTTTTGAAATTTACAGGTATTTCTAAAATAATTTCTGATCCCCCGACTATCCTCATGAAATCAATATGCGTTGGTCTTTCGGATACAACATGATAAGTAACTTCTCTCGGTATTACCTTTTCTTTCTTACCATCAATTTCCAGATCAAACACTGTAGATAAAAAATTCTCAGATCTTAAAATATCTTTTACAAATTTTTCTTCTATACTCAATTCTAAATTTGGACTTTTACCACCATATAAAATAGCTGGAATAAAACCTTTAGTTCTCAAAGAATTTAACTGACCCTTTGTTTTTGTTTCTCTCTTAGCGGCTCTTAAATTATTTATCATTTGATGAGCCAATTTACCCCAACTTTGAAATAAAACAAGCGTTAATTAAATAGATCTGATACCGAAGTTGAATTTGAAATCCTTTTTATAGCTTCAGCCATAAGAGGCGCAATTGATAATACTTGTATTTTACCAACACTTTTTATTCTTTTGCTATTATCAATACTGTCAGTAATTACTAATTTTTTTATTCTGGATTTTTTAATTTTGTTTATTGCATCTCCACTCAGCACTGCGTGCGTTATAAAAACATAAACATCTCTAGCACCCTTTTTTTTCAAGGCTTCGGCAGCATTAACAATTGTTCCACCACTATCAATAATATCATCGACTATTATGCAGTCTTTATTTTTAACTTCACCTATAATATTCATAACTTGAGATTTTCCAGCCTGTGGTCTTCTTTTATCTATAATTGCTAAGTCAGCATTTATTTTTTTTGCTAATCCTCTTGTTCTCTCAATTCCACCTGCATCTGGTGAAACACAAATAAAATTTTTGCTTTTTATATTTTTTTTAATATATCTTGCAAATATTGGAGTGGTAAAAAGATTATCTACCGGCATGTCAAAAAAACCTTGAATTTGTCCTGCATGCAAGTCTACGGTCACGACTCTATTAGCACCAGCATTTGTTATTAGATTGGAAACGAGCTTTGCTGAAATTGAAGTTCTAGGTACAACTTTTCTGTCTTGTCTCGCATATCCAAAATATGGAATCACTGCTGTGATATTTTTTGCAGATGATCTTCTTAATGCATCAATACACAAAAGAAGTTCCATTAGATTATCATTGGCAGGTGTTGATGTAGATTGAATTACAAAAACACTATTTCCTCTAATATTTTCGTTTATTTCAACATAAATTTCTCCGTCGGCAAAATTTTTAATATTTGTGTTTACTAATTTTAATTTGAGTTGTCTTGAGATGCTTTTACTTAGCGAGGGATTACTTGTTCCTGATAAAATTTTCATTAGGACAATTTACTTATACATCCATTAACTTAAGTTTTCAATTATTTTATTAAATAATTTTTTTAATCACTGATATGCATCTACCGAAGTCATCTTCGCCCAACTTTTTGGCCCTTCTATGGCTAAAGTATTCTTTCTTAGAGGCAAAGCTATCAACAAGTATGTTTTCTAATTCTAAAACACCAGCATCTTCAAATTTTTTGTTAATAAATCGCCTTAAATCAAAATTAAAACTATTTTTATCATTTTTAGAAAAAAATGATTCATTATTTTTTGATTTTTTTATAAATTGTAAGTAAAAATCATTTTTTACTTCATAATTCTTTTGTGAAATACAAGGACCAATTGAAGCTATTAAGTGTTTTGTATTTCCACCCATCTTTTCAAGTTTATTCAAAGTATTTTCAACTATTCCACTTATCGCTCCTTTCCAACCCGCATGTATACATCCGATAATTTTTTCCTTTTTTTCATAAATTAAAACTGGAACACAGTCTGCCGTTAAAACAGATAAAGCAATTTCATTACTCCTTGTTAACATAGCGTCACAAATATTTTTTTCTAAGTTATTTTTATTATCGATAATCTTGACTTCATTACTATGAGTTTGATGCATTCGTATAAGTAAATTTTTTTCAATATTAAATTTTTCGGATACTATGTCTAAATTTCTTTCCACATTTTCTTTTTGATCTTTACTTCCAATTCCACAATTAAGGCTTTCATATATCCCGTTTGAAACACCATTTTTTCTTGAGAAAAAACAGTGTTGTATATTATTATTTTTTTTCAAATTGTTTGAATAAAACATTATTTAAAAGCTAGAGAAAATTTATTTTTTTTATTTCTTGCAAATATAACCTTAAAATTTTTGCCCATCATCTGGGGATCAATTAATCTTCTAAGTCTACTATATAGATTTAATTTATCTTGATTTGTCATTTTATTACTAGCAATTTTTACTCGTTCAATGATTCCCATTTTTTGAAGAAACTGACTTTGACTTATTATGTCTTCTACAAACAATCCATTTGAATTAAAATATTCTTTGTACAAACTAAAATTTACCAACGATGTTATGTCAGCTTCTCCTATTTTTTTATTAATATTGTTGTACCTATGTTTAATAACTGACTGAAGTGTATCCATATTTTTTTCTTTGTTGTTGTAACCATAATCTATAAACAACACACCACCATTTAATTTTTTTATTTTTGAACATATGATTTCCAATTCTTTAAATCCGTATTCAGGGTATTCAATGATGCCGTTTTTTTTTAAAAGATCAAAGTTTTCAAGTTTCTTTACTTGTTTTTTTACAGCTTTTTTAAAAACAAAATTGATTTTATTTTTTTTTAATATTACATGTTTCTCGAAGATATTTTTATTTATCTTAGTAAATTGTTTTATAGGAAGTGCGTCTAAAAATTCATTTCCGAAAAAAACTACAGGATATTTTTTGATCTCTTTGAGATTTTTTATCCATTTAATTTTTTTTGAAATTATTCTACTTTTTTGAATTTTTTTAAGACCTTCGCTTTTTTCATAAAGCATTATGTTAATTGAACCAAAAGCATCAGGAAAACTTTTTAAAGTTTTTAGTAAAGTTAGACAAAAATCACCATTACCAGGTCCAAGTTCTATAAAATTTAGCTTTTTAGGTTTTTTTAATTTTTCCCAAAAACTAACCAACCATATAGCTATCATTTCCGAGAAAAGATTTGAGATATTTGGTGCTGTCACGTAATCACCTTTAGCACCAAAAGGATTCTTTTTTTGATAATAACCAGTTTCTTTATCGTAAAGAACTTTTTCTAAATATAAGTCTAGCGGCAAAGATTTTTTTTTTGAAAAAATTTTATCTATTTTTTTCATGTGAAATATTTTTTGATAAAAATAATATACCCAAAATAATCATTATAAAACTTAATACCGAACCGACACTAAAATTTCCTACAACATACCCTATATGTTCATCAGGCAATCTAAATTGTTCAGAAATAATTCTAAAAATACCATATAGAATTAGAAATAAAAAAGAAATTGTACCATTATCAAATTTTTTTTTAAAAATTAAATAGTTTAATATAACAAATAAAATAATGCCTTCTAATATTGCTTCATAGATTTGTGATGGATGTCTACTTAAGTTATCAATCTCAGGAAAAATAACGCCCCACGGTTTTGTAGTAGGCGGTCCATACAGTTCACTATTTATAAAGTTTGATATTCGACCAAAAAAAATTCCAATTGGTGCAACACAAGACACAGTATCGAAATAAATTTTAAAATTTAAATTTTTAATATTTGAAAAAATATATATACTTAATATTACTCCGACCAAACCTCCGTGAAAAGACATTCCACCTTTCCACAATTTGAAAATTTCAGATAGATTTTCTAAATAAAAAGAAGGATTGTAAAAAATAATGTATCCAAGCCTACCACCTAGAATTACTCCAATAATAATATATGCAATTAAATCGTCATAATTTTTTAAATAATTTTTTTGATCTTTGTAATCAATTTGTTTTTTTATGACAATTTTTCCAAACCACCATCCTATCAGAATTCCAAATACATAAGCCATAGAATACCAACGAATTTGGATTAAACCGAAATCAATTAATATAGGATCAAAATTGTGAACCATCCTATAAATTTATCACAATTGAAATTAAATTACTTATAATTTAAAGTAGAAATATGAATAATTCTCAAAAAATTATTAAAATGATATCTAGTTTTATTGAAGCAGGCCTTTTAACTTCCCAAGATTTAAAAAAAGAACTTCTTACTTCTATGAAATTTAATAGGGAAAATTTAGCTAATAAACTAGATTTGGTAACTAAAGAAGAATTTGCGGTTTTAAAAAAATTAATAACAAAACAGCAAAAAGAGATAAGTACTTTAAAAAAGAAAAAAAAGTCTAAAAAGGCAAAGAGATCTTAACAGATAATCCCTTATGTTTACTATCTGATAATACAATATTGCCACCATGAGATTTTACAATATCCTGTGCAATAGAGAGACCCAGACCAACTCCGGACCTGTTTAGACTTCTACTTTTATCAATCCTATAAAAAGGTTTAAAAACATTTTCATATTCTTTTTTTGGTACTCCAGGACCATTGTCTTCAATAATAATGATAGCGCTACTCACAGATTTTTTTAATTCTACAAAAATTTTATTTCCATATGAAAGTCCGTTTTCGACTACGTTTGAAATACTTCTTCTAATCAGGTTCTTTTTACCCTGAATACTTATATTGTTATCAGAAATAAGATCATACTTGGATTTTTCATAATTTTTTAAAATATCACCAATAAGATCATTAATATCTATTGTAACGTAATCTTCTTCTGATTGTGATTTAGCATATTGCAGATAATCATTAAGCATTTTCTCCATCTCATCTATGTCGGATGCCATTTTTCTAGCCGTATCTTTTTTATCTGTCATTGCTAACTGAAGCTTTAGTCTTGTTAAAGGTGTTCTTAGATCATGACTAATTCCGGATAGCATCTCTGATCTTTGGGTCAAGTGTTTATTAATTCTTTTCATCATTCTATCAAATTCAATTGTTGCTTTTCTAATTTCAGATGCACCTGAAGGTCTTAGATCATCAACTCGCTCTCCTCTACCAAATCTTTCAGCAGCTTTAGATAATTTTACTATCGGTCGAGTTTGGTTTCTTAAAAATAAAATAGCTATTAAAATTAAAATTACTGAGGGTAGGGTAATCCACAAAACAAAGATTCTTACCGAGGACGGGGCAATTTTACTTTTTGGAAAGAAGACCTGAATAACCTCATTTCCACTTTGAATTCTCAAATCAACAAGATCTATATAAGTAACTGTATCAAACCAATAATCATTTCCGAAAACCGGCTTCATTTCTCGTCGTAAAGCTCTATCCATTGGACTAAAACGTCTATCTGATTTTACTTTAGGTATTTTTTCTCCCATTTTTATGTTTATTACAAAATCAAAATTTTTCTTGTATAAGTTTGTTAAAAAATTAACATCTTTAATTTCCTCAGACTTATAAGCATCAAAAAGTGTTTTAACCTCACTCACCAGAGATCTCGTCATTCCTTTATTTGCTTTTATCCAAATACTGTCAAAAAAAACTGCAGAAATTGTTATCTGAAGAAGAACAACTGGAGCTGCCACTATAATTAAAGCTCTATAAAATAAACCTTTTGGAAGAAATTTTTTTAAAAAACTATTTAACCCATAAGACATAACCTGATCCTCTTATTGTTTGAAGAAATTTTGGATTTTTTGGATTAAGTTCAATTTTTTTCCTTAATCTAGTTATCATTACATCAATAGACCTCTCTTTAGAAATTTTTGATATTTTTCCAATTTCATTCCTAGAAAAAATTTTACCTGGAGATGCGAGCATTTTTAAAAGCACCCTCTTTTCTGAAGAATTAATTTTTTTTATTTTTTGATTTAATTTAATTGTCATTTTACTCAAATTTAATTCTGCTTCTCCGATTTTACTTGTATCCATAACCTTACTTTTTAGACTCGATTTAATAATATTTTTTATTCTTAACAAAAGTTCTTGTGGTTCGAAAGGTTTACCTAAATAATCATCTGCTCCAAGTTCAAGTCCATGTATTCTATTTTCCACTTCTCCTTTTGCAGTCAAAAGTATTATTGGAATATTTCTTGATTGTTTTATTTCTTTTGTAAGCTCATACCCATCTTGACCCGGCATCATTACATCTAAAACCATCAAGTTAAAATCAAAAATTTCTATTTTTTTCTTAGCTTCTTCTGAATTAGATGCAGTCGAAACAATAAATCCTTTTTCCATTAGAAATTGTTGAATCAAGTTTTTTATCTTGTCATCATCATCTACCACAAGAATATGAAAATTATTTTTTTCCATTTATTATTTTTTTTAATACATCTTTAAAATTTAATACTGATTTAGAGTCTGAGTTCTTTAATGCATTGAATATACGTTTTTTTTGTGTTTTAAAAACTTCATCAAAAAATTTTTTTCCTACTTCGTCTAAAAATAATAATTTTTTTCTAGAATCATTACGATCTTTTATCTGTTTAATTATTTTTAATTTTTTTAAATCCCTCAGAACTCTATTGAGACTTTGTTTAGTGACTTTTAATTTAATTAAAAGCTCGTTAACACTAATACCTTCATTTCTTTCTATTAAATGTAATGTTCTATGATGTGCAGCGCCCAAAGAATTTTTTTTTAAAATTTCATTTGGATCTGAAAATGTTTCCCTATACGCATAAAGAAGCAATTGTATAAAATCTTTAATTTGGTCGTCTTTTAAGTAAAGTAAATCCTTCATATTTTGGTCAGATATATTGACTTATTTTATCAACAAATATACTTTTTTGTTAGCAAAAAATTATTTATTTAAATTTAATGGAAACTATTCCTTACGATAAAAGATCTGGAAAGATTTGGTTTAACTCTAAACTAGTAGACTGGAAAGACGCTAACGTTCATTTACTTAGCCATGGTCTACATTATGCAAGCTGCGTGTTTGAAGGCGAAAGAGTTTATGATGGAGAAATTTTTAAACTTGGGGAACATACTACAAGACTTTTTTATTCTGCAAAAAGAATGGGTATAAAAATGCCTTACAGCCAAGATGAAATTAATAATGCATCTAAGGAAATTATTGCAATTCAAAAAGTAAAAAATGGATATGTAAGACCTGTAGTTTGGAGAGGTAGTGAGATGATGGCAATTTCTGCGCAAAAAAATAAAATACATGTAGCAATTGCAACTTGGGATTGGGGATCATATTTTGATCCACAATTAAAACTTAAAGGAATTAAATTAAATATTTCATCATGGAGAAGACCATCTCCTAATTCAGTACCTTGGGACACGAAAGCTTCAGGTCTCTACATGATTTGTACTCTTTCCAAGCATGAGGCAGAAAGTAAGGGTTTTACAGATTCTTTAATGTTGGATCATGAAGGGAATATTGCTGAGGCTACTGGAGCTAATATTTTTTTTAAAGATAATACCGGATCATTACATACACCAACTCCAGACTCTTTTTTAGACGGTATTACAAGAAGGTGTATAATTGATATAGCCAAATCTAAAGGTATAAAAATTATTGAGAGAAAAATAAAGCCTGAGGAGATGTCCAACTTTGTTGGCTGTTTTTTGACTGGAACCGCTGCAGAGGTTACTCCAGTTTCTCAAATAGGTAAATATAATTTTAAAGTTTGTGATTTAATAAAAAGCTTGTCAGAAAATTACCAGAGTCTTGTAAGAAAAAAAGTTGCTGCCTAGTTTTTTTCATCATCATTTATAGCGGTGTATATACCTTTTCTAAAATAATCATAACCAGTATATAATGTCAAAAATGCAGCCACCCAAAGTAAAACTATACCGATGGTCTGTGCATTATAATCTTGGAAGTTGACAATTTTATTACCAGTATCTCCTGTTAAAAGCATGGCAATAGAAAGCATTTGTATAAAAGTTTTAAATTTTGAAAGACTAGAAACAGGAACGCTTAATTCTTTTCTTTTTGCCAAAAATTCTCTTAATCCAGATATTAATATTTCTCTAGTTAAAATTATTATAGCAGCAATTACCTCGTAATTTTTAATAATACCATTCATTACCAAGAGCACCAAAGCTGCTGCTACCAAAATTTTATCCGCTATAGGATCGAGAAGTTCACCTAATTTTGATTCTTCTTTATAAAGCCTTGCTAATAACCCATCCAAAAAATCAGTAAAACTTGCAATTACAAAAAGAAAAAAAGGAACTAGGTCACCAACTACACCAGGTATAAAAAAAGATAAAACAAAAATTGGAACAATTATTATTCTTCCAATCGTCAAAATATTGGGAATTTTAAATTTCATAATCAATCATCATGAAAAAAATCATGTATTTTTTTAGCAACTTTTTCCTCTATCCCCTCAACAGATTTCAAATCTTCAAAACTTGCAGCTTCTACTGATTTTGCAGAACCAAAATGATTTAGCAAGGCTCTTTTCCTCCCTCTTCCTATACCAGAAATTTGATCAAGTAATGATTTACTTAAACCTTTTCTTCTTCTAGCTCTGTGTGTACTTATAGCGAACCTGTGTGATTCGTCTCTTAATCTTTGTAAAAAGAAAAGAGTAGGGTCATTTTTTTTAAATTTAAATATTTTACCATCATGAAAAAAAGTCTCGTCGCCTGCATTTCTATTTTTACCTTTTGCAATAGCTATCACAGGTAGCTCATGAAGTCCTAGGTCGTTCAAGGTTTCCCTGCTCACTGAATATTGGCCTTTACCACCGTCTATTAATACTAAATCAGGTAAAGCCATAGATGTACTTTCCTCCCTGAGCGCCCTTGAAAATCTTCTTTTCAAAACTTCTCTCATCATACCGTAGTCATCACCTTTAACGGCATCTGATTTTATATTAAATTTTCTATATCGTTTTTTAATAAATCCTTCTTTACCGAAAGTTATAAGTGCCCCAATGGAATCAGCACCTTGTATATGGCTATTATCATATACCTCAATAAGATTTACATTAAAATTCAAATTA
>CETH01129615.1_pt1 | contig 13494 bp, 14 predicted proteins | sample 361461 | NCBI WGS metagenome assembly CETH01 (sample SAMEA2622695, study PRJEB7988) | marine metagenome | isolation source: saline water (ENVO:00002010), including
AAAGCGGTACGCGAGCTGGGTTCAGAACGTCGTGAGACAGTTCGGTCTCCTATCTGCTGTGGCCGTTGAATGTTGAAGGAATTCACTCCTAGTACGAGAGGACCGGGGTGGACGAACCTCTGGTGTACCAGTTGTACCTGCCAAGGGCATCGCTGGGTAGCTAAGTTCGGTACGGATAAGCGCTGAAAGCATCTAAGCGCGAAGCCGTTCCTAAGATTAACATTCATTTGAGACTCGTTCGAGACGAGGACGTTGATAGGCACTAGGTGTAAGGCCAGTAATGGCTTGAGCCAAGGTGTACTAATATGTCGAGCATTACTACAGAAACACAGAGTGGTTCTTTGAACCAATTGTTGAATAAAAAAAGAAGTAAAATCTTGGTGGTTCTTGCGATGGGGGTACACCTGTTCTCATCCCGAACACAGCAGTTAAGTCCATTGGCGCCGATGATAGTCGAAAGGCAAAAGTAGGTAGCCGCCAAGATTTTACTTCTTTTTTAATACAAAAAAAGACCGAAAATAAGTGCGGTCTTTTTTTTATAATGAAATGTTAAGTTGCACTGGGCAGTGATCTGACCCGTATGTGTCACTGAGTATGTTTGCTCCTGTAACACGCTGTTTTATGCTTTTGCTGACGTAAAAATAATCAATACGCCATCCAACATTTCTATTTCTTGCGTGTGTTTTCATATCCCACCACGTATAAGCTTCTGTTTTGTTTGGGTGTAACAGGCGAAATGTGTCAACAAAACCAGCTTGTTCAAATTGGTCTAACCATACGCGCTCTATTGGCATAAATCCAGAGGTGTGTATATTTTGTTTTGGTCGCGCAAGATCAATATCATGATGTGCGGTATTTACATCACCGCAAAAAATAATTGGTTTTTTTTGCTTTTGTACTTTTTTTATATATGAAAGAAACGTTTTATAAAATCTAAGTTTATATGCCAATCGCTCATCACTTGCGCCACCGTTTGGGAAATAGATATTAAATAATATGTATTTTTCAAATTCAAGTTGCAATACACGCCCTTCTTTTGATAAAATATTTTTTCCAAAGTTTGTTATTACTTTTTTGGGAATTTCTTTAGTGAACACAGCTACACCACTGTACCCTTTTTTTTCTGTTGCACCATGCCAAAATGTTGTATATCCACAAGGCTTTAGTAGTGCATCACTGAGTATGTTATGATCGTGTACTTTTGTTTCTTGCACACTTACAATATCGTGTTGACCTTCTTCAAGCCATGATAAAAACCCCTTTCTTTCTGCAGCTCTAATTCCATTTACATTCCATGAAATAAGTGAAATTGATTGTTTTTTTGCCATATATATTGTGTACTATATTGTGTTTCTGTAATATATAATACCACCGAAATTTTCACTTGTCCACAGAATTCCTTGCTACTCAATTTCTTTTATGATATATTTTTTTGTATTAAGTCATTTTTTTTCTAATCTATGCAGGAGGTACCTTTTAACCAGATGAAGGATGCAATACTTTCTCATGTGGATTCTGTTTTTCATGAGATTGAGGATGCGTTAGCGCTTCAACACCAGGAAAAATACACGCTTTTAGAAGATGCGTGTGAAAATGCCACAGATGTTGAAGAACTTCATGTTGCGTTTGAACAGTGGTTTGCAGAACATGTCAATGAGCTGCAACTTGAGCAGTCTTCTGGTGAGTTGTGGGATGGTATAATGGCTCACCTAGAAGATGGGGGTTTGGATGAATATTAGGTAGAACAAGAACATGCATTTACGTGCATGTTTTTTGTATGCTATTATAGAGATATTAACTATATATTATGCTTCAAACAAAAACACTGACACAATTTCTTATTACGCATCTTGTGGATAAACCAGACCACACAACACTTTCATTATTATTATCTGACCTTGCAACGATCGGAAAAGTTATTTCTCAAAAAACAAATAGTGCTGGTATTGCGAAAATTCTAGGAAGTGCCGGAAAAACAAACGTACAAGATGAAGATGTACAAAAACTCGATATACTCGCAAATGATTTGTGCAAGGAGTATCTTATGCAAACCGGTCGTCTTGCGGCACTTGCTTCCGAAGAAGAAGATGCGGTTGTTGCAATGGGTGATTCTGGAAATTTAGCAGACTATATTATCGCTTTTGATCCTTTGGATGGGTCAAGTAATATCGATGTAAATGTCAGTATTGGTACTATTTTTTCGGTATATAAAAGAATTCCCGAATTAGATAGAATGGATGAAAAACAATTTTTGCAAAAAGGAAAAGAACAGGTGCTTGCTGGGTATATATTATATGGTTCAAGCACGGTGCTTGTTTTTAGTTTTGGTGATGGTGTGCATGAGTGTACATTCGACCAAGGTGTTGGAGAGTTTCTTTTAAGTAATGAACGTATTTCCTTACCTAATACTCCTACATATTATAGTGTGAATGAATGTAATGTGAATTGTGTTCGCGAATATGACAAAAAACGTATGACATGGCTTCGTGATGAAAGTGGTTTGCGATCCAGATATATCGGCTCTTTGGTTGCAGATTTTCATAGAAACATGATTAAAGGTGGGGTATTTATGTATCCAGAAATATACAAGAAAAAAGAAGATGTTTATGTGGGAAAACTTCGACTTAATTATGAGCTAAATCCTATGGCCTTTTTAATAGAGCAGGCAGGCGGAATGGCAACCGACGGAAAAGGGAATCGTATTTTGGATATTGAACCAAAGGCACTGCATCAAAGAAGTGGGTTTATTGTTGGGAATACAAATATAGTAGAAACACTTGAAACGTATTATACAGAGGAATAAGCATACACCGTGTTTGTAAAAATGTACTTGTATAGTATATACTACACACCACGTTGCACTATTGCCATATTGCGTATTTTCTTACTCGTGAATGTACTTAAATAAAAAATATATATGTCGTTTTCACACATCCAGCAAGTGTTAGGAGAAGAATCAGAAAATCTTTTAGGATTTACTTCTCCAAAAATTTCAAAAGATCGCTTACATGTACCGTCTTCTAATCTTATTGATAGTGTTTTTTCCATTTCGGATAGGTCAGAAAAAGTTATCGCTTCACTTAAAGCTCTTCGTGATACTGGACGATTAAAAGGAACCGGATATTATTCTATTTTGCCAGTTGATCAAGGTATAGAACATTCGGCCGGTGCAAGTTTTGCAAAAAATCCAGATTATTTTGATCCAGAGAATATTATCAATCTTGCAATCGAGGCCGGATGTAATGGTGTCGCAACAACGTACGGTGTTTTGGCGATGATGAGTAAAAAGTATGCAGACAAGATTCCCTTTATTGCAAAAATAAATCACAATGATTTGTTGCGTTGTCCAAATAGTTATGATCAGCGTATGTTTGCGTCAGTCGATCAAGCACATGATTTGGGCGCAAAAGGTATTGGGCTTACTGTATATTTTGGCTCAGAAGAGTCAAAAAGACAGATAGAGGAGGCAAGCGCTGCATTTGCACGTGCTCATGAGCTTGGAATGTTTACTATTTTGTGGTGCTATATTAGAAATCAGCACTTTAAAACCGAAGAAGGGGATTTTCATAGTGCCGCAGACTTAACAGGTCAAGCAAATCATCTTGGCGCAACCATTGGCGCTGATATTGTAAAACAAAAACTTCCGACAAATAATCATGGCTACGAAGCAGTAAACAAAATGGAAAAATTTGGTAAATATGACGAAAGAATGTACACCGAATTGTGTAGCGATCACCCAATTGATTTATGTCGATATCAGGTGGTAAATGGGTATATGGGAAGAATCGGACTTATCAATTCCGGTGGCGGAAGTGGAGAAAACGATATGTTTGATGCAGTTAAGACGGCTGTTATTAATAAAAGAGCTGGGGGGTCTGGGCTTATTTTAGGAAGAAAAGCATTTAGTAAGCCGCTTGCAGAAGGGGTAGAGATTATTAATGCAGTGCAAGATGTCTACTTGTGTGAAGAGGTTGATATTGCATAGCTTGTATTTACGAATAAAAAACATGGTATTTTGCCATGTTTTTTCTATGCCAGCTTTATCCACACTAGTTGTCGAAAAAAAATTGACAACATTAAAACACATGTTATACTCTAAATATAGGTAAATATATGAATATTAATTATCTTAAAAAATTGGGTTTTTCTGACAAAACGGCAAAGGTGTATCTTGGTCTTCTTTTGCTTGGGCCAAGTTCGGTAAGAACCCTTGCAGCGCATGTTGAGTATAATAGGGGTACAACTTATGATGCTTTAAAATGGTTACAAGAAGAAGGAGTGGTAAGTTTTTTTAAAAAAGACTCAAAACAGCACTTTGTAGCCGAAAACCCAGAAATGCTTCATGCTATAGTCAAAAAAAGACAGTCAGAGTTATCTCGTGTCGAGCAAAGTGTAGAAAAACACATTCCAGAGCTTTTGGCATTGTATAATGCTGGTGGTGGTAGACCGGTTGCACGGTACTATGATAGCAATAGTATTCATCTTATTTTAGAAGATGTGTTAGACGTCTGTGAACAAGATGAGGAGTCATTATATAGAATATACTCGGCAGAAGGAGTAAGAGAATATTTATATGACAATTTCCCCACATTTTCTGATGTAAGAATTACAAAGGGTATATCGGTAAAAGTTATTGCTGTTGGAAAAGGTGGAGAATTACGTGGACTTGATGAGAGAAAATGGTTGCAAGCAAACACACAAACACCAACATATATTCTAATGTATCCAGGAAAAACAGCATACATTTCTTTAAACGCAGCAGAAAAACCAATTGGTGTGGTAATAGAGAATGAAGGCGTGTATGAAACACAAAAAGCAATTTTTGACTCATTGTGGGAAACTGTATAAAAAAGAATTCTATGTTTATTCTTGATTTTGACGACACTTTATTTAATACTCACCAGTTTAAGAAAGTACGTAAAAATATGGTACAATCTTTGGGAATTTCTGATGACATGTATTATAGTTCTTATCTTTTGGCAAGAAAAGATGCGCAAAACAGGGTAACTTATTCAGATAAAGTGCACGCAGAGTATTTGGGCTCGTGTGGTTTTGATCCTTCGGCGGTTTTTTCTTTATTGGAAGGTGTTACAAAGCAAGCGCACACTTTTTTATTTCCAGAAACGATTAAATTTTTACAAACACTAAAAGAAAAAAAAGAGCGGGTGGTAATTGTTAGTCTTGGTGATTCTGATTTTCAAAAAAAGAAAATACAGGCGAGCGGTATATTGCCCTTTGTTGATATGGTTTTTGCGGTAAATACTCCAAAAAAAGAGGTAATAAAGCAGATTGTGGCCGAACACTCAGAAGAGTCTATATATTTTATTAATGATAAAGTGAAGGAAACAGAAGAGGTTGTGCAAAGTTTCCCTCAATTGACTCCCGTGTTAAAAATATCGAAAAGTATTCCTATTTCTGAATATAACATATCTCGTTTTCCAAAAGTAGAAACACTTTTCGATATTTTTCCTTTAATTAATTACACATTATAATTATAATACTATATATGGAAACTGATTCAACTGTAGGTGCTGTAGTTCTTGCTGCTGGACATGGAACAAGAATGAAAAGCAATATACCAAAAATGATGCATAAGCTTGCTGGTAAACCATTGGTTGGGCATGTGGTGGATGCGGTTATGGAAGCTGGTTGTTGCACCAAACCGGTGGTGGTGGTAAGTTCAGATAGCGTTCTGATTCGACATTATTTGGGAGAAAGAGTGGATTATGCAGTTCAAGAACAGCAATTAGGGACAGGTCATGCTGTGGCACAGGCAAGAGCGGTGTTAGAAAATAATGCAGAGCATATTGTGGTATTATATGGAGACATGCCATTTGTGCACCCACAATCTATTGCTAGTTTGGTAAAAAGACATAAAGAGAGAGAAAATACTATTACACTTATGACAATTACGGTACCACATTTTAATGGTGAATTTTCTTCTTTTTCTAGTTTTAGCAGGATTATTCGTGATGAGAAAACTGGACATATTGCAAGAGATCTACAAGCAAAAGATTGTACAAAAGAGGAATTAGAAATTCACGAAGTAAATCCATGTTATTTTTGTTTCAATGCGCAGTGGTTGTGGAATCATATTGATACACTAGATAATAATAATGCGCAAGAAGAATATTATCTTACTGATTTACTTCACATGGCAATTGAAGCTGGTGAACCTATTTCTTCTATTTCGATTGAACCGCAAGAAGCACGAGGTATTAACACAAAAGAGGATTTGGCAATTGCTGTTAACACTATTACATAAGCATAGTATATGGAAACAAAAGCGGTAATTTTTGACATGGATGGGTTATTAATAGACAGTGAAGTACATTGGCATGGTACTGAGCGACGTTTATGTAAAAAATTACAATTAAAACCAGATCATGTTTTGACTAAAGAGCTTGTTGGGAAAAATCTGAATGACCTAACAAAAGTATTTCAGCAATATGATCCTGCTATCACATTTGAAGAAGTGTATGCGTTTTATGATAGTGAGGCAAATACTATTTACACAAAACAGTCAAATCTTATGCCTGGCGCACAAACACTTCTTGATTTGCTACATAAAAAAGGTGTGAAAATGGCAATAGCATCTTCCTCACCAAGAAGATGGATTGATTTGGTTGTGAAACGGTTCTCTTTGCAAAAATATTTTGCTCATCTGTTTTCAACACAAAGTATGAATTTGCCAGGAAAACCAGACCCGGCAGTCTATACTGCTTGTATAAAAGCGTTGGGATTTCCAAAAGAACATATTGCAATATTTGAAGATTCTTTTGTGGGAATGCAAGCAGCAAAAGCAAGTGGTGCGTTTACTATTGCTATTCCAGACAATCGATGGAATAGTGAAGATTTTTCTGCGGCAGATGTAATACTTGATTCTTTAGTATTTGCTACAGAAGACTTATTATTTACTAATAATTAGTATATGTGTGGAATAATTGGGTATATAGGAGATAAGCCTGCGGCACCGATTTTACTTCAAGGGTTGCGGCGTTTAGAATATAGAGGATACGACAGTGCTGGTATGGCTATTCAGCATGGTAACAGCATGACAAGAGTTCGGGCGCTAGGAAAAATAGAAAATCTTGCTACGCGACTAAAAACAAAAGAATTACCTGGAACCGTTGGAATTGCTCATACACGTTGGGCGACACATGGGGGGGTAACAGAAAAAAATGCACACCCACATACCGGGTTTGATAAAAAAATAGTTATTGTGCATAATGGCATCATTGAAAATTACAGAGAGATAAAAGAAAAGTTAGGTAACGGTCATACCTACGAATCAGAAACTGATTCAGAAATTTTGGCGCATCTTATTGAAGAACATTTTTACAACATACACAATAGTGACCCGGCAGATGCTTTACGTTTGGCTGTTGAGCAAGCACTAGCCCATGTTCGTGGTACGTACGGTATTGTGGTGATGCACAAAGATATACCTAACTGTCTTATAGCAGCAAGAATGGGAAGCCCTTTAGTTATTGGGATTGGTAAAGACGAACATTATATTGCCAGCGATGCAACACCATTACTTATTCACACAAAAAAAGTTATCTATTTAGAAGATGGTGAAATTGCACAGATTACAAAAGATAAGATTCACACATTTACCTTACAAGATGATGAAGTGGAAAAAAGTGTAGAAGAGATTGAGTGGGATGACGAACAGGCACAAAAACTTGGCTTTGATCATTTTCTTATGAAAGAAATTCATGATCAACCAACCGTTATTGAAGATGCTATTCGCGGAAGATATAATTTGGAAGATGGTACCGCACATTTGGGAGGACTTAATATGACGATTAAAGAAATGCAATCGATTAGACGCGTTATTTTTATTGCATGTGGCACGGCAAGTTATGCGGGGATGGTTGGAAAATACGCGTTTGAACGACTTGCTGGAATTCCAACAGAAGTTGATGTCGCAAGTGAGTTTAGGTATCGTGATCCAGTATTAGATGAACACACACTCGTATTTGCTATTTCTCAGTCGGGAGAAACTGCCGACACGCTTGCGGCACTTCGTGAGGCAAAAAGAAAAGGTGCTTTTGTTCGTGGTGTGGTAAATGTTATTGGCTCAACGATTGCCAGAGAAACTGATGGTGGAACGTATATTCATGCTGGGCCAGAAATTTCTGTTGCCTCAACAAAGGTGTATACCAATATGGTGGCGATTCTTACACTATATGCATTGCAGTTTGGAAGACTTAAGCGTATTACGCCAGCAACAGGAAAACGACTACTAACTGCAATGTTAGAAATTCCTGGAAAAATAAATACCGTCTTAGCACAAAAAGAGTATATTAATGACATAGCAAAAAAATACAGTTCTTACCAACATATGTTTTTTCTCGGAAGAGGGATTAATTTTCCTGTAGCACTAGAGGGTGCGCTAAAATGTAAAGAATTGTCATATATTCATTGCGAGGCGTACCCTGGTGGAGAATTAAAACATGGTCCTTTTGCGCTGCTTGGTGATGGTGTTCCAGTTTGTGCGATAATGACAAAAAATCAATTATATGACAAAATGCGCAGTAATATAGAAGAAGTAAAAGCTCGTGGTTCACGTATTTTACTTATTGCAACAGAAGGTGATGAGCAGGCAAAAGAGCTTGCCGACGATATTATTTATGTTCCCCCAACAATGGAATTGTTAGAACCAATAATAAATACAATACCACTACAACTCTTTTCTTACTATGTGTCACTGGACTTAAAAAGAGATATTGATCGGCCAAGAAATTTGGCAAAAAGTGTTACGGTTGAATAATAATATATATGAAAAAGAAAAACATAGTAGTTATTGCTGGAGGATGTGGTGGTGCAAAAACAATTCGTGCATTGTATCCTTTACAGGAAAAAGTACAAGTATCTGCTGTTGTTCCTATGAGCGATTCTGGTAGATCGACTGGTGTATTGCGAAAAAGATTTTCTGTTGTACCGCCAAGTGATATTATGCGAGTAACACTTGCTATGACGCAATATGATTATGAAACAGTAAGAAATATTTTTCACAAGACACGTTTTAGGGATTCTGGTCCATTGCAGAATTATTATTTAGGGAACCTGTTTTTGGCTTGGTCGTTTGCGCAAACCCAAGATTTTTTGTGTGGCTTGCGGGCATTGCACGAAGTAGTAAATGCATATGGGAAAACACTTCCATCAACTCTTTCCTTAACAGATTTGTGTGCTTCACTTGCAGATGGACAAGAATTGATCGGAGAACATGTTGTCGACAGGCCAAATAAAAACCAGCAGGCAAGGATTGTGCGTTCCTGGCTTAACCCAAAAGCAATAATATATTCGGAGGCAAAAAATGCAATAGAACAGGCTGATTATATACTACTTGGACCCGGAAGTCTGTATACCAGTATTATCGCAACACTACTTGTTGACGGAATGCAAGAAGCGATAAGAAATTCAAAAGCAAAGATAATATATATTGCCGGGAATACGTATGAAATAAAAGGCGAGTGCGGTCCTAAAGTTTTAAGCAGTGCTATAGACGAGTTAGAACAATATGTGCCAAAAAAGATTGATACTGTGATATATTGCACGGCCACTGATACAAAAGATATGATAGAAAAATATAAAAAAAGAGAAATTGCCTTGTTAAAATATGATAAAGAAAATCTTACAGGAAGGGTTGTTGTAGCAAAAGATTTTGCGCGTTACGAAACGGGTGGTTTGTGTGCAGAGAAGTTATCACATATACTCAATACTGTCATATAATATGATTATAGAAAAAACAAAAAGAGTTGACACCTATTCTATACAATTTTCCATTAAAGAAGATGGGTGCATTGTTGGTTGGGCATTTTTAGTAGTCATCCAAAATAATAGACATGCAGAGCCATATGGATTATTAGAAAATGTGTATGTAGAAAAAGTACACAGAGGGAAAGGGTTTGGTACAGTTTTGGTAAATACTGTAATAGAACATGCAAGAGAAATTGGTTGTTATAAAATCATTGCACAAAGTAGGTATGGAAAAGAAGGGGTCCACAAAATGTACAAGTCATTTAATTTTACTGACCATGGAAAAAACTTTAGAATAGATTTGCTTAATTCAACAATACAACAAGAAGATTAATATGAATTTATACGAATGGGAAGGAAAACAATTATATCAAAAATATGGCATTGCAATCCCAGAGGGTGTTGTGGTTAAGAGAGGTGAAGTGGTAAAAGAGCGTATAAAAAATATGTCTTTTGATTCGGTTGTGGTAAAAGCACAGGTACTTTCTGGAAAACGAGGAAAACATAACGCTATTCGTTTTTGTTCTTCACTACAAGAAATAGAAAATGCCGTGAGTGATTTGTTTGCTATGAATGTGCGCGGGCAATATGTATCTTCGGTAAGAATTGAAGAAAAACTTGCTATTGCGCAAGAATATTATTTGTCAATTACTTATGACACAAAAACAAAACAACCGATATTACTTTTTTCTACCGAAGGCGGTGTAGACATTGAAGATGTGGCAGAAAAAAATATACAACGTATTCCACTTATTATTTCAAATCCAAATATTCCTTCACTTACACAAGAGCGCGAGGTGCAAAATATTGCACAAAAGTTATGGGAATGTTTTTTACAGGAAGATATTCGTTTAGCAGAAATTAATCCACTTATTAAAACACAAAATAATACTTGGATCGCTGCGGATGCAAAAATTGCCATTGACGACGATGCATTTTTTCGTCACGACGAATGGAATGTTTTAGAAGAAAGAACAATGATGGGAAGATTGCCAACAAAAAGAGAGGTCGCCGTAAAAAATATAGATAAAGGAGAAGGGTACTACAGGGGGACGGCAGGAAAATATATAGAAATGGATGGAGATATTGCAGTCCTATTTTCTGGCGGCGGCGCAAGTATTGCTGCAATGGATGCATTAATTCGTGCGGGTTTGAGTCCGGCAAATTATACCGAATATTCTGGTAATCCACCAAAAGAAAAAGTATATGAACTAGCAAAAATCGTTTTATCAAAACCGGGAATTCGTGGATTGTGGATTGCTGGTGCAGTAGCAAACTTTACCGATATCGCTGCAACATTTTCAGGAATTATTCAAGCGCTCGATGAGGTGCAACCAACATTTCCTATTGTGGTTCGTCGTGCTGGACCAAACGACACCGAAGCAGTAGTATTAATGCAGGAATGTGCAAGGCGAAACGGATTTCCGCTGACTATTTTTGGGAAAGAGGTGGGTATTGACGAAACAGTAAACAGTCTTGTGGCGTTAGTTAACGCATAATGGAAAAAATATGGCAATTATTTTAGATAACAATACAAAAGTTTTAGTTCAGGGAATTACCGGAAAAGAAGGGCAAAAAGCAGTGTTGGCGATGCAGGAATATGGTACTAATGTTGTAGCAGGAGTGCGCCCGGGAAAAGGTGGGGAAGAGGTGCATGGTGTGCCGGTGTATAATACGGTTGCCGATGCATTTGCAGCACATCCCGATTGTAGTATAACTACTATTTATGTGCCGCCATTTGCCGCAAAATCAGCAATTATGGAAGCGGTTGATGCTGGAATTCCGTGTATTAATACTATTATAGAGCGTATCCCAATAAAAGATACGGCATATTGTTTGGCTGCGGCAAAAGAAAAAAATATTCGTATTATTGGCCCGAGTTCGCTTGGTATACTAAGTCCCGGAATTGGAAGAGTGGGTGTTATTGGTGGGCCAAAATCACTGGCTGATACTATTTTTACTCCTGGAAATATTGGTATTATTTCTCGGTCTGGTGGTATGACCAATGAATTGTCCTGGCAAGTACGCAAAGCCGGTCTTGGGCAAAGTACCGCCGTGCATGTTGGTGGAGATTTGCTTATGGGAACAACATATGCAGATTTGCTTCAACTATTTGAACATGATGAACAAACAAAAGGGGTAATACTTTTTGGTGAGCATGGTGGGAGTTATGAGTTTGACATTGTTGATCTCATTAAGAATAAAAAGTTTACAAAATCACTTGCGGTCTATGTTGGAGGAAAGTTTGCCAATGTACTTCCAGAAGGAATGAACATAGGGCATGCCGGTGCCATTGTTGCGCGCGGTCAAGGTGCGGCAGAAAAAGAAGATGCATTGCGCGAGGTTGGTGTAAGTATTGCACAAAATTATGAAGATTTAATTCCGTGTATTCAAAAAGATTTATTTTAATATCTATATATGAAATTTACCACAGCGATAACACACATTAAAAATGGAAAAGAATCCATAAGAAATCATGTGCTTACCGACTTAATTGCAAATAATTCATTTGTACAAACCATTTTTTTGCTATTGAAAAAAGAATTACCAAGTGCCGCGCAAGAAAAAATGTGTAATGCATTATTTACTGCCGTTATTGATCATGGTCCGGGGACCGCTTCTGCGATGAATGCAAGAATTTCTGCTTCAACTGGTAATAATATCCACTCATCTTTGGCGGCAGGAATTTTGGGTTTTGGTGCACGGCACGGTGTTGCGGTGCAAGATGCAATGACCTTTTTTTATGATATGGAAAAAGTAGAGGATATTGCAAGCCATTTAAAAACAATGAAAGAAAAAAAAACATATGCTCCTGGTTTTGGGCATAAAATATTTACCACCGATCCACGTACCGAAGCGCTTTTTACTGTGGCAAAAGAAACAAATATAATTGGTAATTATTGTGCATTGGCAGAAACGGTACATAAAGAGTTAAATGCTATTGCTTCTAAACCATTGCCCATTAATGTAGACGGCGCCATTGCAGCAATTCTTTGCGACATGGATTTTTCTCCAATAGAAGGAAATGCTATATTTCTTATTGGTCGCGTTCCTGGATTGCTTGCGCATTGTATTGAGCAGGCTCAATCAAAAGAAGGGATATTGCGCACATCAGAAGATGATATTGAATATATTGGATAATACGTCTGTAAAAAATAAAAAGAAGCATTATGCTTCTTTTTTGGTTTTCTTTTTTAAATAAAAGAGCCCGCACGTAAAAACGTTTGGGCTTGTTAAAGAAAAGATCTGTGACCGGAAAAGAGGTTGGTGTTAGACTGGTCGGCGTATTAGCTGGGCCGAGGTGATTTCCTCCGACTCCACCGTATAGTATACCGCGTCTGCCGTGTCGATACCATATGGCATCTCATGGGGATTAGGGACGGCCATCTCAGTTGAGAAGCCATGCGCTGCGACCAGTGCTGTCTGTCCCTCCTCTAAATCGGACGCGACCGCTACGATCGAAGTGATCATGTTTCTTCGCGCTTTTCTCGCGTACTCAGATATAGAGATAGCACTTCCAACCGTGCCCCCTAGCTCCTGAATTTTCGCAAGCTCCGCCTCAAAGAGCCCTCCTTCGCTGAAGAATGACATGAATAAGTCCGTTGGGTCGAACTTGTTAAGAACAGTGAACTTACCTGGCTGATCCTGATGAGTGGAAATAGCGAGACTAATCGTTTGGTTGGTCCTGTTCCTACCGCTGCTCAGATAGCGCGTAAACGTAAACTT
>CETH01184414.1_pt1 | contig 13457 bp, 4 predicted proteins | sample 361461 | NCBI WGS metagenome assembly CETH01 (sample SAMEA2622695, study PRJEB7988) | marine metagenome | isolation source: saline water (ENVO:00002010), including
TAGGTGTTGGTTTAGGTGTTGGTTCAGATGTTATTTCAGGTCTTGGTTTGGGTGTTGGTTTAGGTGTTGTTTTTTGTTTAACTTTAAATTTTTTGTTTGATCTTGGTTTAGATCTTGGTTTAGATCTTGGTTTAGGTGTTGGTTTAGATCTTGGTTTAGGTCCTGGTTTAGGTCCTGGTTTAGGTGTTGTTTGTGTTGTAGCACTTTTAGTATCTAATATTTTTTTAATATTTCGAAGTTGTTTCTCTTCATCTTTACAAAATCCAATTTTCCAAGGTTCTTTGTATATTTTACTGACATCGCTTTTTATTCCTTGTTCGCCTTTTCTATAACCTTTTTCACGTTTTGTAAGTTCAACAGGACACCATTTTTTACCACGCATATTGTATTTATTTTCAAGTGATGTCGTTAAATCAAGACAATCATAATGAATATCCGTATGTGGCTTAACTTTTGTTTTTTTATGAAATGGGAACAAACATTCACCTTGTTCGTAATCTATAACACCATCTTTTTCAACACCCATTTTATAACCAATTCTCTTTTTAATTTCTTTTTTCTTTGGAGGAACTACAATCTCTGTATATTTATATGTATCTTCTTCATCTTTACAATATCCTCTTTTATATTTAGGATATAAAACGCCATCTTTCATAACACCATCTTTAGTCGGACACCATCTACCATTTTCTTCAGGAACACAATCATTATATATATTTCCATTATAAGAAAATGGTATAATACATTTACCTTCCACCATTTTACTTATTATTTTACCTTTATTATTCATTTTTGTAGCTTTTATTGTAGGTCTTGTAAAAGGTTTATATTTAGCATCATCTCTATTTATATAATCGTAAATATCAAATGTATTTACATATTTATTATCTTTAATTTTATATAAACTATTTAGTAATCTATCTTCAACTATAATTTCACCATCATTTAATACTCTTTCAATATCAATAATATTTGATACATTGCCATTAAATATTTCTTCTCGTTTTTGCGGATATCTTAGTAATTCGTCAGATAATTTTGTTATAAATTTTTTAAGATTATTTCTATTATTTACATTTGGTTTTTTTATATGAAGCATACATGAATCAGCTTCACTATTAAATATACAATATGGATCTTCGCCACATTTTGTCTCTTGTTTGTTAAAACATGGCGTTCTTGTATTTGATTTATTTTTAAATAATCCTGAAAAGCGTTCATCATTTGATAATGCTATCTTGTTAATCAACATACTAACTATTTCTTTAATCTTATTGCGTTTCACTTTATTCGTCCATATTGGATTATTAATGATTTTATTAATACTAATAATATTATCTATTTCTTCAGAATGGATATCATCATTCAAATATTCGCTTATTTCAAATCTTAATCTCTGATATAACTCTGTTTCATAACTATAATAATCATATTTCATATAATCATTTGGATAATTAATATTATCTTTAGTTGTGAAGTTATTTAATATGGATTCATCAACATTGTCATACATATTTATATTTATTTTATTCAATGTATTCACTTCTTCTATAGTTTGTAATTCAGATTCTTGAATCTGTTTTGTAGGTATAATATTACCAGCTTCTGTAAATAAACCATAAACCTTATTATTACTATTATTAATTACATATCCAATTGGTTTCGTTTTAAATATATCATAATTACTTAATTCTAATAATGCGTCATATGTATATTTAATATCGTTTAATGTTACTTTATTTTCAGATAATGCATATGATTCTATAATATCTAAATCAGTAAGAAGACTTGAAGGCTTTGTAGGAATAATTATATTGTCTTCTGTTAATATACCAATAACTTTATAATATCCATCTACTATTTGTTTTGCTGGTAAATATTTGTATATATCAAGATTTCTTAGTTGTATGTTTGTGTTTAATGCGTTTGCATTAAATAAATATGTATATTCTTTGTTATATTTTAGTATTTGTTTATCTGACATTTCTTTGCAATTTAATATGAAATATTTAAAACATTTGTATATGGGTTTGTATAATTCATTTTTACTTATGTTTTCAAATAATCTTATTGTTTTATAATATGATTTTGTTTTTTTGTCAGGTAATATTATTGTTTTGTCATATTTATACATATATATAGGCTGATATATATAGGTATCATCATCCATTATATATGTTTCAATTAACATTGCTGTTGGTTTATTTATATCAAAATAATAATGGGACCTATTATTACTAGGACATTTTATATATATATTATTTATTCTAAAATCATCTTTATTACTAGATTCTCTTGAAAAAATAAGTATATTTAACCCTTTTTTAAATAACCAGTCTATTTTACGTGTAAATAAATCTAACATATCATCTATACCTTTATCAACATCATCATCTAATAGATATTCTTTAAAACGTTTAAAGGCTGTATATATTATATATATACGTTTAAATTTAGTATCTTTTATAAGAGAACTTCTATCCATTGTTAAGATATAACTTAATTTTTCTTTATCAATATAACTTTTATATTTTTGACACCATTTCTTAAAACTTTTTATTGGTAGATCCTTTGTAAATTTAATATTACGATCTTTATATTTATTTACAAGATTCCCATTTTCTAGACTACTAAAAAGTTTTGGTTTAATATTTATATATATATGATTTAATAATTGTTTATTAGTATAGTCTTTCTTATAAATATCTGCTATACTACTAATAAACGCATTTTTATCATTTACTTCATTTGATCTAAAAACACCATATCTAAAGAAACAATTTGATTTTTTATCAGTATTGATCATACCACCTGTATCACCTTTTATATCTATACATGATTCATCATTATTTAAAAGATTATTAATTTTTTTATCTAATGTGCCCCATTTTTTGTGTTCTAATTTTATTATATTAGAAACATATAATGAATTCATCATATCATATTTATCTACTTTAACATTGTCATCACATGTACCATTTTTTTTTACACGTCTTCCAAGACCATAAAACATATATTTTTTCCAATTATCAAATATTTTTTTATATGTATGTTCTTTACCTTTATATTTTTGATTTGCTTTTTTAACAAATTGTTTAATTATCATTTCTTCATTTCTTTTAACATTCTCACTAACATCATCGGCATACTTATTTAAATCATTGACTTTGGGTGGTAAATATATATCACATTCTTTTTCTAATAGTACATTATTATTATCATCTAAAATACCATCTCTATATATTTTTGTTATATCTTTCATATAGTCTTCGGTATCTTTATCTATTTTATCATCTTTTTTTTTAAAACAACAAGGCAAACATTTTCCTTGTGGATGTATTGTTTTTTTTAGATAACCTGGCCACCCATAACGTTCAGAGTTTAATAATATATCAGGATTTTTGATATCAACATCAAGATCACCCCATTCAGATTCATTTTTACGAATAATGACAGTTTCCTTATTTCCAACATTTTTAGGATTTTTAATAGGTAACCCTCCACATTTAGGACATGTATTATTAGAATCAATAAATTGTTGCATTGTTAAACTTAAATTACATCTCCAGCACCATATTCTTGGACATATATAGTAATTTTGTTTATTTACACCATATTTAATATGCGTTGTATATGATTGTCTTTTAAAAAAAGTATTATTACGTAGCTCGTTAAACTCTTCTTCTGTTAAAGATATGGGTTGTCTTTTTATATTATTTTGGCATCTAGATGAATATGAACCGTGTGCTTTTGAATCAGTATAATCAAAAAGTAAGGGATCATTATTTATTAATCTTTTTGTATTATTTGTATTAATTGGTGATTGGTCTTCTTCTAATAATGGTTCTTCTTGTTCTACTACTGGCTGTAACAACTCTTGTTGTAATTCTTCTTCGTCTAAATCAAGATCGTCATCATCGTCATCATCATCGTCATCACTTAAATCAAGATCGTCATCACTTAAATCATCATCATCGTCATCACTTAAATCATCATCGTCTGATAGAACATCAACATCAGCTGATTCTAATATATCATCTACTTTTTTTGTTTTAATTGATTTAGTTATTTGCCGATTGTCATAATTAATCCCAATACATTTTGTTTTAGTAAATTCATTTACTTTTTGTGATGAATAAATATATAATATGATTTTTACCAAGTCATTGATATTTCTTAATTGATTTATGTTCTCTATATTTTTAATTTCTATATCAATATAATTGTCTCTTCTATTTTTCAAAGTAATTAATGGACCTACACTTGATTCTTCTTGTGTCAAATCTATTTCTTCATTTGTTATTTTCCTAATCCATTCTTCTAATATATACTCTATTTCTTCTTGTATAAGTTTAAATCTTTTAGCCATTTCATCTGTAAGTAATTCTATATCATTAATGATTGTTGGTTCCTGTTTATATCTAGATGTTAAAAATGATTCTACTGCTATAATATCTGCATAATCATTAACCTTTTTATAATTGAATTTAATGATATCGCGATAGTTTTTAGTTTCTTTTTTATCTATTTTAAATAGTTCTACGTATGGATAAAAACATTTAATCACATTTTCAATTGATTTGAATTTCCCTAATGATTTTATTGGACTACATGTACATAATGATAAATTAAAAAATATTGTATTACTACTATAATTATGGTTATTAAAAGGATCCATCTCAATTGATGGAAGAGGATACTTTTGCGATTTTAATTTATTAATATTATTAATAATATTCTGTGTTTTTCGAATAGCTAATTCAATATCATCTTTTGATTTTGATATGTATATTTTTTTTTTTATTTTTTTCCCAAGATAACTATTGTAAAACAATATTTCTAATTTAGAATTTGGATAAATATTTAATGTAAAAAATACAGGAACAGACATAATTTCTTTAAGCAATATCTTGAAGCTTAAACCATTATAACTGTTTGTTAGTCGTATTATATTTTTTTTTTCGTCATGTATATACGTATGTTTAAAAGAAAGAAGATGTAATTTACTTATTTTTTTTATTATCGAATCATCTTTCATATTGTAAATTTTTGTAATATTCTTACTTTTATAATTGATATATGGGACATCTTTTGATAATTTAAAATTACTCACAATAGAATCCAAATTAACATCTATATCATTATTTGGGTATACTTTAATTACAAGAGATTCTCTTCCTTTTTCTAGATTTATAAATTCACAATCTGTAAAACTACAAATCTTATTACAATCTGTATATTTTACTTCTTTTTCAGCATCTTGTGTAAGTGATTCTTTCATATTTGTTATGACATCAATAAACGTTTCATTTTCATGAATCATCTCATAATATTTTTCAATTGTTTGTTTTGATGGTTCTGGGTTAGTATCATTTATATAAGGCCAATAATGTCTCTTAATATTTGGATAATCATTTTTAAAATCATTTTTACTTATTAAATGTATAGTATCATTTTCAAAATCACCATAGTAACTAAGAATCTTATTATGTTGTTTATTAAATGCTCGTGTATCTATTGAAATATCTTTTTTGTATAATAAAGGATTTGCCATTATAAATGAAGATACTTCATAACCCAAAATTGTTTCTTTTGTATGTATTATATCTATAAGATCATGGTTATTTGTAAAGCTTTTAATAGATATATTATTATCTTTTATATTAGGTTTAATACCAGGATTTATTATAGATAATTTACTAATTAAATCTTTTTTTTTAATTGTTGTTCTCATTCTATATATGTTACGTATCATACTCCTTACCATAAGAGGAGTGGTTTTACTATTTTTTACCCACAAGTATTGTAAGTGAGGATGAATATTTTGTTTTGTTATTTTTTTTATATGAACGAATAATTTTCTTTTTAAATCTTTAATATTATCATTCATATCTATAAATGTGTAAATGAAATGTGTTGATGCTGGTAATACAGGCCCAAATAAATCTCTATAATTAGGACCATATTGTTTCGCTAAAATGTTTTCATCATCTCTATTTAATTTATTAAAACCATCTTTTTCTATTTTTTTTAATATTGTTTGTATATTTTGTTTAGCAGGTCCAATAAATATATATAACCTATGTTGTTTATTAGTGAAATGTTGAACTACTTTAAATATTTTCTTATTATGATATGTGATACACGATTTCTTCATACCAATTTAATAATATCATACATAATATTTTTAAATGACTTGAATTAAATGAATTAATTGAATAAATTAAATGAATTAAATATTAGTTTTTTAGTGGAGAACTAGTAATTTTAATACCACAATAATCTACAGGTTTTGATTCAAAATCTACAGATTTGTATACACCTATTTCAATTGCTTTTTTAAGTAAATATCTAAAATTATTCCAAAATTCTTCTGTATGTCCTACTGATTTAGTCATAATGTGTGCCAATTCATGTAATGCAACAAACATCATGACATTTTCATTAACTAATTTTTGTTGTTCATCTCTGGATCGCAAACAAAAAACAATCTTTTCACCTTTATTAACAGAATATGATGTATATTTTTCACTTGCAGAACTTTCTGTTATATTATTTGGTTGAAATCGCTTGATTAATCTATATACATCTTTATTTTCTGTATTATTTTGTTCTAGATGGTCACATAGCTTAATTAATTTAATACGCATATTTGCTAATAAATTAGCAGCTTCTTTATTGTCGTCCAATTTTCTAACAAGATATTTTCTACCATCAACTTTAGATGTAACATATTCAACATCTGAAAAATTACTATCATATATCATTTTAGCAGCAAGCCCACCAGCTAATAATCCAAGTGTAGCACCAAGTTCACTCATATATAATATTTTTAGATATTTTTTCAAAAAAATTGATATAAAAATATTATTATTATTAATATAAAAGTTATGGAATTCAGAGGTGATAAAAAAATCAAACCTAAGAAGGACATTATATTTCAAATAATTGATTGGGAAGCATATGACTATGAAGAAGAAGAAGTATCTGACAATGAGGATAATGATAGCCCATCAGAGAAATATATTATTCGTGTATATGGTGTAAATAGTAATGGACGATCTGTCTCTGTTAAAATTACTGATTATAAACCATATTTCTTTGTTTATATTCCATATAAATGGAAATCAGAGCACATATTAGTTTTAAGAGATATAATTAAGAAAAGATTAGGTAAGAAATTTAGTAAATCACTTTTGAAATGTAAAATAATTCGTAGGAAAAGATTTAGAGGTTTTGAAAATAACAAGATTCATAAATTTTTAAGGATGACGTTTGCGTCACGGAAGGTTATGAGTAAGTGCCGTTGGATATTTGATAAACCTATCAATATTAATAATACACGTAAAAAATTTGATTTGTACGAATCTAATATTGATCCGATGCTACGATTTATCCATAGTAGAAATATAAAACCTGGTGGGTGGGTTTGTATTAAAAAATACTTTCGAATACCAATAAGAGAAACAAGATGTCAAATTGAGATTGAAACAAATTGGAAAAATGTTAGTAGTTTAGAAGATAAAAATGATATAGCACCACTAATTGTCGCTTCTTTTGATATTGAAGCTGATAGTAGCCATGGTGATTTCCCTCAAGCTATAAAAGATTATCAAAAACTAGCATATGATATTATTTATAAAATTAATAAGCTTACAAGGAATACTATTATGAGAGGTTTAAAAGAAGAAGATGATAATATTAAAACATTAAAAGATATTGATACATTAGCATCATCCCAAGAAGAGTTTGAAAAGCTGTGTGTTAAATATCTTAGGATTTATATAAAATCATTAATAATTTATGCATTCTATGATATTGAATTATTTGATCTCAAATATTCATTTGAAAAATTAGGAGATGGTATAAATAAGGTATATACTAAAAAGAATAAGAAGCCAGATCTATCATATATTATGGGAGACTCTTCTTTTGATGAAGATGTTATGCATATTATATCTTATATCAATATCAAAACAAGTATAAAGAATACGAAAGAATATAGGGATGCTGTTAAGTATTGTAAAACAAGATATTTAGACAAAAATATATATAAATTAGAAAATAAAGTTAAATCTGTATCAAAGTCTGAAATTAAAAATAAGTCAGCAAAATTTCCATATTATTATAAGGACATTCTTGCTAAATTGATAAGAAAGGAGTATTTAGTAAAAGAATTAAACGATATTTTTACAGACATTTTTCCAAAAATAGAAGGAGATCCTGTGATTCAAATTGGAACTACTTGTCAATATTATGGTAAAAATGATTGTTTTGTTAAACATATTATTACATTAGACACTTGTGATAATTGGGATATTAATGATGATACTCTAATTATTGAGTCATATAAAACTGAAAGAGAGGTTTTACTTGCTTGGAAATCGTTTATATGTAGATTAGATCCCGATATTGTTTTAGGATACAATATCTTTGCCTTTGATTTTGCATATCTTTACAATAGGGCTAAAGAACTTAATATATTGGAAGAGTTTTCAATGATAGGTAGAAAAGTTCATGAACAATGTATGTTAGAGGAGAAACAGTTATCATCAAGCGCTTTAGGTTTTAATGTGTTGAGATTTATAAAAATGACAGGTGTCGTTTTAATTGATTTATATAAAGTTATTCAAAGCGATCATAAACTAAAATCATATAAATTAGATTTTGTTGCTCAACATTTTACAGGTAATAAAAAAGATGATGTAACACCTAAACAAATATTTGAATACCAAAAGAGGGACTCTTATCATAGAGGGATTATTGCTAAATATTGTGTTCAGGATTGTGTGTTATGTAATTATTTAACAAACAAGTTGAATGTTATTAGTAATAAACTGGGTATGGCAAATGTATGTAGTGTTCCATTATCATTCATTTTCTTACGAGGACAAGGTATTAAAATTTTCAGCCTCATTGCTAAAGAGTGTCGCGAAAATAAGTTTCTATTACCAGTTTTAGAAAATAAACTGAAAAAGAAAAAACCAGTATATGATTCAGATGAAAGTTCTGATGAGGAGGAGGATGAAGAAGATGCTGTTGGTTATGAAGGTGCTATTGTACTTGATCCTACACCAGGTATATATTATGATCCAATTGTGGTATTAGATTATAGTTCATTGTATCCATCATCGATGATTAGTGAAAATCTTTCACACGATACATATTGTGTTGATAAAAAATGGTTAGGTGAAGCAGGAAAACTTCGTCTTCAAGCATTGGGACTTGGATTTAGAGATGTTACGTATAATGTGTATAAAGATATTGATCCAAAGAAAAAAGCAAAAGGTAAAATAAAAGTTGGAGAAAAAACATGTCGTTTCGTTCAATATCCAAATAATAAGAAGGGTATTATACCACGCATTTTAATGAAATTGCTTCAATCACGGAAAGATACACGTGCTAAAATTAAAACAACAGAGGATCCATTTCAAAAGCAAGTCTTAGATGGATATCAATTAGCATTTAAATTGACTGCTAACTCTCTTTACGGACAACTTGGTGCAAAAACAAGTAATGTATCGTGGATTGATATCGCTGCTAGTACAACAGCTGTTGGACGAGAGCTTGTAATGTTTGCGAAACATTTTGTAGAAGATAATATAGAAGGTTCTGAGGTTGTGTATGGTGATAGCATACCAGGTGATGAACCAGTATTAATAAAAAATAAATATGGTAAAATTAGTTTAATAGAAATACAAAATATTGTTAAAGATAATAAATATAGACCATATGATGGTTTTAAAGCGATGGATAGTAATCGCAAGTATAAGCAACAATATTCACCCAAAAAACTACGTATATGGGTAGATAACAAATGGGTTAAAATTAAACGTATTATCAGACATAGAACAAAAAAACGAATTTTCAGAGTATCAGATTCATGTGGAAGATTTGTAGATGTTACAGAAGACCATTCGTTAATTATTAATAGAAACGAGGAGCGTGTTTTAGTAAAACCTACAGAGATAAAAGAAGGTGATAAGCTTATATCATCTGTACCAGATATTAATGATTTATATCATAATCTATATTTATATAATCAATACAAATTTGATAGTATTAAAACAATAGATAGGAGATATAGAAGCAAATCTAAAATTAATATGCAATGTTATTATCTTAAATTAATGATGAATAAGAAACATTTTCACGGATATGAATTAGTAAATCAAGATTTCAATATACATCATAATATGTATAATATTAGTATTAAAAATAAAAAAGTTAAGCCATCAAGTAAAATAATATCATATTTTCTAAGAAATACACGTCCATATGAATATGTGTATGATATTGAAACAGAAAGTGGTGTATTCTCAGCAGGTATTGGATGTATAACACTTAAAAATACAGATTCTATATTTATTAAATTTAGAAATGATAAGAAATTAGAAGGGAAAGCAGCATTACAAGAATCTATTAATTTAGGTCTTAAAGTTGAAGAAATGGTTCAAACAAAGTTAAAGAAGCCTCATAAATTAGAATATGAAAAGACATTTTGGCCATATGTCTTATTATCAAAGAAAAGATACATTGGGAATCTATATGAATTTGATCCCAAAAAATATAAACAAAAAAGTATGGGAATTGTTTTAAAGAGAAGAGATAATGCTGGTATTGTAAAAGAAGTTTATAATGAAATTATAGAATGGATAATTAATAAACGTGATATAGATGGTTCAATTACTTATCTTAAAAATACGATGATGGATTTAATTAATGGAAAAATCCCATTAGAAAAACTTGTTATATCTAAAAGTTTAAATGCACAATATAAGAATCCTGATTCAATAGCTCATAAAGTGCTTGCTGATAGAATGGCTGAAAGAGATCCAGGTAATAAGCCTCAAACAAATGATAGAATCCCATATGTTTACATAAATGTTAAAGAGAAAAAAGGACAAAAAATATTACAGGGTAATCGTATAGAACATCCTGAATATATTAAAGAAAAAAAGCTTACACCAGATTATAAGTTTTATATAACAAATCAAATTATGAAACCTGTTTTACAAGTATATAGTTTAATTATGGATAATCCAGAATCTTTATTCAAAGAAGTATTAAGGATTGCGACAAATAGGAAAAATAAATCACAAGAAATTACAAAGTGGTTTATAAAAAAATAATTATTCATTTGGTGTAATTTCTAAGACAATACGGTCTGGTTGTTCTTGGCTTTCAATACCTTCTCTTATATCAACGCGACAATGAGGACATGTAATATGATCCTCAAACCATCTATCTATACATTGTGAATGAAAAAAATGATTACATATTTTTATTTTTCTAACAACATCACCTTGTTCTAAATTCATTCTACATATAGAACAAATTACACTATTATCTTCATTATTATCTTCATTATTATCTTCATTACTATCATTATTGCTATCATTACTATCATTATTGTTATCATCGCTATCATTATTATCTTCATTATTACTATCATTATTGTTATCAAGATTATAAGAATAAACTTCTGTTTGAAGTCTTAAAAGTAATAATGTTGGTCTTACTACCCTTTCTACATTATTAGATGGTTGAAATATAGGTATATTTGTACTACTATTTAATATGTTAGGTATTCTGATTCTTTCTAACACAGATTGTGTTAGTTCTCTATTACGTTCATCATGTATTGTTTGTGATGGCAATTGTTGTGTTTCTGGTTGTGTTTCTGGTTGTTGAAATACAGATTGAGTATTTCTACTAAATGGGTTTATGTTTCTACTAAATGATTGTCTGTTTATACTAAATGGGTGTCTGTTTCTATTTAAAGGATTGTTGTTTCTTAACTCGTTTCCCCAATTATTATTCCTATTATTCCAGTTATTAGATCTATTCCAATTATTATTCCAATTATTATTCCAATTATTATTCCAGTTATTCGGTCTATTTCTGTTATTATTCCAATTATTATTCCAGTTATTCGGTCTATTTCTGTTATTATACCAATTATTCCAGGAATTTCGTGTTTGATCGTTTAACCAAATATTATTTTCATTATCATTATGCGGAGGTACAGATATTGAGATATAAATAGGATACATTATATATAATTAATAATAATTTTATAATTAAGTTTAAACTTTACTTAAACTTTACTTATTATTGTTAATATATAATGGATATAAGCTTGTATAAAAATAATGGGTTATGTGGGTTAAAAAACTTAGGCAATACATGCTATATGAACTCAGCTATACAGTGTATGAGTAATACATTAGTATTAACTAATTATTTTTTAAGTGATAAATATTTAGAAGATATTGATAAATCAAAAATAGAGAGTGGATTAGTATTAGAATGGAGAAGATTAATAGAAGTATTATGGAATAATGATTGTATAATATCACCAAAGAGTTTTACAAAAAAAGTTTTATTACTTTCAAGAAAGTTAAATTATAGTGTTGTTTTTGGTAATTATTTACAAAATGACGTTCAGGAGTTTTTACTATTTATGATTAATACACTACATGATGCATTAAGCTCTGAAGTTATTATTAAAATATCAGGTAAGGTATTAACAGAAGTTGATAAATTAGCATTAGAAGCTATGAAAGCATGGAAAGAATATTTTAAAAATAGTTATTCAGTTATAATTGATTTGTTTTATAGCCAACATTGTTCTATTATTAGATGCCCTGATTGTACAAATGTTTCAATTGTATATAATCCTGTATGCTATTATACATTACCTATACCAAATAATGCGAAGACATTATACGATTGTTTAAATAAATATACTGAGAATGAGATACTTAACAACGATAATCTATGGATGTGTGATAAATGTAATGAGAAAAAAAAAGCTAATAAAAAAATATTATTATGGAGCACTCCAAAAATATTAATTATATGTTTAAAGAGATTTAATTCATTTTCCAAAATTGATAAATATATAGATTTTCCTTTAGAAAATTTAGATTTAAAAGACTATTGTATTGGTTATGATAAAAACACTTCAAAATATAATTTATATGGTATTTGTAATCATTCTGGAAATTTAAATGGTGGTCATTATTACGCATATTGTAAAAATTTAAATTCTAATTGGTATATGTATAATGATACAAAAGTTATAAAGATAGATAATAAAAGTAATGTGGTAACAAAAAACGCGTATTGTTTATTTTATAAAAAAGTAGTATAATCTGATTTTATTGTAATATTATTTTTTTATGTTATAATATTATAATATGAAAATAAATCAAAAAGGAGGGTCACGACCAGTAATGTTATTATTGATTTTTTTGGTATTAGTTATATTATTAGTAGTATGTCTTGTTTATAAAGATAGACTAAGAACACTTGTTAATAATGTCCGTAGCTGGTTTGTTAAAGAAGAACAAATATTTGAGGAAGAAATTGAAAAAGTAGAAAATTTATTTAAACATTCCGAAGTATTTAATGTTCGTGATAATAAATATACATACGAAGACGCACCTCTT
>CETH01179269.1_pt1 | contig 13453 bp, 15 predicted proteins | sample 361461 | NCBI WGS metagenome assembly CETH01 (sample SAMEA2622695, study PRJEB7988) | marine metagenome | isolation source: saline water (ENVO:00002010), including
CCATCTTAACTTAACAGGAACACATGTAGGATGCGATACAAGCCAATGTGGAGCATGCGTTGTCCACGTTGATGGAAAATCTTTAAAAAGTTGTACAGCTCTAGCAATTGACGTTAATGGCTCAAAAATTACGACAATAGAGGGACTTGCAACCAACGGAAAAATGCATCCAATGCAAGATGCGTTTAAAAAAATGCATGGATTACAATGTGGTTTTTGTACTCCAGGTATGGTTATGAGTGCTGTAGACCTATTAAAAAATAATAAAAATCCATCAGATAAAGAAATTAGAGATTGGCTTGAAGGCAACATCTGTCGTTGTACAGGCTATCATAATATTGTTAAGGCAGTGAAAGAAGCTGCCTCAAAAATGTGAGGAAAAAGGAAGTTATATGGCAAGTTTAGTCGGATCAAGAGTTGAGAGAAAAGAGGATAAAAAATTTCTAACTGGTAAGGGCAGATATACTGCAGATATAAACTTAGTAAATCAGACTCACGCAATTTTTGTTAGATCTCCTCATGCGAGAGCACAAATTAAAAAAATTGATATTTCAAAAGCATCAAAAGCCCCTGGAGTAGTAGCTATTTTAACAGGGCAAGATTTGGCTAATGATAAAATAGGGGGATTAATAGCTGGTTGGAAAATAGTAAGCGAAGATGGCTCAGATATGAAAGTGCCACCACATCCAGCTTTAGCTACAGATACAGTAAATTATGTTGGTGACCATATAGCAGTTGTAATAGCTGAAACTTTGGAGGAAGCAAAAGATGCAGCAGAGATGGTTAAAGTTGATTACAAAGTTTTAAAAGCAGTTGTTGAAACGGAAAGTGCGATGGATTCTGATGTGATACACAAAGATATACCAAAAAATCTTTGCTATGATTGGTTACTTGGCGATAGAAACAAAACTAAAGAAGCCTTTGATAATGCAGATAAAATTATCAAAATTGATTTAAGAAATAATAGATTAATTCCAAATGCCATGGAACCTAGAGCTGCAGTTGGAGACTTTAATCCATCTACTGAAGAGATAACTTTATATACTGCCAATCAAAATCCACATTTAACTAGACTTGTAATTTCTGCATTTAATGCAGTTGCGCCAGAACATAAATTTAGAGTAGTAGCTCCAGATGTTGGAGGAGGTTTTGGATCAAAAATTTATCCATATTCAGAGGATGTTGTAATTTCATGGGCATCAAAAAAAATTCAAAGACCAGTGAAATGGGTCGCCCAAAGAACAGAATCATTTTTGTCAGATTGTCATGGCAGAGATCACATTACTCATGCAGAATTAGCTGTTAAATCTGATGGAAAAGTAGTGGGGCTTAAAGTTGATACAATTGCAAATTTAGGTGGATATGCGAGTTTGTTTGCAACTGTAACACCAACATATCTTTATGGGCCACTAGTACTAGGCTTATATGATATTCCAGCAGCTTATTGTAACGTAAAAGCGGTTTATACAAATACAGCTCCAGTAGATGCTTATAGAGGCGCAGGAAGACCAGAAGCAACTTATATGATTGAAAGATTAATGTCGAAGGCCGCTATGGAACTGGGCATGGATCAAGCAGAATTTAGAAGAAAAAATTTTATAAAAAAATTTCCTCACCAGCAGGCGTTAGTTCATAATATTGATTCAGGTGATTATGATGCTCATTTAGATAAAGCTCTTGAAATTGCAGATTATAAAGGTTTTGCAAAAAGAAAATCAGATTCTGAAGCGAAAGGAAAATTAAGAGGAATAGGTTTTTCAACATATATAGAAGCGTGTGGTATAGCCCCATCTGCTGCAGTGATGTCTCTAGGTGCAGGCGTTGGTTTATGGGAGTCAGCTGAGGTGAGATTTAATCCGACGGGCAACGTAACAGTTTTCACAGGAGCACACAGTCATGGCCAAGGTCATGATACAGTTTTTGCTCAGATTGTTGGAGATAAATTAGGAGTTCCATTAGAAAATGTTGAAGTTGTTCATGGAGATACAGATAAAGGACCTTTTGGCATGGGAACTTACGGCTCAAGGTCTTTAGCAGTGGGGGGTTCAGCAATAGATAAAGCTTGTGATAAAATTATATCAAAAGGAAAAAGAGTTGCAGCGAAGATGCTTGAAGTAAGTGAAAACGAAGTAGATTTCAAAAATGGGGAGTTCATAGTATCAAAATCCAATAAAAAGAAAACAATTGGCGAAATAGCTTTTGCTTGTTATCTACCAGGTCAATATGGAGAAATAAAATCTCCTTTGCCAGAAGGTGACGAACCTGGATTAAAAGAAACAGCTTTTTATGATCCTATAAATTTTTCATTTCCAGCTGGAACTCATATTTGTGAAGTAGAAATCGACCCAGAAACAGGGGAGACAAAACTTGATAAATACACCGCAGTTGATGATTTCGGCACAATAATGAATCCTATGATTGTAGAAGGGCAAGTTCATGGAGGTGTAGCTCAAGGTGTAGGACAAGCTTTATATGAAAATGCGCATTATGATGAAACTGGACAACTAGTAACAGCATCTTACATGGATTATACAATGCCTAGAGCTGATAACTTCCCAGAGCTTAAAATCGATTATACATGTACACCAGCAACATCAAATCCTCTAGGTGCTAAAGGATGTGGAGAAGCTGGAGCAATAGCAGCACCACCAGCAGTTATGAACGCAGTGGTAGATGCACTAGGAACAGATATATCGATGCCTGCTACGGCAGAAAAAGTTTGGAAGGCATGTAACGAAACAAAAAAATCAAACGCAAGAGCAGCTTAAATTTAAAATGAAAACATTTAATTATCACTCAGCAAAAGATGTAAAAGAGGCGACCAAACTAGCTTCTACAAACTCTGTATTTTTAGCAGGTGGCATGACAACAATCCCATCAATGAAATTAGGATTAGCAAGCTACAAAGACGTAATTGATATTAAAAATATAAAAAAATTAAATGGTATTAAAATAAGTGGTAAAACAATTAGAATAGGAGCAACAACCAAACATTCTGATGTTGCAAATTCAAAAGAAGTAAAAAAGGCTCTACCATCATTAGCATCTTTAGCTGAGGGTATTGGAGATCCAGCAGTAAGAAACAGAGGCACAATTGGTGGTTCAATTGCAAATAACGATCCTGCAGCAGATTATCCATCTGCGTGTTTAGCTCTCAATGCAATAATACATACTGATAGAAGAAAAATAAATGCTGAAAATTTTTTCAAGGGAATGTTTGAAACTTGTCTAAAAACTGGAGAAGTTATAGAAGCTGTTGAGTTTGAAATACCTCAAAAATCTTCATATAAAAAATATCCAAATCCAGCTTCAAGGTACGCAATTGCAGGGGTGTATGTAGCAAAACATAAATCAGGAGTAAATGTTGCAGTTACAGGGGCAAAATCCTGTGTTTACAACGATAAAGAATTGTCTGATACACTTAATAAAAACTTTTCGTCATCTTCAATTACGAATATTAAAATATCTTCAAAAGAAATGAATTCTGATATTCATGCATCTTCAGAATACAGAGCAAGTTTAGTTCGCACGCTTGCTAAACGTGCTGTTGAAGCTTGTTAATATTAAAATAGCATTATAATCTAAAAAGAATGAAAAACTCTTTCGATGAAAAGATTCTTGAGGAAGCTAGTGATTGGATCAAAACTAATCAAAAAGTAGTTTTGGCAACAGTGATTCAAACATGGGGTTCATCTCCTAGACAAATTGGGAGTAGAATGATTGTAAATCAAAATGGAGATTTTTCTGGATCAGTATCTGGCGGGTGCGTTGAGTCTGCGGTAGTTAGAGAATGCATTGACTTAATTAAAAATGATAATCAATTTAAAAAAATTGAATTTAAAGTCTCAAATGAAAGCGCTTGGGAAGTTGGTCTAGCATGCGGTGGTGAAATTGCAATTTTTTTAGAACAAGTGATCTGATGAAAATAAAAGTTTTAAACGAAATAATTACAAAAAAAATTAACAAAACTGAATTTGCTTTAGTAACTAATCTTAAAAATAGTGAGAGTGAAATTTTTGTTCTTGGAGAACCTTTAAGCAAGGAATTTGAAAATTATAAAATTCAAATTGAACGTTTTTTTAAATCTAAAAAAAACGGGATAGTAGAAAATACTGATATTTTTATCGAAACTTATATTAGACCAATAAAAGTTGTAATTATTGGTGCAGTTCATATAGCTCAATATTTAGTCGATTTTGCAAAAAGTTTAAATTTTGAAATTTATATAGTTGATCCTAGGGGATATTTTGCAACATCACAAAGATTTCCAGAATTAAGAATAATTAATAAATGGCCTGATGAAGCCTTAAAAGAAATCCAGACTGACGAAAATACCGCTCTAATTGCTTTGACCCACGACCCAAAAATAGATGATCCAGCGTTACAACATGCTTTAAAAAAAAATTTTTATTATATTGGCGCTCTGGGAAGTAAAAAAACTCATGAAAATAGATGTAAAAGATTAAAGGAATCTGGTTTTAGTGACAAAGAAATTAATTCCATTCATGGACCAATTGGAATAAAGTTAGGTGGAAAATCTGCTCCTGAAATAGCACTGTCTATCATTGCTCAGCTGGTAGCTGAAACTTATAAAAAATGAAAAAAATTACTCTTTTAATTATATTAACTTTAATAGCCACATCAGCTAACGCTGATAAACTACTTAAAGATGGTTTTCTTGATGGAAATATGAACTATTCAAAAAATCAAGACATCAATGATCCAAAAAATAAAATTGTTATTATTTATAATCATGGCCAAAAAACTCATGATGGACCATCAAACGATTGTGTGTGGAAAAATGGGATAAGGAATTTTAGTTCCTTAGTTGGAGAAAAAGTTAAGGAAAAAGAAATTATGGTTTATCTGTTGTGCACAGGAAAACTTAAAGGAGATGATTATAAAAGACTTTGGAATAAGAAAAAATTTCAAGCTCCATACAAAGGAAAACCAAAGTTAGAAAAAAGATTAGATGCTAATTTAGAACTAATTAATAGTTTTGTTGAAAAAGGTGTACCAAAAAAACAAATTATTCTTACTGGTCATTCTTGCGGTGGTTGGATGACAATGATGTTAATGTCTAGACACCCAGATAAAGTGGGTGGTGGAATTTCATTAATGCAAGCTTGCTATGGAAAATTATCAAGACAGCACAAAGTTAAAAAAGTAGGTGTAGAAAAGGCGTTAGAAAAATTTAGAAAAAAAGAAGGCGATGGACCTGCTGATATGAGACAAAAACAAATTAATGAAGTAAAAAAAAGTAAAAATTTACCAGTTTTAGTTTTTACTCATCCAAAAGATCCTTTTGATGGATTATTATCTGATTGGGTAGAAGAAATTCCGGGTGTAAAAAGAATAATTATTTCTGAGGATAATAAAATTAATGGAAAAAGCTGTAAGAGAATTGGTATAAACAATGGCCAACAATGGTCAGAACCAGTTAAAAATTTTCACAATATGGACATGGTTGATTGTTTTCAATACTACAATCCAACCATTTTAGAATATATAGCATCAAGGATTTAATAATAAAATTTGATGATTTCAGCTATTCTCTTAGCAGCAGGACAGTCAAAAAGATTCAAAAATGAAAATAAATTAACAAAAGTTTACAAGAATAAGCCATTAATAAATCACATACTTAGTTCATTAATCAGAAGTGAAATAAATAAAATAATATTAGTACTTGGTTATGAGGCTAGTAAGATAAAAAAAATTTCAAGAAAAAGAAAAAAAATAATTTTTGTATTAAACAAAAATTTTAAAAACGGAATTTCTTCATCAATAAAAACAGGATTAAAAAAAATACCTAAAACTAACAAAGGGTTTATTATTGTACATTCTGATATGCCATTTGTTACAAAATCAAATTTAAATAAAATTCATAAATCTATTTTAAAAAAAAAATATCTAGTTCATGCTTTAAAATTTAAAAATAGAATAGGAAATCCGATAGGTTTTGATATTTCTTTATTAAATAAATTTAAGAAAATTAATGGAGACGTTGGAGCAAAGTTTATTGTTAAAAAACTTAAAAAAAATACAAATTTTATTAAAGTTAGATCTAATAAAATTTTTAAAGATTTTGATTTAAAAAAAGATTTTAATTAGTTTGGATCGGATTTCCTTTGAGCCATTCACTGCTTTTATTTTCGTAATGTTCTTTTTTCCAAATTGGTGATCTTTTTTTAATTTCCTCTATTATATATCTTGATAGATCATAAGCCTCTACTCTATGGGGGCATGCCACAGCAATTAAAATACTTACTTCTCCAAGACCAACATATCCTTTTACATGTTCGATAAAAACAGCTTTATCTTTAATATGTAATTTATCACCAGACTCTTTATAAATTTCTTCAAAACTTTTAACTACTAATTCATCATGGCTATCGTAGGTGATTCCAGTTACTTTTTTATTTTCATTTACATCTCTTACTGTTCCAGTAAAAATTATTGATGCACCAAATTTTGAAGAACTAATAAATTGTTCTGCACTTGAAATTTTAATTTTTTTTTTTTTGATATCAATTATTTTGGCATGAAGCATCAACCACCTCCTATTGGGGGTATAATACATATTTTTTGATCTTTCGTAATTTTATATTTATCTGAAACAATATTATTATCCTCTGAACAAAAAGCTGATGTCTCAATTATTTTTTTAAAACTCTTATTTCCTTCAAAATTAGTGTCTACATAACTAATCATTTCTTCTTTTAAATCTTTAATTGAACTTTTTGGTTTCAAATTAAATTCTAAAAAATCTTTATTACTCATATCTCTACTTGCACCAAAAAGTTCAAGTTTTACTTTCATAATCAAATAATATTTTCTAAAAATTTTGGCAGACCCTCAGGGTTTTTCCATAAACCACTTTTACCACCTTCTTTAATTAATAATTTTATACCGTCAATTTTTAAATTAGGATTAACAATTTTACTTAAATCATAAATAGTAATAAGGGCAGAATTCACCCCCATAATTGCCTCCATTTCAACACCAGTTTTTGCAAAAGCAGAAACAACACAAAACACTTCTAAAGAGGAATCTTTTTCGCTCATTACTATTTTTGTAGCTGTATGATCAATAGGAAGAGGGTGACAAAGAGGAATTAACTCACTTGTCTTTTTAACTCCTAAAACTGCAGATACTTCGGCTAGACTTATTGGATCTCCTTTTGGCATTTTTTTATTTTTAATAAGATTAAAAACTTCTTTACCTAAATAAATTTTACCTGTAGCCAAAGCCCTTCTGAAAGTTTCTTTTTTTGCAGAAACATCAATCATATTAAAAGAATTTTTTTTAAAAATTTCTTTAGCCCAATCTTTTAATTCTTTATGATTAACTAGTTTTAGATTTTTCATTAGCCACCTGTTGTCGATAAATTCGTAGTAAGTCCTGTTTCACCAAGTTCTAGGTAGTGAGACTCTTTTTTGTATTTCATTTGTCCCAATATCAAATCTTTAAGCTCTTCAAGCTGATCGTCCCTTTGAAGTAAATGTCTAATGCTTATTCCTGTATTTCCAAATAAGCATAATCGCAAGTCTCCTCTTGATGTAATTCTTAGTCTATTACAAGATTTACAGAAATCCTTTGAGTAAGGCGCAATAATTCCAAATTTACCTCTATATTCTGGGTTAATATAATTTAATGCTGGTCCAGAATCTTTGCCTAAAGTTTGGTAAATCCATTTATTTTCATTTAAGTAATTTTTAAAAATTTTAGAAGAGACATGAAATTTATTAAAATAATCTAAGTTATCACCAGTTCTCATTAATTCTATATATCTATAATCAATTTTATTAATTTTTATAAAATTTGACCATTTGTCGAAATCTTTTTCAGAGGCATTAACACCTTTCAATAAAACACCATTCATTTTTATATTTTCAAACCCAATATTTTGTAAAATATCGATTCCTCTTAAAATTTCTGGCAATCTATCATGACCTGTTATTTCTTTAAAAATTTGTGGATCTAAACTATCTATACTAATATTTATTCCTGTTAAGCCAGATTTGACTAGTTGTTCAGCTTTTTTATCAAGATGGTAACCGTTGGTAGTTATTGCTACTTTTTCAATACCTGAGTCATTTTTCAATACTTTAATAATATCAAAAAAATCTTTTCTCACAGTTGGCTCGCCACCTGTTATTCTTATTTTGCATACCCCTAAATTAGAAAAACATTTTGCTAATCTTCTAATTTCCTCTAAATGTAGAAATTTTCTATTATCGCTCTTATCGACTTTGTAACCATTTGGTAAGCAATAACCACATTTGAAGTTACAAACATCTGTTATAGACATTCTTATGTAAGGAAATTTTCTCCCAAAAGAGTCCTGCAACATCTGCATAATAATATAAATTTATACTAGAAAAATTAATTAATAAATTTAAATTTTATAAGATCGACTTAACTTTAGTGCAATTATGCAACTTCAAATTGTAAAACTTTAGATTGAAAAATAATTTTTTTTTATATTTTTCTATAACTTTTTTTTTGGTATCGTTATCAAATTGGTAATCAAAGTAAGGAGTAATATGAAAAAAATAAATCAAAAACTAAATAAGAATAGAAGAAATTTTTTAACAAGTACCGCATCCTTAGCTGGATTAGCAGCTACCGCCTCAGTAGTTCCTATTACTATTTCAAGCGCAAACCATAAAGATGGAGAAAAAGGATTGCCAAAATTTATAAGCTGGAAAGACAGAAATGCTTTAATAGTTCATTCAGACAAGGGAATAGAAACTCATAGAAGTGCTATTGGAGAAAGTTTAATTACTCCAAATAGAAATGTTTACATAAGAAATAACATGCCTACTATGACAGATACTCAAATTGGAAACAGAGATAATTGGAAAGTTTCAATTAAGGGAGTAAAAAACCCTAAAACTTTTACACTAGCTGAGCTTAAAAAATTGGGTCACACAACAATGGCGTCAATTTTACAATGTTCAGGCAATGGAAGAGGATTTTTTGAACATAAAGTAAGAGGATCTCAATGGAAAACTGGAGCAGCAGCGTGTGTTTTTTGGACAGGTGTTCCAATGAAAGTCGTCGTTGATGCATGCGGCGGAATAAATAGTGATACTGTATATATGACATCTGCAGGTATTGACCACGAACCAACTGGTTTAGACCCTAAAAAAGCAATGGTTGAAAGATCAGTTCCTAAAAATGTTTTTAAAGATGCAATGCTTGCTTGGGAAATGAATGGTGTGCCTTTACCTAATGCGCATGGTGGTCCACTTAGAATGGTTACTCCAGGATATTTCGGAATAAATAATGTAAAACATTTAGGAAAAGTTGAATTCTCGACTAAACAATCATCTGTAAAATATATGAAATCAAGTTATAGAATTTCACCGATTGGAAAAAAAGGTTCTCAATATCCCTCTTGTTGGGAAATGCCAGTAAAATCTTGGATAACAAGACCAACTGATGAAACTGGAGTTGTCAAATCAGGTAAAGTTCAAATTGTTGGTGTAGCTATGGGAGGAACAAGAAAAGTTAGAAGTGTTAAAGTTTCTATAGATGGTGGAAAAAGTTGGAAAAGAGCGAAATTTGTTGGCCCAGATTTAGGTAAATTCGCTTGGAGACAATTTGTTTTTGAAACAACTTTATCGTCTGGAAACTACAAAATAGCCAGTTTAGCTTCTAATGGTTCAGATAAACAACCCGAATTAAGAATGGAAAATAGAAGAGGTTATGCACATAACGGCTGGAAAGATCACAGCGTTAATATTACCGTAGTATAAAAAACTAAAAAGTTCTAAGCTAAATTAATGAAAATTTTTAAATTTTTATTAATTATTTCGCTTTATGGCTCTTTTAATTTTTATCATTCATTAGCCGATGATGATAAGATGATTAAGGGACTTGAAATTTTCAATGAAAAAGCTGCATGTGCAGGGTGTCATACACTTAATGCTGCGGGAGCAAATGGCAATGTAGGTCCTAATTTAGATACAGTAGATTTAACAATTGAATCAGTGGTCGATATGGTTACTTATGGATTGGGTGTAATGCCAGCTTATGGAGAAGAGGAAATTTTAACAAAAGAGGAAATCGATTCAGTATCTTTTTACGTTGTAAATTCAGCTGGTAAATAAATTTTTTTAGTTGAGGTCAGTCTTTATAAATTTATTTAAAAATTTAACTTCTGGTTTAAAACCAGAAGTTAAATTATTTTCTATTGTCCAGGACCTTTATAAGCACTAGCAATTTTCGATGCATTTTCAGCTATTTTGTTTATATCAACTTCCTCACATACAGCGATATCACATAGAGTGCCACTAGCCTCAGTTGCCATTTTTATACCTGCGCCTTGATCAAACGTTCCCTCAAAGACTGCTAAAAAATCGTAAGGTCCTCTTAAACCTGTGTAAGAAACTAATTTTGCACCAACAGCATTAGCAGCGGTTTGAGCAGCTTTAGATCTATCAGTTTTTGGATCTTTAACAAAACCTTGAAATCCTAAGGCAGTATACTTTCCTAAAGCATAAAATTTTGCCATATCATCCTCCTTTCTTTTAAAATGTATCATAACATCAAAGATGTAGTAACATAATGATTAAATTGCATAGTAGACACAACCTGAAGTAATGTTAAATTAAAATATGTATAAAAATTTTGGTCAGTTTATAGATGGTAAGTGGCAACAGTCTTCAGACAAAGGTACTTACGAAGTAATTAATCCAGCAACAGAGGAAGTCATTGGTTACGCATCGAAAGCGACACCAACAGATGTGAATAATGCGTTGGAGTCAGCAAAAAAAGGGTTAGAGGTTTGGAAAAAAACATCTCCATGGAAAAGATCTGCCATTCTAAGAAAAATTGCAGACTTAATAAGGGTCAAACAAGACAAACTAGCTAAATGGATAACATTAGAGGTTGGAAAGCCTTTTATAGAGGGAAAAGGAGAGGTTGGAGCAACAGCGGATATTTTTGAATGGAATTCAGAGGAAACAAAAAGAATTTATGGTCAAACTGTTGAGAGTAGATTTGAAGATACAAGAATACATGTTTATTATCAACCAATTGGAGTGGTCGCTGCAATGTCTCCATGGAATTTCCCTTTGGTTTTATCAGGCAGAAAAATCTCAACAGCATTAGCCGCATGTTGTTCAGTAATAATTAAACCTGATGTTATCGCGCCAGGTGGAGTTATGGAATTAGTTGATATTTGTAATGAAGCAGGAGTTCCGCCAGGAGTAATTAATCTTTTATCTGGAGATCCACCAAGCATTGCTTCACAATTAATTTCCTCTGATATTATAAAAAAGATTTCAATAACTGGATCAACCAGAGTAGGAAAATTAGTTTTAAAACAGGCTGCAGAAAAAGTACAAAGAGTAACAATGGAATTAAGTGGCCACGCTCCTTTTATAGTTTTTGATGATGCAAATATTGAAAAAGCAACAGATATAGCTATTGCGTCTAAATTTAGAAATAATGGTCAAGTTTGTATATCACCGAGTAAATTTTATATACAAGATAAGCTTAAAAAAGATTTTATAAATTTATTTGTACAAAAAACTAAGAAATTAAAAATTGGAAATGGAATGGATTCTGATGTTCAATTAGGTCCAATGACAACAAAAAAAAGACTTAATGAGGTTGAAGATTTAGTTGAAAAAACAAAAAAAGAGGGTGCAAAAATACTTTTAGGTGGAAAAAAACCCTCAGGATTTAATAAAGGATTTTATTATGAACCAACTATTTTTGATAATGTGAGAGATGATTTTACAATTATGAAACAAGAACCATTTGGACCTTTGTGTCCTATGCTGTCTTTTAAAACTTTCGAAGAAGTTATTAAAAGAGCAAATAATCATGAACTTGGTCTTGCTAGTTATATCTGCACAAATTCTATGGAATTGGCGAACAAAGCTTCGGAACAAATTGAAACAGGAGCAGTTGCAGTAAATACAGCTTTGGTAGCGCAGGCTGAAGCTCCTTTTGGTGGAATTAAACAAACAGGTGATGGTAGAGAAGGTGGATCAATGGCTATAAAAGATTATTTAAATGTAAAGTATACTCATCTTGGATTAAAAGGATAAATTATGAAAAAAAAAAGAGATAGTAAAAAGGCAGAAAAAATTCTTTTTTCTTGGAGAAAAATGATGCCATTTTACTATGGTGTAGTTTGGATCATACTTGTTTTAATTGTGCTAATTAAATAAAGCTAGCCATAAAATAATAAATAGGTATTTAACAAATATGCTTAAAAGAGATTTGTACTATGAGAGTATTCCTACAAAGTCATTAAGAGACGATGTAAGGTACTTAGGAAATGTACTTGGAAAAGTCATAAAGAAACAAGAAGGTGAGAATTTTTTTAATCTAGTTGAAAAAATTAGACTTTTATCAAAGGCTAATAGCTCGAATAAATATAACAAAAAAAGATTTAAAAAAATCATATCTGAAATTTTAAGACTGAATCCAGAAAAAATATTTAAGCTTTCAAGAGCTTTTAATCATTTTATGAACTTTATTAATTTAACTGAGTCAATAGATGCATCGCGTAAACTAGACGAATTTGAAAACTCAAAATTAAAAGATAAACATAAAAACATTTTTATTGAGGAAATATTTGAAAGCTTGTTCAAAAATAAACATATCTCCTCAAATAAAATTTATAATATTGCAAAAAATTTAAGTATTGGAATAGTATTAACTGCTCATCCAACCGAGGTAAAAAGAAGAACATTAATTCAAAAATATCATAAAATTACAGAGATATTAGAACAAAGAGAATTATTAAAAAACTACTCTTCTAGATTAAAAATCTTAGATAAAAAATTATACGATGAATTCACAATAATTTGGAATACAGATGATTTAAAACGATTTAGACCAACACCTTCAGAGGAAGCGAGATGGGGATTAGCTGTGATTGAAGATAGTCTTTGGGAAACTATACCAAAAGTTTATAGAAGACTTAATGGAATTTTTTTAAAAAAGATGGGAAAAAATCTACCTAAGAATTTTAATCCAATAGAATTTGGCTCATGGATGGGAGGAGACAGAGATGGCAACCCCAATGTCACTTCAAAAGTTACAAAAGAAGTAATACTTTTATCAAGATGGGAAGCTGCTAAATTATATGAAAAAGAGCTTACAAAATTAATAAGATCTTTATCTATAGAGAAATGTTCAAAAAAAATTCAAAAGATAACTGGAAAAACATTTGAACCTTATAGAGTATATCTTAGACCGCTTAGAGACAAAATGAGAATTACTCATAGAGCTATTGAAAACCATTTAGTAAGAAATAAGCCACTTAATGAGAAAAAACTTTTGTCATCAAAAGAAGAAATTTTGAAACCATTAAGAGTTGTAAGAGAATCTTTAGAGCAAAATCAAAGTGAAAATATTGCAAGTGGCGATCTTTTAGACTTAATGAGAAGAGCAAAATGTTTTGGGATAAATCTAGCAAAACTTG
>CETH01183863.1_pt1 | contig 13453 bp, 15 predicted proteins | sample 361461 | NCBI WGS metagenome assembly CETH01 (sample SAMEA2622695, study PRJEB7988) | marine metagenome | isolation source: saline water (ENVO:00002010), including
GGCAATGAATGGCCAGATTGAAACAATGAAAGCTGTAGTGGTTAAATAAAAGTTTTTATTAATTAATTAGATTAAAAAGGGAGTATATATTTTATATGCTCCCTTTTTTATTATATGAAAAATAATTTCCAATATATAGTTGTAGGTGCAGGAATTGTTGGATTAGCTATATCTGAAATATTGAGTAGAAAGTCTAATGGTAATATTTTAGTTATAGATAAAGAAAAAAAATTTGGTTTGCATACATCCAGTAGAAATAGTGAGGTTGTCCATTCAGGATTTTATTATCCCAAAGATTCTTTAAAATCAAAACTCTGTGTAAAAGGTAATAAAATGATGTATGAATTTTGTGATAAGTATAATATTCCTTATAAAAAATGTGGTAAGTTGATAGTTGCAAATACTAAAGAAGAAATTTCTGTTTTAGATGATATTTTGTTATCATCATATAAAAATGGTGTTGAGGCTCAAATTATTTCAAAAAAAGATTCATTGAAAATTGAGCCAAATGTACGTTGCAAGAAGTCCTTATGGGTTCCATCAACAGGTATAGTTGATTCGCATTTAGTGATGTCTAAATTAGAGAATTTATCCTTATCAAGAGATGTTTCCATATTATATAATTTAGAGTTAGATAGTATTCAAAAAATAGATAGTGGCTATAGCATTGATTTTGTTAATGATGATTCTATTATAACAACAGATTGTATTATTAATTGTGCTGGTTTATGGGCTCATGAGATAGCAAATCAATTGCTTGAAAATAAATACGAAGTAGAGTATTATAAAGGAGATTACTTTAAAACATCAGATATAAAAAACATCAACTCTCTTATTTATCCTGTCCCAAATAATTTATCATTAGGTATTCATGTTGTTATCAACTTAAATGGTGAAGTTTTATTTGGTCCTAATGTTTATAAGATTGATAGTGTGAGTTATCAGAATGATAGTAGATACAAAGAGACTTTTTTAAAAGAAGCAAATAAGCTTTTAGTAAATAATATAAAGGATATATATATTGATTATTCTGGAATACGTCCTAAAATAAAATATGATGGTAGACTGAATGATTTTATTATTAAAGAAGAAAAAACATTGAAGAATTTTTATAACCTAATAGGTATAGACTCCCCAGGATTAACATCTTCATTGGCAATTGCCGAATATGTATATGGCTTAATTCAGATTGATTGATTATCTATGAAAGATTTTATTATTTTAGATGTCTTTTCAGGATATTCTAAAGGGAATAGATGAGATGAATTTTTAATTGTAGTGAATTTAATATTAGAATTATTTTTTTCTATTTTGTTTTGTGAGGAGTTTAAAAATGCATTGGACTCTTCTGCTCTAATAATCAAACAAGGTATTTTAATATTTTTTATATTTTTCCATATAAACATATCTGCAAGAAGTCCTGTTTTGTAAATTTGATACTCCCAAGCTTTAGAGTAGTTGATAAATAATTGTTTATTTTTTTCTGAAGTGATTGATCTGATATAAATTTTAAGATTTTTATCATTGATTTTAGAAAATACATGCTTTTTTCTATAAGAATTGAAGATTTCAGTGTAATTGTCATATGACATTTTGCGTTTTAGTGTTGATTTTATCCATGGATGGAATTGATTTTGAAAGCCTGTTAAAAATGCAATTTTCCATAGATAAATAATTCTAGGTACAAATAATGTAGGATCTAAAAGGATAATTTTTGAGAAATATTTAGGGTCTGAAATTGCTGTTCTTAATATAATGTTCCCTCCAATTGAATGTCCTATGCCGATATATTTTTTTTGAGTATCTAAAGTACTTTTAAAATCATTGTGAAATAAATTCCAGTCTTTTAGTTCTAGAGGATTCATATCTTTTTTCCATAGAGGTCTTAGTAGATATTTTTCTAAATTATTATTGGTTTCTATATCTTGAAACAGAGGTTTATAGCTATCAGGAGGAAACCCATTAGCATGGATAAATATAATATTAGGATTATTAGTTTTTAACATCCTATAATAATTTAATATTTATACTTAAATTTTAGTAATAATTAATTAGTATTTTGCACCCGTAGCTCAATTGGATAGAGCGCTTGACTACGGATCAAGAGGTTGTGGGTTCAAATCCTACCGGGTGTACAAATATCTTGATTGATAACTTATTTTGTTTTAATATAAACGTGCAATTCGTGCAAATTATAAATGATTTAAATTATTAAAATAATGAAAGTATATAAATTAAGATTTGAACAGAATATCAATAAGCCTATTGAGGAAGTATTTTCTTTTTTTGCTAAGCCTGAAAATTTAGAATTAATTACACCTAAGAAATTGGATTTTAAAATTTTAACTCCAATTCCTATAAAAATGAAAGAAGGCCAGCTTATTGATTATACTATTAAGCTTTTTAAAAAAGAAATAAGATGGAGAACTTTAATTACTGAATATGAAAAACCAAAAAAATTTGTAGATCAGCAATTAAAAGGACCATATTCAATGTGGCATCATACTCATACTTTTAATGATTATGGTAATTATGTCCAGATGGTAGATGAAATTAGTTATTCCGTGCCATTTGGTATTATAGGCCAAATTGTAAATTTTATATTTATTAAGCATGATTTATTAGATATTTTTGAATATAGAAAAAAAGTTATTGATAAATATTTTAAGGAGAAAAAATAAACGATGAAAGTAGCTGTTTTTGGAGGAACTGGGTTTGTAGGTAATTATATAATTTCAGAATTATTAAATAATGGTTATGAAATAAATACTTTAGTTCGCTCTGGAAGTGAACATAAACTAGAGAGTGCCAGTGAGTGTAACATTGTAAATGGTAACATTGATGATATGGATGCTGTTGAAGAGGTTATCAAAAATTCTGATGTTATTATATATAATATTGGTGTAATCAGAGAATTTAAAAGTAAAGATATTACATTTGAAAAACTTCATTATGAAGGGGCAAAATCAACTATTGATTTAGCAAAAAAATATAATATTAATAGATATTTAATGATGTCTGCTAATGGTACATGCCCTAATGGAACAGGATATCAGATTACAAAATATAAAGCAGAAGTTTATTTGAAAAATAATATTCAAAATTGGACAATTATTAGCCCTTCGCTTATTTTTGGAGATTCTAATGGTAAAAAGGAGTTTTGTATTGAATTGAAAAAAAATATGCTTTCACTTCCATTTCCTGCGCCAGCTTTCTTTCCAGGGATAAATTTTTTATCAGCAGGAAAATTTAAGATGAGTCCAATCCATGTTACAGATGTTGCTAAAATATTTGTTAAATCTATTGAAGATAGCTATGCATTTAAAAAATGCTTTAAACTAGGAGGTGATGATTATAATTGGAAGGAAATTATTAATATTATATCTTCTGCTTATGGTAAAAATAAGTTGATTGTGCCTGCACCTGCATTTGGAGTTAAAATGGTGGCACTGTTTCTAGACCGTTTTGAATGGTTTCCTATTTCTGTAGATCAAATTTCGATGCTTCTTGAGGGGAATGTATGTGATAGTAAATATCTATTTAATAAATATAATATTTCTCCCATTGAATTTAATAGTAAGCAGTTAACTTATTTAAATAATGAATAAAATTATGTTTAGCATAGTAAATATGGTGATGTTCTATGTTTACTGGTATTTGTGCTTGCTGGGTCCATCTAAAGAAAATTATTATTTTGGTCCAATAATAGGTTTATTATATTTTTGTTTCCATTTCATTGTTGTAGATAAGAAGATAAATGATTTTAAAATATTTGTTCTATGTGGATTTTTAGGATTGTTTTTTGAATCTACTTTACATTATAGTGGCTTTATAATTTATAAAGGTATTTTAATAAATAATTTTAATATAATTCCTTTTTGGGTTCTTATTCTTTGGTTTGGTTTTGGATTAACTTTATTACATAGCTTTAAATGGCTATTGAAAAGAAATATATTATCATCAATTGTAGTAGCATTAATTACACCTTTAATTTATATTTCAGCTCATAAAATTGGTTCTATTACCTTAGTTTATAGTTTGGCTTATAGCTATATTATTTTAGCTGTTTCATGGATTTTTATATTCTTTTTTATTAATATAATAGTGAATAGATATGTACTTGATTAGTATTATTTTTTATTTTTTTAGTTTTTTATTTTGTATCCCAAATAATGAAGTCTTAACTCATATGTATAAAGACATGCCATGGGTTTTTTATGATAGACATGATGATGTTAGTGTTTATATGTATGATAACCCTAACCTTCGTATTGTAAAAGTAGAAAAAGTTTTAGCTCCTAACTTATCTAAAGATGAAATATTCAGTACAATACTTAATGTCAAGAATTATAACAATGTGCTTACAGATAGAAATTTATATTCTGAATTTGTTACAGTTGAATCTGATACTGTTTATGGATATCAAAAAACAAAAAATTATATCCCTTTTGTAAGGAATAGACATTTAATTTTTAAGCTTTATAGGATAGGTGATAATAAAATGGAATGGGTTATAATAGATAAGGATAGCAAATTGTATGATCAATTTAAGCATAGAAGAATTAAAGAGCTTAGAACAGGTGCTGGTAGATGGGAATTTTTAGAGGGAGATGATACTAATTTATTGATTCATTATTTATATATTAATCCTGATATGAATATCCCTGGTTTTGTTTTGAATAGCGTAATGAGGAATAGTGCAGAATCTGTTATGGAAGATGTCTTAAATTATATCATTAAAAATAATAAGAAATAGGAGTTTTTTATGTCAAATTATCTTGTGCCTTTTTTTATATTAATATTTTTTACATCTTTATATGCATTTTTTTGGGGTGATAATGAAAAAATAGATGTAAAAGATTTTTCTAAATCTATTTATGATTATTCAGCTCAAAGTATAGATGGAGACCCTATTTCTATTTCGAAATATAAAGGAAAAAAACTTCTAATTGTAAATGTAGCTTCACGTTGTGGCTATACTCCTCAGTATGAGGAATTACAGTTGCTCTCAGAACAATATAAAGATGAAATTATAGTACTTGGTTTTCCTGCAAATGATTTTTTATGGCAAGAGCCTGCAAGTAATGATAAAATTAAGCAATTCTGTTCAACAAAATATAATGTTTCTTTTCCTATGTTTGAAAAAACATCAGTTAAAAAAAGTAAAGAACAGCATCCTATTTATACATGGCTGTCAACTAAATCTTTAAATGGCTGGAATGATCAAGCTCCATCTTGGAATTTTTATAAATATCTAGTAGATGAGAATGGGAAACTTATTCAATATTATTCAGCGACAATAAATCCTTTAAATGAAGAAATTTTAAAACATTTAAATGGTAAGGTTAAATAATGAAATTATTTTTTTATTTATTAATGATTTCATTTGTTTACCCAGTTATTATAATTACTGGTAAGGTGACAGATGAAAACAATGAGCCTATTATATATGCAAATGTATATTTGAAAGATACATTTGATGGGACTTCTTCTGATGAAAATGGAGAATTTCAATTTGAAACGTATGAAAGTGGATTGCAAACATTAGTAGTTAGCTATGTTGGTTATGAAACTTATGAACAGGAACACAATGTAGATATAGCTCGTGTTTTTGAAATTGTTTTAGAGGAATTGATTACACAGGCAAATGAAGTTGTTATAACAGCAGGTTCATTCGGTGCAAGTGATGATGAAAAGGTCATAGTTCTAGATCCTGTAGATATTGTATCTGTTGCAAGTTCTAGAGGGGAAATTTCTGGTGCACTTGAAGCTTTGCCTGGCACTCAACCTCAAGCTGATAAAGAAGGTATTTATGTAAGAGGTGGTGATGCTTCTGAAGCAAAGCAAATTATAGATGGAATGCTTGTCCAAAACCCATATTTTAGCGATGTGCCTGATATTCCTCAAAGAGGACGTTTTGAGCCTTTTGATTTTCAGGGGACAGCATTTAGCCAAGGGGGATATTCTGCCCAATATGGCCAAGCTTTATCATCTATAGTTGATTTACAAACATGGACTCGGTTTACAGATTTCAATGCCCATATATTGGGTGTTACACCTATAGGATTTAGATATGGACGTGGATATGCGAATGATAGCACTTATTGCAATCTTGATTTTAATTATGGTAATCAAGAACTATTGCAAGATTTTAATAACAATGGTATTCTTGCAGATTTTATAAAAAATAGGACAAGTTTCTCTGAGCCTCCTGAAGGAACAGGTATTAGAACAAGTTATTCTAAGAAATTTACAAATGGGATATATAAATTTTTAGGAAGATATACTGATTATTCGCTTGGAACTAATGATTCAGATGTAGGCGCAAATTTCAGTTTAAGTAATGATGTATTATATTTATTAACAACATATAAAGGCTCTGTGAATGATAAGCTAGATGTTCAATTAGGTCTATCATACTCTGATAATCATAGCGATGCGACAATAGGTATAGAATTAGAAGAAGATGCTCAATTAGTATATGGTATCTCTAATGTTGATCTTTTAGCCTATTCTAATGATGATTTATTACAATTTAGGTCAGTTTTATCAAGAAAAATATTTTCAAAATCTCGTTTTAAATATGGATTTCATATATTTGATCAATCAAGTGCATTCTATAATTATGTTTTTAAAGAAGAGACAAATCCTGAAACACAGGGCGTTTTTCAGTCAATTGATTTTATAAAAACAAGCCCTGTTGTATTTGAAGAGTTTTTAGTTACAGGCTTTTTAGAATTAGATTTACGTTTATCAAAAAAGTTTGCAATAAATACAGGTGTTAGATATGAAGATTCAAAATTAATTAATAGAGAAAATATATCACCTCGCTTTTCAATGGCTTATAAAATTACTAAAAATACACAAACTTCATATGCTTATGGAAAGTATTATCAGACTCCAGAATTAGGATTTGATCAGTGGTATAGAAGGAATAATATTGATTTTAATTATATTGATATTGAAAATTTGAAATTTGAGAATTCAGAGCATCATATTTTAAACTATGAATGGAATAAAAAAGGTAAGATGCTTAGGTTGGAGGTGTTTGAAAAAACTTATAATAATTTAATTACTTTACACCCTATTGAATGTGATAATAATGTTTGTCCAAATACTATCTCTAATAATGGTAAAGGTTATTCGAAAGGGTTTGAAATGTTTTGGCGGTATGATCAAAAAGATAATCAGGGTGTTGGCCAAGATATATTTATGACCTATTCTTATTTAGATAGTAAAAGATCGTTTAAAGAATACCTTGATACAATAAGGCCGAGCTTTGCATCTGAGCATAAAGTTACCTTTTCTTATAATAATACATTTAATATAAATGAAACCGAGAATAGGCTAAGTGCAAGTTTAGCTTTAACAGGAACATCTGGTTTTCCATATTATGATCCCTTTGATAAAGTGCAATATACTTCAACTCCATATTTTTCTCTAGATATAGGAGGTAGCTATCTCCCTGATATGAAAGATAAAGGCTTTTTAGTTTTATTTTTCAATATTTCAAATCCTCTAGGATATAGAAATAGTTTTGGGTATAATTATATAGCTGAGGATTATTCTAAACTTGATGAGCCTAAAGAAAATTTGCCTGCAAGTATGAGAACAATTTTTATTGGTTGCTTTATGATCCTTAATATTAAAAAATAAAAATGATATATATATTTTATATATTATTGATTTCTTCTGTTTTTTGTGATAAATATCCTGAAAAATATTATACTTCAATGGATAAAGCTTTAGAAAATTTAAATTCAGCTGAAACAGAAGATGATTATTTAAAAGTTTCTAATTATTTTTATCGTATTTCGAATGCTGTTAAAACAGATTGGTTATCTAGTTATTATTATGCATTATGTAATGCCAGAATTAGCAGATTTCAAGATGATAATGATATTAAAGAAATTTATTTAGATAAAGCTTTGGATATAATTAATCCTTATGATTTAATTGATACTGTTAAATTAGATTCTATAGCATACTCTGAGATTAATGCTTTGAAAGCTCTAATTTATGCAGCAAAAATATCTTCTATGTCAAGTGCTATGAAGTATGGTCCATTATCAGGAAATAGTTTGAAAGTTGCATTAAAATTTTATTCAAGAAATCCACGCGCTTATTTTCTTGATGGACAAGGAAAATATTATATGCCTTCTTTTGTAGGCGGAGGTGTTGATATAGCTTTGCCTTTACTTGAAAAATCATTGAAATATTATGATGAATTTGAAGCAAAACCATATTGGCCAAATTGGGGAAGAGAAGATTGTCAGTCTTTATATAATAAGGCATTAAATGAAAAAGAATAAATCACTTTATTTATTTTTATTATTTTTTTCTATACTGTTTTCTAAAGTAGATGATTCATATGTTATCTTAGTTTCATTTGATGGCTTCCGTTATGATTATATAGAACGTGTTGATACTCCTAATTTTGATTATATAGAAAAAAATGGTATTAGAGCCGAATCTTTAAAGCCCGTTTTCCCATCTCTTACATTCCCTAATCATTATGCAATTGCAACGGGCTGTTATGCAAATAAACATAAAATATTAGGAAATCAGTTCAAAACATTCTCTGGTGAATATTCTTATAAAAATAAAGATACAGTGCAAGATGCTAAATGGTATGGGGCAGAACCTATATGGGTTACTGCTGAGAAAAGTGGTATTATAACGGCGACTTATTTTTGGGTTGGCTCAGAAGCAAAAATAGGAGGCTATTATCCTACATATTATAAAAATTATCAATCAGGAATAGACCCTAAAGTTAAAATTAAACAAGTTGTAGATTGGCTTGAATTACCAATTAAAGAAAGGCCTCGATTAATTTGTCTTTATTTTAATGAACCTGATCATGCAGGTCATGTTTATGGTGCTGATTCTAAAGAAGTTAATAAGCAAATTGAAAACTCAGATTATATTTTAGGATATCTTATGGATACTTTGAGTGAATTAGACATTTATGATAATATTAATTTTGTTGTTGTAAGTGATCATGGTATGGTAGACGTATCTGAAAAAAGAATAATCAATATAGATAATTTTAATATACCTGGAGTTATAGATGGAAAAGGCCCATTAATGAGTGTTAAAGGTGAAAGCTTCTACGATATTAGTATCCCTCATGCTTCAGTTGTTTCTGCTGTTAACAATAATGCACTCCAATATCATAATCCTTATTATGATTTTTTACTTGTTGCAGATGAAGGGTGGATGCTTTATAAAAATAGTCATCTTGAAGAATATGATGGTTCTTTACCGGTTAAGGGAATGCATGGATATATAACTGATAATCCTAATATGCACGCTATTTTTTATGCATATGGCCCGCTTTTTAAAGAGAATATGCAAATCAATACATTCGAGTTAATCCATATATATCCAATGTTATGTAAATTACTTAATATCAAACCTTATTGGGATGTTGATGGCAAATTAGATGTATTGCAATCAATTTTAAAATAAATGGAATTTTTCTTTTCAGAAAATATAAATAACTCTACTATTATTTTAGATTCTATGGAATTCAGACATTGTATTAAAGTCATGAGAAATAATGTAGGAGATAGGGTTAGCGTTATTGATGGGAAAGGTAATGTTTATAAAGGTAAAATCAAAATAATTAATAGGGGTAATTGTGAAATTTTAGTTGATGATGTAATAGAAAATTATTGTAAAAAAGAATATTATACGCATATCGGAATATCTCCAATTAAAAATCATGATAGGCTAGAATGGTTTATTGAAAAAGCGATTGAAATAGGTGTAGATGAGATTTCTTTTATTAATTGTTCTAGGACTTTAAGAAAAAAAATTAAAATAGATAGATTGCATAGAACTGCTATATCAGCACTTAAACAGACACTTAAAGCCAAATTACCTGCTATTAATAATCCTATTAGTATCGATGATTTTATAAAAGAATGTAATAATGTAAATAAGTTTATTTGTCATCTTGAAAATCAAGATAGAAAAAGTTTGTTTGCATTTAAAGAAAATATAAAAAAATATTCTAATACTTGTATTCTTATTGGCCCTGAAGGTGATTTCAGTTTAGATGAAATTTCTATGCTTGTTGGCTCTGGTTTTAATTCAATAACGCTTGGAGATAGTCGTCTTAGAACTGAAACAGCAGGTGTTGTAGCTTGTAATCTTATTAATAGTATACAAAATTTATGATTGCATTAAATGAACATCAAAGATGGATGCTTTATGCACTTAAAGAAGCTAAAAAAGCATATAATATTGATGAAGTTCCTGTAGGATCTATTATTGTTAAAGATGGTATGATTATGGGAACAGGATATAATCAAATGGAAACTTTAAATGATTCTACAGCTCATGCAGAGATTATAGCAATTACAGCAGCATCTAATAAGTTAGGAGATTGGAGACTGAATTCTTCATCTATATATATAACAAAAGAACCTTGTATTATGTGTATTGGAGCAATTATAAATTCAAGAATTGAAAATGTTTTTTATGGTTTGCCAGATGTAGAAAGTAAATTTTCAATCATAAAAAATAAGCTAGATGTAAGGATGAGTCATTTAAAATATGTAGAAGGTGAAATATTAAAAGACGAGTGTCAAAAAATAATTCAAGATTTTTTTTTAAAAAAGAGATAATATCCTAAATTATAACCTAATTAATTATTAATTTTTATAAATTAGGAGAGGTGTCCGAGCGGTTTAAGGTGCACGCCTGGAACGCGTGTATGGATGAAAATCCATCGGGAGTTCGAATCTCCCCCTCTCCGCATGATAGTTATGAAAACTAAAAATATCATATTCATATATATACTACTACTAAGTTTTTCATTTGCACAAAGTGCTTTAAAAATAGCTACAGTCTCTTATATTAAGGGCTCTTGTTATATTGAAAATTCTATTCAAGATAAATCTATTACTCCTCTTGCTGGAAATTCTATAATGAATAATGATATTATTCATTCAAAGGAGGATTCTTTTTGTGATATTATTTTTGATGACGATGCTACTAAAATTCATATTGATGAAAATACAAGAGTAAAAATTTTATCAGATAATTATTCACGAGTTTTTGAAGTGTATTATGGTAGTGTATTTGTAAGTAATGCAAAAACTCATATTAAAACGTATATACAAACACTCAATAATAATATTTATGTTAATAATAATAATATTTGGGTTAACTCTTATAGAGATTTTGATAAGGTGGTTTCAATTAACTATAATGCTAATATTTATAATTATATATCAAATTCTCAAATTATACTTAAACCTTTAACTGCCTATAATATTTTTTCTAATGGTTCAGTAAAAATAGATAACAATTTAGATTTAGTTCCTGATTATATTGAGGATGAAAGTTATCTTCAGGTTAGAAAAGAAAATAGAAACAAGTATGATGTTTATTTGAATGATTATGACTTGATTCCAGTTTATGGTAGAGAAACTGAAAAACGTAGTTTTGATGATAATGGGTTTAAGCTTGGATTGACAGCTGGAACTCGATATATGAATAATAATGAATATTTGACATTTGGCTTATTCCCTCAATATAAACATAATAATTTTATTGTATATAGTAAGCTAAATGTTTATTATGATTATTTTTTAAAATGTAGTTCATTTGATGATTGTGAATTTACAGAATCAGGTATTTATTCTAATTGGGAATCTAAAAATGATATTTTAGAAAAATTTCATTTACGGTATCATCGTTCTGATTATAATAATAGTTTCAGTATTTATGCAGGAGAAATTCCACAAGTAACTTTTGGGCATGGGTATCTTGTGAATAAATTTTCTAATTATTATGAATACCCACTTAGAAGTGATTTTGGTGTGAATATTGATTGGAAAATAGATAATGATTTTTTGAATTTTAAATTTCTTGTTCCTAGTATTAGAGAATATTTTCGCGATGGTGGCATTTTTGGTATGCATGCTTCTCTTTTTCTATCTCATCGTTTTCCTTTAACTCTTGGACTTGGCTTTGTGATGGATTTTAATCAATTCAGTCAATCCCCTAGAGTATATGATGTAGATTCAAGTATTGATTCAAGGCAAATCAAAGCATTTGAATTAGATTTTGAATTAGATATTATACGAAGTATGAATTTAGATGTATCTATTTATGGAGAATTAGTTGGAATATGGTATCCTGAAAATATATTTTATTTCAGGTCTGATGGTTTGATGCCATTTTCAGATGATCTTAGATGGAGGAGAGGGACTTGGGGAGTTATGGCTCCAGGTGTATCGTTGCTTATAGATAATAAACATGAAATTAATTTTGCTTTTAACTTTAATTCAGCGGCTTTTTATCCCTCTTATTTTAATACTAACTATTTATATAATAGATCACTGTATTATTTGACAGCTCAGCCATTTGATTTTAATACATTAGGTTTTAATTTAGTAGGTAATCAAATAGGGATGCTAAATGATTTTGCAATTAATTCAACTAATATGGAATTTTTTGTACCTAAAGAATTATATCCAATATTGACAAATAAAATTAACGTGTTCCCATTAAGAGGATTTTCTATTGATTATAAATATAATTTTAGAAATAAGATTGAATATTACAATGCTATTTCTGTATATACTCAGAATGTTGGACAAGAAAAAATAAAGTCTCAAACTTATTATACCTTTGATGCTAAGCTATCTATTAAAGAAAATATTTTAAGAAATTTATCAAGCCTTAATTTTTATGTTTCAAATGTATTCTTTCTTGAAAGAGATGATAGGGAAGAATATACGTTTGGATTTAATATGATGTTTGATTTACCTTCTGATGTATATATACTTTTTGATATTGGCCAAGTCTTTTATGATGTTAGTTTAAATGGAAAGAGAAATAATGTACTTAATTCAGGGCTGCAACTTAGATTAAATTTTTGATGAATTTTAAATCTTTTTTTTATATTTTTATAGGCATGACAATACTAGGTATATCTATTGGATATGTTGTAGGTTTTTATATAGGGATTCATGCAATGAATAATTATTGGTTTTATTGTTCGGTTCCTATTTTTATTATAGCATCATTTCTTATTGTATATGGTGCCTTATTTATAAAGGATATTAAATGAAATTAAAAAAAAATATAAAATTTTCCAGTAAAGTAGAAAATTTATCAAAATCTTCTGAAAAGAAGGGTGATTTGCTTATACAGGTAAATGAACTTATGGAAAAAATGGAAAATGATTATGGTCCATTGATGCTTGAAGAGCTACAAAAAAGATTAAAGAAAACTATTGAAGACTTTCATGATGATGTTAATATTGTATTGAAAGATGCATTTAGTAGTGATAAATCTAAGATTTTAAATAAAAAAAATGAGAGTATAGATTCTGAAGATGGAGTTCCATCTTTTATTGCAGAATATCAAAATAAAAAGAATAAAAAATAATTCTGTGCTAGATGGGGAGTTAGCGGTTTCCTGTAACCTGAAA
>CETH01172459.1_pt1 | contig 13451 bp, 10 predicted proteins | sample 361461 | NCBI WGS metagenome assembly CETH01 (sample SAMEA2622695, study PRJEB7988) | marine metagenome | isolation source: saline water (ENVO:00002010), including
GCGACGACCGCCGGATTAGAGCTTTGGACAAGCATAGCAGTTACAGGAGGGCCACCCGCCATAGGCTCTGCCTCATCGTTGAGTATTGGCCCTAGGCGCGACATATCAAGCTGGCGCACATTCGGATCATCCACTCCGGTGACCAGCGAGGTATTTAGGTTGAAGTTCTGGCCTACTGAGCCGTACAAGCCTCCTCCTCGAAACCTCCATGCGCCCTTAATCGCCGGAAGACAACTCACCGCATGCAAGGAGGAGGCCCCGTTGCGCGACCGAGAAAACCCATACCCCATTCGAATAATTGCGCGATCAGTATTACCATAATCCTTCGCTAGTGCTTCTATATCATAAACGGTAATGCCCGTGATCTTTGCCGCCCAATCGGGATCGCGAGTTTGCAAATGGTGTTCAAGCGCAGCTGCATCATTGGTAAACTTTGTCATATAATTTTGGTCAGCATAGCCATCGCGAAACAACACATGCATAACTGCGCAGGCCAATGCAGCATCTGTTCCTGGACGCGGACGCAAATGGACATCTGCCTGGCGGGCCGTTGGTGTTTTATAGGGATCTATTACGATCAGCTTGGCGCCCCGCTCCTTGCGAGCACGGCTAATATGGGTCATTAGATTGATCTGCGTATAGACCGGATTCCCCCCCCAAACGACGATGAGATCGGCCTCACCAAATTCTCGGGGATCACAGCCTCTTTGCGCCCCGATTCCCGCCACCATACCCGCCAACATGATTGATGAGCATATCGTGTTGTGTTGACGAGAATATCCCATTGCGTTCCGCAGCCCCTGAATACCGTCTCGCTGCACCTTTCCCATCGTTCCGGCATAGTTATATAGCCAAACGGTTTCCGATCCGTAGCGTTGGGTAGCTTTGGTATAATTCTCAGCGACGATATCGAGCGCACTATCCCAAGATAGGGGCTCGAAATCATCAATAGAAGAAGTCGGCGATTTTGTGCCCTTTCGACGCATCGGCTGTTTGAGCCGAGCAGGGTGATGAACCCGTTCTGCATACCTTGCAACCTTGGCGCAAACAACGCCCGCCGTATAGGTGTTTTCATCAGACCCATGCACGCGGCCGATCTTGTTCGGCGACTCTACCTCTATATCCAGCGTACAAGCACTCGCGCAGTCATGCGGGCATACAGAATGAGCGATCTCGAAAGACTTCATACGTTATCCCTAAGCTCTCCAATCGAGTGTATCATACGCAAACGATGTCGAGATGTGCATGACCATATTTTTTTTAAGAAATCACGCCCAAGGGCTTAGGTTCCGATCAACACCATGGAAGGCCGCAGTTTTAACCGACCGTAACCCTCTCGCCCGTCGCCACTGATTTGATGATTGCCTCCAGAACCAGCGTGGCGTGCAGAATTTGGTCGGGGGTCGCTGGGAAAGGATTACCCCCTTCGCAATCTTGAGCAAAACATACCATCTGATCTTTAATCGTTTGTATCCCGGGATACTCATAACCATCCCAGGTTAACGTTTCGTGGGTGCCATCCGTTTTCATCGCGTCAAATTGATTATGTCCATATATGCTGCCCCAGCCCCGTGTACCAAACGCCCGCACTTGCCAGAGATGGCCAGTGGCGGCCACAGTTCCTAAATAGCCTACCTGGCCATTTTCGAAATCCATCAGAATACCGGTCGCGTCGTCGATATCAAAAGGAATAGCGACACGGCGGCTAACAGCAAGCACACTAGACACTCGGCCAAATAAGTTGATGTACATGTCAACCGCATGGATACCAAGTGAAGTCATCCCTCCGACTGGGCTCTCTTCCCTGCTGTCTCTCCATTCACCTGAATACCCAGACATATTCGCCGAAAAGTTACCTTCTATCTGAATCAAATCACCGAGTTCGCCGGAATCGATCTGCTGTTTCAGTTTAATAGCGTTAGGCGAAAAACGCCGGTTATGGCCAATCGCCACTTTCAGCCCTTTAGCAGCAAGTGTGTCCAGCGCTAACCGTGCTTCTCCTCCGGTCAGACAGAATGGTTTTTCGCAGAAGACATGTTTGCCAGCTTCAGCAGCCGCCATTATCTGATCGAAATGTACTGTATGGGGGGAAGCCAAAACTACAGCGTGGACGGCGTCGTCAGCTAATACGTCCTCGTATGTTGCATGAAGCCGGATGCCTGTTTCCGCCGCATAATTCGTAGCCTTAGAGAGCGTGCGGGTAGTACCCGCAACGAACTCTATCGAATTGTTACAATCAGCGACAGAATTGACTAGCGTCCGTCCCCATCGGCCCATTCCTACGATGGCTGCATTGATCATGGCCGTCCCTTAAACTGTTAGTTACTCCGCTGCGTCCCGCGGGACCAGCATGTCATACCAGGGCTTGTTCTCCCGGGTTTTTGCATCGTCTACATGTAGAGCTTTAACTTCGGTGTATTCATTCATCCCCTCTTCACCAAACTCTCGACCAATACCAGACTGCTTGTAGCCTCCGAAGGGCATCTGTTCGGAAAGAAGATGCCAATCATTAATCCAGACCGTACCAGTTCTCATCCGACTCGCCACCGCGCGGGCGCGGTCGAGATCTTCAGACCAGACACCGCCACCGAGCCCGAAAATAGAATCGTTCGCGATCTGTATGGCTTCGTCCTCGTCCTTGTATTTCATGACACAAAGCACCGGTCCGAAGATCTCTTCTTGCGCGATGGTCATATCGTTGGTCACGTCTGTAAAGACCGTTGGTTTGATAAAATATCCGTTGGCTAAATCACTATCGGTAGCACGCTCGCCACCACAGACAAGAGTAGCACCCTCGGTTTTACCCTTCTCGATGTATTCTAGAACCGTTTGCATATGCCCTTCCGACACGACTGGGCCAACCTTGGTTGCCGGGTCGAGAGGATCACCCATCGGCAGAGAGTTGAGCTTCGCCACCATCTGGCTTACGAAATCGTCATGCTGGTCGGCAGGTAGTAGCAGCCGGGTACCTGACTCACATACCTGACCCTGATGATAGAACGACGCGAAGATTGAACCATCGATCGCAATATCCCAATTGGCATCGTGCAGCACAATATTGGCAGACTTGCCACCACATTCCAGCGTCACCTTCTTCAACGTGCCAGATGCCTTCGCCATGATGTCCTTACCGACTTCGGTCGAGCCGGTAAAGGCGATCTTGTCAACGTCCGGATGTGTTGTCAGAACCTCGCCAACCGTATTACCGGGACCGGAAATAACGTTTATTACGCCGGGCGGAAAACCACATTCATCAGCAGTACGAGCCAGCTCCATTGCGGAGAGAGGCGTGTCAGAGGCGGGCTTAAGAACAATTGTGTTTCCAGTACCCAACGCTGGCCCGAGCTTCCACACTGCCATCATCAAAGGGAAGTTCCAAGGTATGATCGATGCGCAGACACCCATTGGTTCGCGAATAGTGTAATTGTAGGATCGTCCGGGGCGCGACATACCTTCAATCTCGACAGGCTCAGAATTGTATTTCTCGGCCATGGTACCGAAATAGTTCATCTGCCTCTGACCTAAAAATGCATCTGCTCCGGTCTTGGCGATAGTGCCACCAGAGTCAAGAGACTCCAAGTGCGCAAAATCCTTCATCCGTTCCTTCATCTTCGCGGACAAAGTACAGATGATCTCGCCTCGCTCCGTACCCGACATTTTAGGCCAAGGACCATTGTCAAAAGCATCTCTCGCCGCCGCAATAGCAGCATTAGTGTCTGCGACACTTGCAACTGGGATATTAGCGATAGCTTCGCCGTTATAAGGATTAAACGTTGGCTTGGTCTCCCCGCCTTCCGCGTCTACAAATTTGCCATTGATATAGAGTTGATAGGTATCCATGTCCCGACCTCTGGATTTCTTTCTGTTGAATTCGTAGGAACTTATCTCAGGCTACATGGACCGTCCATACGGCAGAGCTTCAGACCCGAGGTTGAAAATCTTCTGAGGAATAGGCACGGGGATGCCGGACAGCAATCTGCCGTAACTCTTCTACATTCTGGCAACCGAGCTGGCCGAGAGTCGCGCTTAAATCATCAATAAAAACGTCGATCAAGTGGGCCGGCCCCTTTTCACCCAGAGCACCAAGGCTCCAAAGAAAAGATTTGCCAGCAAATGCGGCGTCCGCGCCCAACGCAACCGCCCTGGCTGCATCTACACCTGATCGAACACCGCTATCGTAGATCAATGTGGTTTTTTCGCCCACCCGTTCTGAAATCTCTGGAAGCACATCGATCGGAGCCGGTAAGGCATCGATCTGCCGGCCGCCATGGTTGGTGACAAACAAACCGTCTAGGCCAAGTTCCACAGCCCTCTCTGCATCATCCGGATGCATGATACCTTTCAGGACGAGTGGACCCTGCCACTTATCTCGGTAGAGTTTAATTTCGTCCCAAGTGAAGGCACCACCACTCTCCCGCCGGATGAAGGCAGCGGATTCTGATATACTTAAGCCAGCGTCCATATAGGGTGCAAGCGATGTAAATCGTGGAATTCCATTGCGGCGCAGCGAATGCATCCAATGAGGGGAGCGGATAGCGTCCATTCTAAGGCGCATCGTGAGTTTGAATGGGTTCATTATGCCACTTTTCACTTCGCGTGGGCGCGTCGTGCGAGTCGGTGTATCGACCGTCAACACGAGTACATGGACACCTGCCTCCTTGGCACGGCGCACTAAATCGAGCCCGATCTTGTGATCGTTTTTTGAGAACCTATAGAGCTGTAACCACAAAACATCGGGTGCAATCTCGGCAGCGTGTTCAACGTCGATGCCCGACAGCAATCCAAGCGTATATGGGATATTCGCCAACTGAGCGGCGCGGGCGAGATAGGTCTCTGCCCCGGGGAACGTAGTTCCAGGCCCACCGATGGGTGCGATCCCTATGGGTGCAGCATATGGTTTGCCGAACAATCTCGTATCCGCCGGAGGTGGTGCGACAACCTTACCATAGCGCGGTATCATCTCGACAGCGTCCAAGGCAGCCCAGTTACGTTGAATTCCGGTATCGGCACCAGCCCCGCCGTCAGCATATTCAAACGCAAAATTCGGAAGTCGGCGGCGCGCCCGGTCTCGCAAATCTAACGCGGTTGGAAACCTTCGCTTTAAGGCAAGCTGTTCGAGCGTCGGTATGAAGGCAGGCTTGGCAAAAGTGTTATCGACTGACGAGGCGTCTGGCATCAGGAAATCTTTCTGGTGCAGAATATTCAAAAATTTCGTAACATCATACTCTTATTTTATACCCTTCTGCCATCTCTGATCTTCTGGCTATTTTACCTGTTTGAGACCTTATAATTTATCTATACCAAACCATGAAGGTACCGAAGACTAGCACCGACAATTCTACCGGTGTGTGACTCAAATTTTTCCGATGAAAATCTCTTAGTTAGCAATTTATATACATCTGCCCCAGCAAACAGTCAGCAGGCGCGGGAAGCGTTTGGCAGATAATAGAATTCTGACCACCCTGCATGATGGAAATCGTGCAACCATCGGGACGACTAAAAAGGCTCGCTGACGCAGTCTAAAGTTCGTGGACAAAGCAATTTCCAAGACGGTAGAGTTCGTTGTTCAACTGAATAAATAAATGCTCAAAATGGGTATACTAGCAATGGACAAGGCTTCGTAGAGGTAATTTACTTGGGGGAACAGGGTGAATAGATTGCTCTCTAGATAAACTCGTTATTCATTTATGCTGGAAAGTCAGAAGGGAAATCGATGGCACGAAATCTGAAGTCCTTCAGCCGCCCAAAAGGTGGTACTTTGAAAAAATCTTACGAAATGATAATCGCGAAACGGCGGAAGGGCGCCTTGGAGATCCAGTTTAATCGGCCGGATCGCCTTAACGCGGTGAACGAGCAAATGGCCGAAGAAATCATGCACGCAATGGATGCTGTAGAACTTGACCGCAAAACTGTTGCGGTCGTTCTTTTCGGTGACGATCGGTCTTTCTGCGCCGGCGCTGATCTTGGGGGTTTTCAGGATTTACCGGAAGACCGATATGACAATTATCGCGCTCGCTACAATCAAAGAAAAAACCGACTCTTGTATCGTTTCTTAATGAACTACACGAAACCAGTCATATCCGCGGTAGAGGGGTATTGTCTGGGAGGTGGGTTCGAGATGGCGATGATGGGGGATTTTATCGTTGCCAGTGAAAGTTCTAGCTTCGGCCTTCCGGAGGGTAAACACAGTTTGATACCGGGCGCCGGTGGCACACAAAATCTACCTCGCCTTATAGGCGCACCATTAGCGAAGGAATTGATATGGACGGGCCGACGGATTTCGGGCACAGAAGCTAAGGAATATCGGATAGTAAACCACGTGGTGGAAAAGGGAAAAGCACTTGCCAAGGTGCGAACTATTATCGAGGAAATGAAGGGCGTCGGCCCTCTTGCGACGATGATGACGAAACAATCTGTAAACCGTGGGGTGGACATGACTCTGCAACAGGGGTTCATGCAGGAATCCGACCTAGCTTACATGCTATCTTGGTCGGAGGATCGAGAAGAGGGCCTCAAGGCATTCGCGGAACGTCGCAAGCCCGATTTTAAAGGACAATAGGAAAAGGAAAAAGCATATGGCTCAGAGTTTCCTAAAAGATAAGGATATTTGCATCGTCGCTTACGGCGAGACCAAAATCGAACGACGCGGCGGCCGGTCAGCGTATGAAATTGCCGCCGAGGTAGCAGAGCAGCTTTACAAGAAAACCAAGCTGGGCCCTTCAGACATCGATGGTGTTACCTTTACTGTACCACTCAGCGAGTGCTCTAACCCATTCTGGTCAGGTTACGCCACCGAATATCTCGGTATTTCTGCAAAGTGGTTGCAGACCAGCGATTTAGGCGGTGCGTCAGCAATAGGTAACATTGCCCGGGCTGCAATGGCCATCAAATCGGGATTATGCGAAACTGCAATGATTCTCGGCGTTGATGCACCTTCGACACAGTGGCGAGCATATTACGGTAGTTATCGGAACCAGTTCTGGGATCCTGTCGGCGTTCAGGGACCACCCGGCGCGTTCGGGCTCCTGATGAACCGGTATGAACACCAGTACGGGCTTGATTTTGAGGGTCTCGGCGCCCTCGCCGTAGCACAGCGTAACGGCGCTATTAAAAACCCCAATGCATATGAAAAATTGCGTCAAAAAATCACGGTCGAGGATTACATCAACTCGCGCCAGGTTTCGTCGCCACTTCGTCTTCTCGACTCCGTGATGTGGTGCGACGGTGGCAATGGCCTCATCGTCATGAAAACCAGCCGTGCCAAAAGACTGGGCTTAACCAACCGGGTTTACCCGATCTCATATGCGGAAATATCCAACTATAACTGCGCCAAACAGACGCCAGATATCACTGAAACCGGCCACTCAATCGTTGGCCCACAGGTTCTGAAACAAGCCGGAATGACGTCTAAGGATGTGGACATGTTCCACCCTTATGATGACTTTCTATTCGCGGTGATGCTTAAGACCGAACAGATCGGGTTCGCGCGTAAAGGCCGTGGTTCGCAGTTCCTGAGGGATACTGACCTAGGGCCTAAGGGAGATCTACCTCTTAATACCGGAGGTGGCCAGATAAGTTGTGGACAACCCGGCCTCGCCGGTGGCGGGGTAAACTTAAGTGAAGCAGTCCGGCAATTGATGGGTGAAGGCAAAAGCCGTCAAGTGCCTGACGCCCGTAATGCACTGGTAACTGGTATCGGAGTAATCCCTTATGGCCGCAACTGGGGTACGGCAAACGCTATGGTCTTGGTCAATTAGAAAGCGGAGACGAGAAATGCCAAAGACAGAAATTAAACCCCGTCCACTCCCGAAACCTACTCCCTCAACCCAAGCTTTCTGGGACGGTGCGAAGAAGGGCAAGCTGATGCTACAGTGGGATCCTAAGGCGCGCAAATACCAGTTCTGGCCGCGGGAAAACAGTGTTCATACAGGTAGGCGAAATCTTCAGTGGAAAGCGACTTCAGGGAGAGGTGAGCTTTATTCATACACCGTCACCTACGTGCCAACACCTGGCTTTGAGAACCGTGTACCCTACGTGATCGGTATGGTGGAACTGGACGAGGGCGTCCGGATTATTGCGAATATGTTAAACTTGACACCCGAAGATGCTGAGATCGGCATGCGAGTAAAGGTCGCATGGGAAAAATTAAGCGATGAAATTACTTATTTCGCGTTTGAACCCGATAAACGGCCACCCAGAAAGGCCAAGGGTAAAGCTGGTTTAAAGAAAAAGTAGCCTAAGGTGAAGCTTGCAACCCTAATTCAGGATTGCGCACTGCGCCATCCCGACAGGGAAGTCATGGTCTGCGGTGATCGACGTCTTTCATTTGGCCTATTGAATACAAATGCTAACCGGTTAGCAGACGCATATGTCGCTCGCGGAATGAAGAAGGGGGACCGTATAGCGATGTTCCTGCCAAATAGTGCGGAACTTATTGAAGCTATGTGTGGGGTCGCAAAATCCGGTGGGATCATTGTTCCAATTGCTGTCCGGCTGGCAGCCGCAGAAGTTGCTCATATCCTTGGTGACTGTTCGCCATGGGCAGTTTGCTACACACCGGCGCAGCGGGACATCGTTCATTCGGCAATCAAACAGCTAGAGAATCCACTTCTGGTCGTTTTCGATGGCGAAGCAGGGGAAGACGAGATCACTTTCGACCAGCTAATGTCGGAGGGCCGAGATATTCCCCCTCCGCCTTTATCAGCAGACGAAGACAATCTAATGCTGGGATATACCTCTGGGACGACCGGTCGGCCCAAGGGTGCTCTAGCCACGAATACCGCGCTTGTATTGACCGGCGGCTTTATGAACCTCGCGGAGTGGGAACTGACGCCAAAGGACCGCATACTCGCAACGACGCCAATGGCGCATCGAACCGGTCTTGGTCGAGTCGCTAACGCCGTTTGCTGCGGCTGTACAGTGGTCATCATGGATAAGTTCGATGCCGTCGCGGCAGTGGACCTGATTGAGAAGGAGAAGATTACCGTCATTGGCCTAGTTCCCACCATTGCTCGAATGCTAATACCGGAAATTGAGAAACGTCCCAAAGCATTGAGATCGGTGAGGCTTATGGTGGCAACCGGTGAAGCTTTTCCTGTTCCAGTAAAGAAACGGTTGGCCGCAGTGGTGCCGAATATAGGCTTGTATACATTTTTTGCCCAAACAGAGGCGGGGTTCATCACAGGACTAAGGCCTCACGAGCAGGCCTCTCACCCCGAGTCATGCGGCCGTGCAGTGCCCGCTGTCGAAGTCCGTATCGTCGATAAAGACTTTAATGATGTAGCAACTGACGTGGTGGGCGAGATAATCTGCCGTTGCGGCCCCCCTGGTATGATGTCGATGCCGGAGTACTGGAATAATCCCGCGGCGACACAGGCCGCTATCCATCATGGGTGGCTCCGCACCGGCGACCTCGGACGTATGGACGCAGACGGATATATCTACTTCGTCGATCGCGCTAAGGACATGATCGTGTCTGGCGGACTTAACATCTACTCCCGGGAAGTGGAGGATGCGTTGGAGGCGCATCCTGCGGTGAACGAGGCTGCGGTAATCCCCATTCCCGATGAAGAATTTGGTGAATCGGTCTTTGCTTACGTGACCCTGTACGAGGGCAAAGACGTGAAAGAACAAGATCTTATAAATCACTGTCGAAGCCTTATAGCTAGCTATAAGAAACCCAAATTCGTCCGGAAAATTGATACCTTGCCACGAAATAGCACTGGCAAAGTTGTCAAGATGGCCCTTCGCGAGAGTGCACTTGCGGAAACAAACGGAAACTGATGGAACTTCTTCTCAACGAAGAACAAACGTTGGTACGAGATAGCGCCGCCACCTTCACCGAACGGCAAGCTGGCGCGGAGCGGCTACGAGGTATGCGAATTTCGGAAACGAAGGTTGATGTAGATGTTTGGCGCCGGATCGCCGATGCCGGATGGCTGGGAATCCTCGCATCGGAGGCAGAAGGCGGACTTGGGCTTGGATTGACTGAACTTTGTCTTGTCGCCGAGGAGCTTGGTAAGGGGCTCATCCCCGAACCAGTTGCTACTGTAGCAGCCGTCGCCAAAGCCATGGAAAGTGATTGCCGGCACGTCATCAGTGGTTCTGTTCTCGTTATGCCAGCGCTAATGGAAGGGGCCCGAACCATCGGCGACGAAACGCCTACCGTGATTGCAGTTCGGACTGGAGACATAATAGCGCTTTCTGGCATCAAAACCGGAGTGCCTATCCCGGGCGATGCGAGACAATTCCTCCTATCCGCTACCGCGCCAGAGGGTGTCATCCTCGCGCTAGTGGATGCAGACGACGTAGAAATTACCCAAAAAGCAACTACGGATGGAACGTCGATCGGGTCAGTCATCTTAAACCAATCAGCGGCATCCCTTGTTGTAGAGCCAAAAGAAGCACCTGCGCGGATTGCCCATCTTTTGGACGCACTACACCTCTCTAACGCAGCGGAACTTCTTGGGGTGATGGAAAAAGCCCAGATTATCACGGTCGAATATCTTAAGAATCGAGAGCAGTTCGACCGACCAATCGGGTCTTTTCAGGTGCTGCAGCACCGCGCTGTCGATAATCTGTGTGCCATCGAGATGTGTCGCTCGCTTATTTATCAAGCTGCTCGCGCTATGGATGAAGTGGGAGGCGAACCTGGGCTCGCGTCTGCAGCTCTATCACGAAGTGCGAAATCCTCCCTCGAGGTTTGCAAATCTGCCTTGCAGATGCATGGCGGTATTGGTTTTACTGATGAACACGATATCGGACTATGCCTCAAGCGAGCCGTGACGCTTGTAGCGCGTTACGGCAATGCCGGGTTGCACCGTAAGCGCTATGCAAAACAGACAAAAGCGCAAGAATGAGCGTTCAATTGCCCTTTAATCTCCATCACCGTAAAAAGTAAACAGTTTTCGAGGATTATATTTAATGCCTGATCAGTCATACCGTACATTTCTCCATAATCTTGAACAGCAAGGCGAGCTGGTGCGGTTCACTAAAGAAGTTGACCCAGCCCAGAACATGGCGGCTATTGAGTGGAAGACATTCAATGAGTTAGGCAAAGCCAGCCTTTTCACTAACCTGAAAGGTCACAAGGGCTGGCAGGCGGCGAGTCAAATTCTTGCCGACCGAAAAAAATGGGCTATTGGGCTCGACGTGAGCGAAGAAGATATTCTTGACGAGATCAGTAATAGGTTGAAGAACACCATTAAGACCGTTGACGTGGATGCCAGCTCGGCGCCGGTTCAGGAAGTCATTTTCAAGGGCGATGACGTAAACATTTTCGACGTACCAGCAATGATGACATCAGAAGATGATGGCGGGCGTTACTTTGCGTCGGGTATGGCAATCGTCAAAGACCCCATAACCGGCATTCGCAATATGTCCGTTCATCGGCAGATGGTTTTGAATGAGCGGGAGACTGGATTTATCATGGTTCCACGTCAGGCCAAGCGTATTTACGACATGTACGTGGCTGAGGGGCGCGGGATGCCTGTGGCCATGGTCTACGGAGCGCATCCTGCTATTTTTTATGGATCCGGTTTCACTACGTCTTATGGCAAGGATGAATTGGAAGTGGCGGGCTCACTAATGGGCGAAGGCGTGCGGATGGTGAAATGCAAAACTATCGATATTGAGGTGCCGGCCGAGGCTGAAATGGTCTTAGAAGGCGAAGTCTTATTCGACAAACTGGTTCCGGAGGGACCATTTGGCGAAATCCCCGGTACCTATGCCGAGGCGACACACGCCAACGTATTCCGGGTTAACTGTATGACCCGACGCAGGGATCCTATTTTCTATGCAGTACACTGCGGTTACCCAACGACTGACACCCAGGGTACGATGGCGCTGGGGATCGAAATCGCGACTAAAGAACAGCTTAGAAATGTGGAAGGGGGGCTCGACCTGATAGATGTCCGCTGCCATCCATCAGCGGGCATGATGATGTTAGTTCTTAAGATTCGGCCACGTGTGGAAGGCCAAGCCAAAACAGCGCTTATGGCAGCATTGTCAGGTGCCTATCTGCACCCGAAACTCGCCGTCGCTGTCGATGATGACATTGATGCAGATGATCTAAGACAGGTCATGTGGTCGATGACCACCCGCGTTCACGCTGAACGCGATATTGTAATGATCCCCAATACCCGTGTTTTCGCGCTGGATAATATTTCGCCGGTCGTGCCAGGTCAAAACAGCTTCCACCGGATAGGTACCAAGTGGATGATCGACGCTACTAAACCAGCAATTACACAGGGAGAAGCCCGGGAACAGTTCGAACGTGCCATGCCACGTAATTTCGATCAGGTCAATTTAGACGAATTTCTTCCATAAAATGCCCTCTTTGTTTTGCGAATTGTCGGACTTCAATAAAGTAGGCTTACTTAGGTTCCTGAAAAATAAAATCTCAAAACAATCGGAGCACCTGATATGACGGCCTCACCGATCTGGATTACTGAAGCCGACGTGGTTCGTCTCATAAATCTGCCCGATGCGATAAATGCTCTTGAACGTACACTCCCTCTAGAAGCTCGAGATCACGCAGCAAGTATGCCAAAAACTCACCTAATGGTCGGTTCCAACGACGCGATGCATGCCATCGGCGGCGCTGTATCGGCTGAAGGAATCTGCGGTTTCAAAACTTGGATAAACGTTCAGGGAAAATCTGAAACTACGATGACGCTATTCTCGCTGAGAGATGGTACTTGTCTCGGTGTGATAGAAGCGACAGCTCTGGGACAGATGAGAACAGCTTCCGTCACTGGTGTGGGGACAAAACGCCTTGCCCCAAAAGGCGCAGATACGATGGGGATAATAGGCACCGGCAAACAAGCACTGCCCCAGATTGCCGCTGTTCATGCAGTGCGACCACTGAAGGAAGTACGGGTTTTTAGCCGTAACCCGGAAACGCGCCAAAGCTTTGCAGAGAGGGTTACTGCGTCTCTAGGAATCCAAACACTTAGCGTCAATACGTTGGGAGAGGCAGTTAAAGACTCACCGCTCGTAACCTTGATCACAAATTCTACGGAAGCATTTCTCACTTCGGATATGCTAGCAAAAGGCAGCCACCTCAATGCTATGGGTGCTATTGTTCCGTCACGTGTGGAATTCACGGATGACGTTTTTGATCGTGCTGATCTTATCTCCGTAGATTCTATCCAAAGTGTGCGCGATCTTTCGACAGAATTCCGGGCCCATTACGGTGAAGACGATAACGCTTGGAAAGATGTTCATACAATTGCTTCTGTAATTTCAGAAAACAAAACGCGTCCGGATGGGGCGGACATAACATTATTTAAAGCAATGGGCATGGGACTGTCGGATCTCGCGCTTGCAATCGACGTATTAAACCGCGCCCGTGCCGAAAATCGGGGACACAAAGTACCGGAGCGGGTCAAACTGCCGCCTCAATTAATATAGGAATTATATTGGTGGATTTTGATGTGATCGTTGTGGGA
>CETH01024466.1_pt1 | contig 13439 bp, 13 predicted proteins | sample 361461 | NCBI WGS metagenome assembly CETH01 (sample SAMEA2622695, study PRJEB7988) | marine metagenome | isolation source: saline water (ENVO:00002010), including
CATAAAATTTCATAAAAGAACATTGTTAATTAGTTAGCTTTAAAGTACACATTATAAAAAAAGTTTTATACTATAATAGATATTTATATCAATACTAATTATCTACTATAAATTGCTTTATTTATGAACGCTATACTCTTTCCAGGCCAGGGCTCACAAATTGTAGGCATGGGACAAGAATTTTACAATAATTTTGATCTCGTAAAAAAAATTTTTGAACAAGCTGATGAAAAACTAAATTTTAAAATTTCAAAACTTATTTTGGAAGGTCCAGAAAGTGATTTAAAATTAACACAAAATACCCAACCAGCTATTTTAACAGTAAGTTACTCAATTTTTAATATTTTAAAAAATGAATTTAATTTTAATTTTGAAGACACCAAATATTTTGCAGGTCATTCCCTTGGTGAGTATAGTGCTTTAGTGTGCTCTGATTCTTTAGAATTTAGAGATGCTTTATATTTACTTTTTGAAAGAGGAAAATCAATGCAAGAAGCAGTGCCTGTTGGTCAAGGTAGTATGATCGCCGTACTGGGTTTAGAGATTGATGATTTGAGTAGATTAATAAAAGACGCGCAAGTTAATGGAGTTTGTGAGATTGCAAATGATAACGCAGAAGGTCAAACTATAATTAGTGGTGACTCGGAAAGTATAAATTCCTTAAAGAAAATTTTGAAAAACAATAAAAAAAAATTTATTCCTTTAAATGTAAGTGCTCCTTTTCATTGTTCATTGATGAAACCAGCGGCTAAAAAAATGGAAAGTAAAATAAACTCCACTAATTTTAAAAAACCTAATTTTAAAATTGTTAATAATGTAACATCTATACCTGAAGACGACCCAGATAAAATAAAAAGATTATTAATAGATCAAATTTACTCCACTGTAAAATGGAGAGAGAGTATTATCAATATGTCTAAGGGAAATGTAACAAAATTCATTGAAATAGGTCCAGGAAAAGTTTTATCAGGTATGGTTAAACGTACTTTAAAAAGTATTAATTGCTTTAGTATAAATTCAATAGATGATATGAAAAAAATACAAGATGAATTTAAAAGATAAAAAAGTTTTAATTACAGGGGCAACTGGGGGAATAGGTAACAGTTTAGTAAAGAAGTTTTGTGACTCTGGTTCGACAGTTTTAGCAACTGGAACTAATCAAGAAAAACTAAATAATATAAAAAAGAATTATAGCGATGTTATTATTGAAAGATTTAAATTAGATGAACATGATAAAATTGAGTCATTTATTGATCAAGTTCACACAAAATTAGATGGTATTGATATACTAGTGAACAACGCAGGAATAAATTTAGATAATATTTCTATTAGGTTAACCGAGGAAAATTGGAAGAAAGTTCTAGATGTAAATTTAACATCAACTTTCTTGATGTGTAAGTACACTATTAAAAAGATGTTAAAAAATAAATATGGAAAAATTATTAATATTACATCTATTGTTGGTCATACTGGTAACTTAGGGCAAGCAAATTATTCAGCATCGAAAGCTGGCATCGTTGCATTTTCAAAAAGTTTAGCTATTGAATACGCTAAAAAGAATATCAATATTAATTGTGTTTCACCTGGTTTTATCAAAACAGAAATGACTGATAAAATAAACGATGAATTTAAAAAATTGTTAATTAGCAAAATTCCTTCAGGAGACTTGGGAACTGGAGAGGATGTTTCTAATTGTGTCGCATTTTTAGCATCAGATTTGGCAAATTACATTAATGGCGAAACCATTCATGTGAATGGCGGAATGTATATGGCTTGACAATTCTAATTAATAATTTATTAAGAAATTATCATAAAATACAACAAAGGTTATTAATGGCAGACGATATAAAAGCAAAGATTAAAAAAATAGTTGCAGATCACTTGGGTATTGAAGAAGAAAAAGTTACAGAAGAAGCAAGCTTTATTGATGATTTAGGAGCTGATAGTTTAGATACGGTTGAATTAGTTATGGCTTTCGAGGAAGAATTTGGTTCAGAAATATCAGATAGCGAAGCTGAAAAAATACTTACAGTTGGAGATGCAATAAAATTTATTGAAAGCAAATCAAATCAATAAATTTAATTTTTTTGATCGATGAGTGGTGATTTAAATAATATAATGGTCATTTTATCATCACCATCAGGGGCAGGCAAAACAACCATAACAAAAAAAATACAACAGAAATATCAATCATTTAAAATTTCAGTTTCACATACAACTAGAAAACCACGACCAAACGAAATTGATGGAGTAGACTATTATTTTATATCAAAACAAGAATTTCAAAAATTAATAGATGAAAAAAAATTTTATGAGTATGCTAAAATTTTCGATAATTATTACGGAACTCTTAAAAAAACTGTTGATGAAGCGATCCTGCACAATGATATTATATTTGATATTGATTGGCAAGGTACAAAACAATTGTCAAAATTTAAAAAATTAAAATTAATTAAAATTTTTTTATTACCACCAGATAAAAAAGAATTAAAATCAAGATTGATCAAAAGAAATCAAGACTCACCCCAAGAAGTAGAGAGACGATTTAAAGCTTTTGATAACGATATTACCCATTGGATTGACTACGACTATGTTATTATTAATAAAAATTTGGAAAATTGTTATAAACAAATAGAAGAAATAATTTTAAAAAATAAAAAAATTCAAGATCTTTCATATAATTCAGTAATTTCATAATAAGTATTCGGGTGAATTTCTGACGGTCTTTTGGTTAGATCCAATTTATTTTTTAATTTTATATTTTGGTAACCTCTAAAAATTTTCTTAAAACTTTTATTTATCATTTTTCTTTTGTTAGAAAAAAAAATATTTGTGATCTTTTCCAAATTATCAATATTTTTAATATTATATGATATATTTTTTTTTGGTTCAAAATACATAACAGTGGAGTTAACTTTAGGTCTAGGAGTAAAACAATTAGGCGATACATCAAACTTTTTCAAAATTTTTAATCTAAAATCAGTTAAAATTGAGAGTCTTCCATAACTATTTGAATTAAACTTACCTACTACCCTTTCACTCATCTCCTTTTGAAACATGAATACCAAATTTGAAAACTTTGGTGGCCACTTTTTAAATTTCAAAAATTTTACAAGTATTTGAGAAGATATATTGTATGGCAAGTTACCAAATACTAATGTATTTTTTCTTATTTCTTTTTCAATATCAAATTTTAAAATATCTTTATTATAAATTTTAACGTTTTTATTATTTCTATATTTATATTTTAAGTCCTGAGCCATAAAGTTATCTTTTTCTACAAGTGTTAAAAGCTTTGGTTTATGTTTTAATATTTCATCCGTTAAAAATCCTTTTCCAGGACCTATTTCCAAAACTTTTTTATTGATTAATTTTATTGAACTTATGATTTTCCTCTTGACATTATGATCGATTAAAAAATTCTGACCTAAAGATTTTTTAGGATATTTCATTTAAAAATTAACTAAAAATTTGACGCAATTATATAAGCTTGTTGGATTACCTTTATTTTTTCCAATAAGATCTGTTGCAGGACCGTGATCTGGCGAAATGCGAATATATGGTAAACCTAATGTTAAGTTTATTGCATCATAATGAAACAAGGTTTTAAAGGGAGTTAATACTTGATCATGATACATTCCAACTATGACGTCATAATTTTTATGATTAATAATAAATGACGTGTCACAAACCAAAGGCCCTTTTAAATTTATACCTCTTTTTTTAAGTTCTAAAATTGCAGGCAATATCATTTTTACCTCTTCGCTATTTTTTCTTAATTCTCCATTATGAGGATTTAAGCCTAAAACACCTATTCTCGGCTTTTTTTTAAAAATTTTTTTGAAATTTTTATTCAGACTTTTAATCTTTTTTATTATTAATGTTTTAGTAATTTTTTTTGAAATATCTTTTATATTAATATGAGTTGTTAAAGGGACGACCGAAAGAGATTTGTTATAAATCATCATTATTTCAGATTTATCAACGACTTTGCATATTGAAGCAAAAAATTCGGTTACTCCAACTTTGTTTGTTTTTTCTATCAATTTTTTATCTATTGGACAATTAATTAAACCCTTAACATCTTTTTCTTTCACTAATTTGTTTGCTAAACGAAAAGACCTTATTAAATATTTTGAAGCACTTTTAAAAGAAACTTTAAAAGGATTTTTAAAATTTAATGGAACATCAATTATCTTTAAATTTGGAGAGAAACTATGATCACTCAAATTTTTCACCTGTATAACTTTTTGATCTAGTTTTAGCTTTTTAAATTGACGATTAATCAAATTATAATTACCTACGAGATATATTTTTTTCCTAGTATTATTACTTATTTTCTTCCACATCTTTGATATTATTTCAGAATTTATACTATTTGGATCAGCAGTAATTATGATAATCTTTTTATTCATTTTAACTCTATAGAAGCACTATTTCTTATTTTTGACAAATGACTACTTGAAAATAAATTGAGCATTTCATTTTTTTTTTGATTAATTATTCTATTTTTAGTTTCAATCATATTAATTTTGTTTATATCTAACTTCTTTTTTTCATTAAGCTTGAGAAATAAAATTGTATCACTTTGTAAAATCGGCTCTGATATATCTCCGATGTTTAATCTATTAACTATATTTAAAACTTTATCTGAAAGTGACTTAGCGTTTACCCAACCTAAATTTCCACCGTCCATTGCGGTAAGAGAAATACTGTATTTAATCGCTGTGTTTTCAAATCCTTCTTTCTCAATTAGATTTTGTATTTCGTCAATAATTTGATCTATTTCTTTATTTTTTGTAATTTGTATTTCTAATTCTGATAAATTGTATTCAATTAGATTTTTTTGATTATTGATAATTTTTTTTAATTCCTCATCGACTTCGCTCTCATTAATCTTTATTTTATTACCATAAAGCGAAAGTATTAGTTGCTGCCATGCTAATTCAATTTTAATTTCTTCTTTATATAAATCATAACTTAAATTATTTAATTTAAATATATCTTTAAAATCCTCTATATTATTAGTATAGTTTTTTGAAATTCTCGAAATAAATTCATTCGTATCTATTTTGTCATTAAATAAATTTGCATTTATTAATTCTTTCTTTTTTAATCTAAAATTGATTAAATTCTTTAAAGAAATACTTTTTAATTTATCGATATTTTCTTGGTTTATTTGTTCATTATTCAAAATAATATTAGTAATAATTTTATTTTTTAACTCATAAGAAGTTATTATCTGGTTATCTACAGTAGCTATTATTTTAGATTTTATCTCTGATTCAACATTATTAGCACTTGATAAAAATAATAATAACAAAATACAGAAGTTAGATAATTTAAACTTCATTTATTGATTAAAAGATGGAGAGTTGATATTGCCAAATGGAACGATTGTTATTTTAAACATTAAAGAATTCTCAGCTTCTAGTTCAGAGTCTTCATAGAATTCTCTTCTATAGACAATTCCAGCTCTAAGACAATCGTTAAGATATTCGTAACTTAGATTATAATATTCTGCAGAATTGGTAACTAAATTCCTTTTTGTTTCAGCAGAAAAAAGACCAAAAGAATTTTCAGCAAGATTAATTTTTGCCCTCATATATTCTTGGTTTCCTATGTGTTTCTTCTCTTGAAGATAACTTAAATTAAATTTTATAGGTTCTAAGTTCAAGTCAGTGCTAATTTCGTTAAAGTTTAGGTCATTATAGTTTTGATCAATTGCGAAATTGTAGTTAAGGTTTATTTTTTCACTTGTATTAAGGCTCATATTTCCAACCACATCTGATAATTTTTCATCTAAACTCGAGGAAGATGGCATATTTTTGTTTTCCTTTTCGTTTATAACTTGACCCATTGTTAATCCGAATTTCTTTTTATTTTCATCTCGCTTAATTTCGTAATCAAAGCCTATAGTTGTACTCAATCCACCTTCGAAATTATTATTAGTATTCAATCTATCTAAACTGAATATATTTAAGTGATTTAATTTTGCACCATTATCCTCTTTACGCATATAATCTGGCGCGTATCTTAAAAGCACTTTAGGAGTTAATAGATGAGTTAGTTTGTTTTCAGCTTTTCTGAAAAGACTCAATTCTGTTAAATAGCCAATTGCTCCAAATACTTCATTAGTAGTATCTGTTTTAAATTCAGTATTTTTTGCTTCGTAATTTATATTTTTTATTTTTCCTAATATTTTGCCATCTAAACCAGAGTCAAAATTGAAGTTTTTATATTTCCAATCGATGTCATTAATTAAAAATTTTGTATGTTTATTAGTATCGAAATTATGCACTTTTAAATTTGATGTAAAATCCGCATTACCATATTTATTACTAAATAAATTTTTATCTAGTGTAACCTCAGGTAAAATATACTCATACTTATCGTTATAATCCTCTTTCAAAGTTTCATATATACTCGCATTTAAACCTAAAAATAAATTTTCATTTTGACGTGTAAAATTAATTGAATTTTCTAAAGTTTCAGTTTCGTATGTAGCTAAACTAGATTTTATTTTAAATAATTTAAGATATTTATCGTCTGAAACATTTTGCAAAGTTAGCTCAAGGCTGTTATCAGACTTATTATTGCCTTGAAAATTTTTGATAAATTTTGTGAAGAGATGAGACCTATCACCAACTTTTTTTGATTTTTCTGATTTTTTAAAGCCTTCAGTGTAACCCAAATCCATTATTATATTTGAACTCGCAAAAGCTTGGCGATATTCACCAAGCATTAAAGGTCGTTCGGAGTCGAATAAACTACTAGTTAAAGTAAAATCTTTATCTTTGTCTATTGCCCAAAAATAAGGAAGTTTAAATCCAGTACCTAAATTTTTTGAACTGGTTAGAGTAGGTGGCAAAAACCCAGATCTTCTTTTTACAGATGGATCAGGGTGAGATAATTTTGGTATAAAAAAAATAGGTATGTCATAAACTTTTATTACAGCATTGTCGTAGTATATAGTTTTTTTTGTTTTATTATGCTTCATTTTACTAGCCTGTATTGTCCATGGCGGACAAGCGTCATCTTTTCTGTAGTCACATATCGTGAATATACTTTTTGTAAATTCATTTTCCTTGTCGTTAATCTTTATAGTATTTGCAAAAACTCTAGGTTTGTTTTCTGGCTGTAATTTAAAACTATCTTGATTTAAAAAAGCTTTTATATCACTTCCAACAATTTCTTTTTTTTTTTCGTCTATATAGACTTGAGAAAAGTTATAGGTGTTATTTTTAGAGTCTGTAATTTTTATATTACCTATAGATTTGAAAAATTGTCTTTTAGTAAAATATTCGAAATTATCTAAATAAATATTATTTCCAGCTAAGTCTGTTATTATAGCTGGATCACTAGAGTTGATAATATTTTTTTTGTTGTCAAAAATTAAATTAGATCCTTTTAGAGTATATCCTTCTGAAGTCTTTAAAAGCGTTTCACCTTTGCTATTAAATATTTTTGTTTTTTTATTAAATTCCGCGTAGTCAGTTTTCAATACATTATTTTGATCGTCTGTTGCAACTACTTCATTCTTAAAAATTGATAATTGTTTATCTTTATCTATTGAAATAGAGGAAGATTGGATATTTAAATTTTCAGCATATAGATATAATGGTGAAAGGAAAATTATAGAAATAAGAAATATATAAAGTTTATTTTTCATTTATCTGCAAAACACCTATTGATGTGAATAATCCTATGGTAACCACTGGTACCCAAGCGGCTAAAGACAAAGAAATCCTATTAGCCAGTCCTAATGCTAATGATAAATCCTTAAAATAATAAACAGCTACACAAGTTATTAACCCAACAACAATAAATGTTAGATTATTTGATCTTTTGAGAGTGTTCATCGTTAAAATTGAGGCTAGACCAGTCATAAGAAATAAAAAAAACGGTAAAGATAAAAGAGAATTTAAGTTTTGATCCAAATAAGATTTATTGTAACCCTTAATCTGTAAATCTTTATAGTTAAGCAATAAATCTAAAAATGACATTGCATCAAAGTTTCTATAAAGGCTCGTTATTTTAACATAGTCGTAGTTCGATTGAATTTTAAGTGTATCTTTAAAGGCTTTTTCTGTTATACCTTCGTTAAAAGAATTAATCGTTACGTTATTCAGTATCCATTCGTTTTTAGAAATATCCGCAGTTGACGCATGAATTTTTTGTAACAAATTATAATTTTTATCTAAATTAAAAATACTTACATTTTTCAGAATATTACTTTTGGTCTCGTCTGCAGAAATTATTCTATTAATCTTATCTACATTTTCTTTGATCCAAAGACCATTTTTGTTAACTACGATCAAATGGTCCACATCTCTTGAATATTTTGATTTCGTTTGTTCATAATATTTGACCATCGATGAAGTTATTGGATTAATCGCAAAAAGCACAATCCAACCAAAAATAAAAGATGTAAAAGCCAAAATAAAAAATATCTTGAAGTTTGAATAACCATAAACCTTTAATGTTAATAAATCTTTACTATCTCTTAATCGCCATAAAAACCACATACTTGAAATAAAAATAATAAATGGGAGTAATTTAATTAAAAAATTTGGTATATATAATGCAGTGAGAGTAATTGGAGTTAATATTGAAACATCTAAATTTTTAAAAAATTCGATTTCTTCAAATAAATTTAAAATAATTCCAAAACTATAAAATATTAAGATTACTGTAAAAATTTTTTTTAAAAAATTAGACAATAGATAATTTAATAGGATTGTATTCATCTTAAATTGTTTCCTTGTTTAATTTTAAGATTAACATTAGATAAAGCGTAGGTATCAAAATAAATGGTGAGACTACAAACAGTACACCTATAATCTGAGACATTCCTGTAAAACGAATTATCAATTCGGAATAAAGCAATACAACAAAACTAAATAAAAAAATGCTATATTTATTTAAAATAAAATTTCTTTTTGATTGAGTTTTAATTAATAAAAATGAGCATACCAAAGCTATTATAGGTATATAAAAAGGTAGAAGAAATCTTCTGTTTAAAATAGTAACGATTTCATCTTTTGCGTCCTCCTTGCAGTTGATAATTGTTTTTGAAAATTCTCTAATGCATCTTATTAAGTCAAACGAAGAAGTTTCTTGAAGTTTTATTTGTTTTATCGTGCCAGTTTTTAAATTTTTTAAATCAATATTTATTTGTTCAAATTTTACTATATTGCTTTTCTGATTATTTTTGTTTGTCGAAATTATATTTCCATTAAATAAAACCATATTTTTTTCTTCGACTATACCCTCTTTTGCAATGATAGTAGTGGTGTTAACTTCTGTGTCGTTAGAAGTAAGGTTTTTAAGAGCTTTAGACTTGTCATACATAAAAACATTTTTAATTTCATTTTGAAACTTTTCTTCAACTATAAAAGTAAATCCTTTAAAGGAGTCGCTGAATTGTTGAATTCTTATTGTTGGTAAAAAAGAATTGAAGCCCTCTTTATTTAATAAATTTCTTGATTTATTTAAAGCTAATGGAGTTAAAATAGAAGAAAAAAACAAATAAAAAATTAAAATAAATATTGATATTAGAAAAAAAAGATTGACGATTTTTAATTTTTTTACTCCTGATGTCCATAAAATTATTAATTCATTTTCTTGAAGTTGCTTTATTAGAAATATCATTAACGACAACAGAAAGGATAGAGGTATTAATTTTGTCATTATTGCTGTCAGATTTAAAAAAGAATATTGAAAGTAAGTGGTTATAGAATATCCACTCTCCACAATTAAATCTAAAAAGTTAACGGCTCTTACAGTCCACGCTATAGCAGATAAACCGAACAATATAACGATGAAAGTTTTAAGTATCTCTTTAGTAAAGTTTTGATAAATTTTGTTTTGTAGCATTGCAATTTATGTATATAAATAAAGCAACCTTATTAAAATTTCAATCTATGGTTTAAGTATGACTAATTTTCCATTGAAATCTGATGTATTTCTACTTAAATACCACTCAAATCTGCTAGAATTTATTTAAATTATGACTATAAAAATTAATTATTCGAATAAAGCAAAAAGCAATCCATCATCTAATATCGTTTTATTTTCTGATGAAAAATTTAATATAAGTAATTTAAAAAAATACTTTTCCACTTCAGAATTTTCTTACATAAATGACATATTGAAGACTAGTGACCTAAAAAAAAATTTATATGTTTTTGAAGTTAGTTCTAAAAAGAAGATACTTCTTATAGCTATTAAAAAAGATTTAAAAACATTTGATATAGAAAATCTTGGAGCAGAATTTTATGGTCGAATAAACTACGGAAAGAATAACGAGTACCACATAGTTTCTGATAGTATTGTAGGGAAACATGATAATTTTTTAGGCCATTTTTTACATGGTGTAAAATTAAAATCTTATGAATTTAAAAAGTATAAAACAAAAAAAGAAACAAGGCTTTTGTCAATTAACGTACTTGGCAGTAAAAATAAACCATCGGCTCAAAAACAATTAAAATTTAAAGCATTAGAAGAGGGAACTTTTTATGCAAGAGATTTAGTGTCCGAACCAGGAAATATTTTACATCCAGATGAATACGCAAAAAGGTTAAGCCACTTAAAAAAGGACGGCTTAAAGATAAATATTTATGATAAGAAAAAATTAAAAAAACTTGGAATGCATGCTTTATTAGGAGTTGGCCAAGGAAGTATTAGAGGCTCTTACCTTGTAACAATGGAATGGAATGGAGCTAAAAACAATTCTAAGCCTCTAGCTTTTGTGGGCAAAGGGGTTTGTTTTGATACGGGAGGGTATTCACTTAAACCAGCAAGATTTATGGAAGATATGACTTATGATATGGCAGGCTCAGCCACTGTTGTTGGTTTAATGAAAAATTTAGCAATTAGAAAAGCCAAGATTAATGCAGTTGGAGTCGTAGGACTTGTAGAAAATATGGTAAGTGGAAACGCTCAAAGACCTGGCGATATAGTAAAATCATATAGCGGCAAAACTATTGAAATATTAAATACAGATGCTGAAGGTCGCTTAGTTTTAGCTGATGCATTAACATTTACTGAAAAAAAATTTAAACCAAAATTTATTATCGATTTGGCCACTTTGACGGGAGCTATAATAGTTTGCTTAGGGTCTGAATATGCTGGACTTTTTTCAAACGATGACAAATTATCAAAACAAATTTTTAGTTCAGGAGAAAAAGTGGAAGAGAAAGTTTGGAGGATGCCTTTGCATAAAAATTATGACAAACTTATGAATTCAAAAAATGCAGATATGCAAAATATTAATTATGTAGGCGGAGCAGGCTCAACAACGGCTGCTCAATTTTTACAAAGATTTATTTTAAACAAAACAGCTTGGGCTCATTTAGATATTGCAGGTATGGCGTTTTCAAAATATGGTGGAGCACTAAATTCAGGCGGAGCAACTGGGTTCGGAGTAAGATTGTTAAATCAATTAGTAGAAGATTATTATGAGTAACATTCAACAAACTCTTTCAATAATAAAGCCTGATGCAGTTGAAAGAAACCTTATAGAGAATATTAAATCAATCTTTATAAAAAATAATTTAATTATTAAAGAGGACAAAAAAATTCATATCACGAAAGAGGAAGCAGCAGAGTTTTATAAAGTTCATCAGTCAAAGCCTTTTTATGAGGATTTATGTGCTTATTTGTCTTCAGGGCCAATAGTTGTGATGGTTTTAGAAGGTGAAAACGCAGTTTCTAATAATAGAAAATTGATGGGCGCAACAGACCCAAAAAATGCAGATAACAATACTATTAGAAAACTTTATGGTTTATCAATAGATAAAAATTCAGTTCACGGATCAGACTCTGTAGAAAACGCCAAAAAAGAAATAAACTTTTTTTTTAAAAATTAGTTATATCTATAAATATTTATTATAGCTTCTGAAAAAGCTCTATGCTCTAATTTTTGAGTTTTATTTTTAATCGTTTCAACATCGTCATTTTTTTGAATAAAAAAGCTTTTTTGTAAGATAATTTTTCCACTATCTAATTTTTCATTAACAAAGTGTACAGTGCATCCAGTCTTTTTTTCGTTGTTAGTTAGAATTCGTTTAAAAGTATTTAATCCTTTAAATTTTGGCAACAATGAAGGATGTATATTTATAATTTTTTTTCCAAAACGTTTAATGAATTTTTTTGAAATTATCTTCATATATCCAGCTAAACAAATTAGGGATATGTTATATTCCTTAATTTTATTCAAAATTGTGATTTCATGATTTTTTTTTTTAGTGTCAATTATTAAATATGGGATTGAATTTTTTTTTGCATGTAAAATACCTTTAGCATTTTTTTTGTCAGAAACAACGAGTTTGATTTTTATTGGAAAATTATGGTTTCTAGAATTTTGTATTAAAGATTTTAGATTAGAACCATATCCTGAAATAAAAATACAAGCGTTTTTTTTTACCATGAGATTTTATTGAGTATGTTTATTTTTTTTTTGCTTTTAGAGATGTAACCAATTTCATAGGGTTTATAGTCTGCTGTAAAATATTTTTTAATTTTTTTAAAATTTTTTTTTTTTATAATTAAACAAAATCCAACTCCACAATTGAATGTGTTTAACATTTCAAGATCTGTCAAATTTTTTGATTTTAACCATCCAAATATTTTTTTTGGTTTAATTTTTGATAGATCGATATTTATCGATAGATTTTTAGGAACCGATCTAGTTATATTTTCAATTATGCCACCTCCAGTAATATGAGCGGCTGCATTAATAAGATTTTTATTTGACAATTTCAAAATTTCTTTAGTGTAAATTTTTGTAGGTTTGATTAATTCTTTCTTAATTTTTTTTGAAATGTTAATCTTATTAATAATAGACCTAACTAAAGAATATCCATTAGAGTGAATACCACTTGATGGTATAGCTATAATTAAGTCATTTAACTTTACTCTGCTTTTATCTAAAATTTTTTTTTTTGAAACTATACCCACACTAAAACCCGCTAGATCAAATTTATCTTTAGAATATATCCCTGGCATTTCAGCGGTTTCACCACCAATTAATTTACAATCTGAAATTTTACATCCTTTGAGTATTCCGGCTAAAATTTTCTTAGTTTTATCAAGGTCTAATTTTCCAACAGCTATATAATCTAAAAAAAATAATGGCTTGGCTCCTTGCACAATTAAGTCATTAACGCACATAGCCACTAAATCGATACCAATTGTGTCCAAACTTTTGAATTTTCTGGCTAAATCTATTTTAGTACCAACTCCGTCAGTACAAGAAACAATAACAGGATCCTTAATCTTAATTTTGCTGATATCAAAAGTTGATCCAAAAGCCCCTATATTTTCTGGATTAAATGATTTATCCGTTTTTTGGACATTTTTTTTTGATATTTTTGCAATGTGATTGACAAATTTATTAGCTATAGAAATATTTACGCCACTTTTTTTATAACTAT
>CETH01018218.1_pt1 | contig 13430 bp, 15 predicted proteins | sample 361461 | NCBI WGS metagenome assembly CETH01 (sample SAMEA2622695, study PRJEB7988) | marine metagenome | isolation source: saline water (ENVO:00002010), including
CGATACCGAAACACTTGCTGATTGTAATATAAAAATTTTAGAAACCTTAAAAAAAATTAAACAGTTCGAAATTAAATGTTTTCTTAGTGGTGAAAATGATAATTTAGATATTTATATTGAAATCCATGCCGGAGCCGGAGGTACAGAAAGTCAAGACTGGGCTGAAATGTTAAGACGAATGTACCTTAAGTGGTTTGAAAAAAGAAATTATAAGTATGAGATGATAAGCGAACATAGAGGTGAAGAAGCAGGAATCAAATCATCCACTTTGAAAATTTCTGGTGACAATCTATACGGATTGATGAAAAAAGAGTCAGGTGTGCATAGATTAGTAAGAATTTCTCCCTTTGATTCAGGTGCTAGACGTCATACTAGTTTTGCTAGTGTGTGGGTATACCCTTGTGTTGATGATAATTTAGACATAGTTATAGATGAAAAAGATTTAAGAATTGACACTTATAGATCAAGTGGTGCAGGAGGTCAGCATGTAAATACAACAGATAGTGCCGTAAGAATTACCCACCTTCCAACAAAAGTTGTGGTTCAGTGTCAAAACGAAAGGTCACAACATAAAAACAAAGAAACCTGTTATAAAATGTTAAAAGCTAGACTTTATGAATACGAAATACAAAAAAGAGAAGAAAAAAATAAAAGTCAAATAGAGTCAAAAACTGATATTGGTTGGGGCCACCAAATTAGATCTTATGTTTTACAACCTTATAGACTTGTTAAAGACCTGAGGTTCAATATTGAGAGCAGCAATCCAGATAAAGTTTTAAATGGAGATTTAGACGAATTTATCGAGGGAGCTATATTTAGAGGGAAAAAATAAATGAAAAGACTCGGTTATTGGTTATTAACCTCCTTTTTTTTAATCATAACATTTTTAATATTTTATTTAGCCATATTTGGTTATGAGACAGATAGATTTAACAAAAAAATAAAAGATCTTGTTAATAAAAATGATAAAAATATTAATCTAAATTTTGATAAAGTTAAAATTTCTCTAGACGTTAAGAAGATAACTTTATTTATAAAATTAAATAAACCATTATTGAGGTACTCAGAAGTTGTAATTCCTATAAAAAGTTTAAGAGCTGATTTAAATCTTATCTCTCTAATTCAAAACAAAAATTCTATCAAAAGAGTCATTTTAAATACTGATTTTATCAATTTTAAAAAAATAAGACCTATAATAGTCAAATCAAAACCAGGAAATTTAAAAACAATTCTTTTAAATAATGTTTCTAAATCAAAAGTAAAAATTATTTCAGAGATTTATGTTGATAAAGATTTAAACTTAACAAAAGAAACTTTTTTTTCTGGAGAAGTTAAAGATACAAATCTTGAATTTGACAAAAAATACTTTTTATCAAACCTGAAGTTTAATTTTATATATAAAAATAATTCAATTAATTTTGCCAATATAAGCGGAAAACTAAATGAGCTTGAATTGTATGACAGTGAAATAGATTATTATCTTAATAAAAACTATGAAATTGTCGGGAAAATAAAAAGTAAAATAAATTCTTCAGATAAAACATTGTTAAAGCTCTTTTCAAAAACAGGAATAAATATAAATAATTTTTCTTCATTATTTATTAATGGATCTGCTTCTACATTTTTTAATCTAAAATTAGATAAAACTTTGGATATTGATGAATTCCAATTTGAGAGCAAAGCTTCTTTAGATGATGTTAAAATTTCTTTCAAAAAACAAATAAAAAGCAAAATTTTAAAAAAAAATTTTAAAGATTTATACTTAAAAAATTTTAATGTTCAGATAAATAATTTTGAAAAGCAAATAAATGCTAAAATAGACACATCAATAGTTTTAGAAAATGAAATTTTGAAATTAGATTTGGTTAAAAAAAATAAAACTAATATGTTTAAAGTTTCATTGAACTCCAGCGATATATTAAATATTCCTTTAATAAAATTTGATACTGATCAAAATTCTTATCTGAGTGGTACATTTTATTTCGATGAAAAAAATAATTTTTTTTCTGAAATATTAAAATATGAAGATGATAAAAATCTTTTTGAGATTAATAACTTATTTTTAGACAAGAGTTTTAACCTGATAAATTTTGAGAAAATCATAGTCAAAACGAAGTTAAAAAATAAATTTAATAATAATTTTATAGTCAATAATAACAAGAATAAAAAAATTAAAATTGCTGGTGATATTTTTGATGCTGAATTATTATCCGAGGAATTTTCTAAAACAGAAAAAAACAATTTTTTAAAAAATTTATCTAGAGATATAGAGATAGATTTTGCAGAGGTTTTGACTAACACAGACTTCCCTTTAAAAAAATTTAGAATGATTGGAAAGATTAAAAAAGGAAAATTTGAGGAAATATTAGGAAAAAGTGAGTTCTACGAAGATAAGTATCTCGATATTTCTTTGAAAAAAGAAAAAAATTCTAACTTTAAAGTTCTTGAAATATTTTCAGATATACCCCGTCCACTAATCAATAATTATAAATTTTTTGATGGTATAGAGCAGGGTAGCTTAATTTACGAGTCTAGGTTCAGTGATAGTTTTCTTGAAGCTGAATTGAAAATTGATAATTTTAAACTAACCAAAGCTCCTGTATTTGCAAAAATACTAACTTTAGCAGATCTTAAAGGACTTAAAGATGCATTAAAAGGTGAAGGAATAACATTTGATACTATGGTCATAAAGTACAACAGCGATAAGAACACTATGAATATAGAAGAGATATTTATGATTGGTTCTTCAATATCAATTTTAATTGATGGCTACATAGATCGTAAAAGTGGACTAATCAGTATAAGTGGAACACTTGTGCCTGCTAAAACTCTAAATACTTTAGTTTCAAAAATTCCTGTATTAGGGGATATTTTAATTGGAAAAAAAACAGGCGAGGGACTTTTCGGTGTTAGTTTTAAAATTAAAGGTATGCAAAATAATTTAAAAACAAGTGTAAATCCTGTTAAGACATTGACACCCAGATTTATCACGCGAGCTTTAGAGTCAATGAAAGAAAAAGCAGCTAAATAATCTTAACTTTAATATGTGTTTTTTTCCCTATAGATAGTTTAACAAAATTTTCATTACCAAAATCTTTAAAGTTTATTATTTTTTTTTCGTCAACAACAGTTTGATCATTAATTTTAATTCCTTTATTTCTAAGAATTCGTCTAATTTCACTTTTAGACAAGGAGGTCCCGTTCTGAAAAGCAAACTCAACAATATCAATGCCTTTTTCAATTAAATTTCTAAAAACTTTTTTCTCTGGTATGTTTTTACCAACCCCTCTCTGGATAAATGTTTCTGTTGCTGTTTCAGCACTCTCTTTTGCCAATTTTGATCCATGTAAAATTTTGGTTGCTTCATTTGCCAATAAAATTTTTAATTTATTAATATCTTTTTCAGTCCTTGTTAAGTCGGACAGCTCATTGATTTCTATTTCAGTAAAATATTTTAAAAATTTAACTACATCTTCATCTGCAGTATTTCTCCAAAATTGCCAATAGTCATATGGTGAGTATATTTTTTTATCAAGCCAAACCGCACCCTTCTCGGTTTTGCCCATTTTTGCTCCTGAAGACAGAGTTATAAGAGGTGTAGTTAAACCAAATGCATTCTCTTGTAAAATTCTCCTTATAAGCTCAACACCATTAACTATATTTCCCCATTGATCAGAACCACCTAATTGTAAAATACAATTATGATTTTTAAAGAGTTGATAAAAGTCGTATGCTTGTAAAATCATATAATTAAACTCCATATAACTAAGAGATTGCTCTCTACCCAATCTAAGTTTCACGCTATCAAAAGTTAGCATTTTATTAATTGTAAAATGTTTTCCAACATCTCTAAGAAAATCTATATATTTTAGTTTGCCTAGCCAATCATAATTATTAACAAAAATTGGCTTCATTTTTTTATTTTTTGTATAAAGAAGTTTTTCAAAAATCTTTTTAATACTTTGAATATTATTTTTAATTTCTTTTTCTTTTAGAATTTTTCTAGTCGATTCTTTTCCTGATGGATCTCCTATCAACGTTGTTCCACCACCAAGTAAAACGATTGGTTGGTGTCCATATTTTTGTAGAAGTCTTAAAATCATGATTTGCATTAAGCTTCCTACGTGAAGACTTGAAGCAGTTGTATCAAATCCAATATAGGCTTTTATGGCCTTCTGGTTTAAAATTTTTCTTAAGCCCTCCAAATCAGTACACTGATTAAGAAAACCCCTTGAATTCATTTCTGATAAAAAGGTGTTTTTCATACAACTTTACGCTTAGAATCTACTATTATACAAAAATAACTATAAATAAATATAAATATGAATAAAGAATACACATCTTTGGGTTTAATGAGCGGTACATCTGGAGATGGTGTGGATGCTTCAATAATAAAATCTGATGGGTTATCAAAATATGAAGTAATTTTAAACAAATATTATGAGTATGATCAAGAAATTTACCAGAATATACATTTATTAAAAGAAAAAATAAATTCTTCTAAAGATTTAAAAAATTATTCTGAAGATCTTAAAAGCTTAGAAAGAATAATTACAATGTTTCATGTCAAAGTAACAAATGAGATATTAAAAAAAAACAAGATTGATATTGTTGGTTTCCATGGGCAAACTATTTTGCACAATTCAGAAGAACGAATATCTCGGCAGCTTGGTGATGGAAATTTATTATCTCAATTAACAAAAAAAAATATTGTTTATGATTTTAGACAAAACGATATAAAAAATGGAGGGGAAGGAGCACCATTAACACCTATTTTTCATCAATTAATTTTAAAACAAAATAAAATAGATGTTCCTTCCTGTGTTCTTAATATTGGTGGTATTTCGAATATTACAGTTGTTGGAAATTATTATCCTTTCGATTTTACTAGTAGAGACATAGGGCCCGGAAACTGTTTGATAGATTCTTGGGTAAGAAAAAATTCAAATCAAAAATTTGACAAAGATGGCAAACTTGCTTCGATTGGCAAAACCAATGAAATTATACTTGAGCAAGCCCAAGAACTTTATTCAAATAGGCCTAATCAAAAAACATTGTCTTTAGATGTTAATGACTTTGATGTTTCTTTTGCAAGAGGATTGTCTTTAGAAGATGGAGCTGCAACTTTAACAGACTTTACAGGAAGAATCATAGGTGCAGCTTTATTAACACTTATATCCGATGTAAGAGAAAAATTTTTCAGAGTTTTAGTTTGTGGGGGTGGAAGAAAAAACAAAACTCTATTAAATAAAATTAAAAATAGAACTTTAAAAAATATTGTACTTCAACCAATCGATGACTATGGTGTCAACGGAGACTTTGTAGAATCTCAAGCCTTTGCTTATTTAGCTATAAGATCTTTAATAAATGAACCAATATCTTTTCCAGATACCACTGGTTGTACCGAGCCATTAACAGGGGGCACCATAATTAAATTTAAGTAAGTTCAGTTTTTTCTTTAATATATTTGTCTATTGTTCTTTTTAATTCCTCTTCTTTATTTTTGAAAAAGTGGTTTGAGTTTTTTATTTCTGAAAAATTTACATCAATTCCTTTTTGTGTATTTAATCTATTTCGTAGTTCGTTGATACTTTCTTTTGAAACAAGCTCATCTTTTTCGGAAAAAACTATTTGTCCTGATGTTGGACAAGGTGCTAAAAAAGTGAAATCATAAACATTTGGCTGGGGCGATATAGCTACAAATTTCGTAACTTCCGGTCTTCTCATTATGAGTTGCATACAAATTAAAGATCCAAATGAAAAACCAGCAATCCAGCATTGACCATAATCTTGATTTTCTCTTTCAATCCAATCAAGAGCTGCAGCTGCATCTGACAACTCTCCTTGACCATTATCGAAAGTTCCTTCACTTTTTCCAACACCTCTAAAATTAAATCTTAAAACTGAAAAGCCATTTTTTATAAATACATTGTATGTTTCTTGAACAATTCTATTATTCATAGTCCCTCCGTATTGAGGATGCGGCTGCAAAACTATTGCTACAGGGGAACCAGCTTTATTATTTTTAAAATACTTTCCTTCAAGTCTTCCCGAAGGTCCTGGTATGAAAATTTCTAAACTTTTTTGCTTCATAACTGTTAATGATAATTATTTTCAAAAAAAAAATAGATTTATAGCATGTTTTTAATGTGGCAAATTAATTTATTATTGAAGTTGACTATATTACTAGGGATTATTAAATAATGCCTATAAATAAAGGATTATATGAAACTAACTACTAAAGGAAGATATGCAGTAATGGCAATGGCAGACCTTGCTTTGTATCAAAATGGAAAACCTGTAAGCTTAAACGACATATCTTTAAGACAGAATATTTCTTTATCTTATTTAGAACAATTATTTTCAAAGCTGAAAAACGGCAAACTTGTCAAAAGTATAAGAGGCCCGTCAGGCGGATATATACTTGATAAAAGTCCAAAAGATATAAAATTATCAAACATAATTTTTGCAGTTGATGAGCAAGTAAAAACTTTGAACTGTAAAAAAGATTCAAAAAAAGGATGCAATGGTAAGTCTACTAAATGCATAACCCACAACTTATGGGATGATTTAGAAAGCCATATTAATTCCTTTTTTGAAAATAAAAGCCTTAGTGATTTATTAAAAGAAAGCAACTTGAGAACAAATTAATGAAAAATCAAAATATTGATACTAACCAAGAATACAAATACGGTTTTACTACTGATATAGAAAGTATTAGAGCACCAAAAGGTTTAAGTGAGGAGTCTATTAAATTTATATCTAAAATGAAAAAAGAACCTGTATGGATGCTTAACTGGAGATTAAAAGCTTTTGATAGATTGAAAAATTTAAAAGAACCAAACTGGCAGAAACCAAAGTATCCAAAAATAAATTATCAAGATTTGTATTATTATTCTGCCCCAAAGTCTGCATCGGAAAAACCAAAAACTTTAGACGAAGTAGACCCAAAGTTACTTGAAACTTACAAAAAGCTTGGTATTCCTTTACAGGAGCAAAAAAGATTAAGCGGTGTTGCTGTTGATGCTGTTTTTGATTCTGTATCAGTAGCAACAACATACAAAGAAGAACTCACAAAAAAAGGGATTATATTTTGTTCTATTTCAGAAGCTATTCAAAAACATCCAGATTTAGTTAAAAAATATTTAGGTTCCGTAATACCTTTAACAGACCACTACTTTGCTACTCTAAATTCAGCAGTTTTTACAGACGGTTCATTTGTTTATATACCACCAAATGTTAAGTGCCCGATGGAGTTATCGACATATTTTAGAATCAATGCATCGGAAACTGGCCAGTTTGAGAGAACCTTAATAATAGCCGACAAAGGAAGTTATGTGAGTTATTTAGAGGGTTGCACAGCTCCGATGAGAGATGAAAACCAACTTCACGCAGCAAATGTTGAGTTGGTAGCTTTGGATGATGCTGAAATAAAATATTCAACAGTTCAGAACTGGTACCCTGGTGATAAGGACGGAAAAGGGGGTATTTATAATTTTGTAACTAAAAGAGGAGCTTGTAGAGGAAAAAATTCTAAAATTTCTTGGACGCAGGTCGAAACTGGCTCTGCAATTACATGGAAGTATCCGAGCTGTATTTTACAAGGCGATAATTCTGTTGGGGAGTTTTATTCAATAGCAATTACAAACAATCATCAAAAAGCTGATACTGGAACAAAAATGATTCATCTTGGGAAAAATACAAGGAGCAAAATAATTTCTAAAGGTATATCTGCAGGAAAGGCAGATAACACATATAGAGGCCTAGTAGACATATCTAGTAGAGCGTCAAATTCAAGAAACTACACTCAATGCGACTCATTGTTAATGGGAAACAAATGCGGAGCTCACACAGTTCCATATATTAAAAATAAAAATTTTACATCTACAGTTGAACATGAGGCTACTACTTCAAAAATTAACGAGGAACAACTTTATTATTGTAACCAAAGAGGACTGAACCAAGAAGAAGCTATAAGTTTAATAGTAAACGGTTTCTGCAAAGAAGTATTACAACAATTACCAATGGAATTTGCAGTTGAAGCACAAAAACTAGTTGGAATTAGTCTTGAAGGGAGCGTTGGTTAATAATGGGTACAAGATTTCATTTAGCTATACCTGCTGGTGATTTAGACAAGGCAATCAAATTTTATTGTGATGTTTTAGGATGTGAAAGAGGAAATGCTGAATTTAAATATCCTGATGCTTGGGCAGATATAAATTTTTGGGGTAATGAACTTACCTTACATGCTACCGACCCTAGCAAAAAAAATATTAATGAAAGACACAATGTAGACATGGGAAATGTAACAGTCCCACATTTTGGGGTTCATCTAGACGGAAAAACTTTTAAGAACTTAAAACATCGTCTCATAGAAAAAAAAATTAAATTTATTGACCCGCCATATATTAGATTTGAAGGTGAGGATATTGAACAGGAAACAATGTTTCTTGAAGATCCAAACGGCAATTGTATGGAAATAAAAACAATGAAAAATCCAAATACATTATTTAAAAAATAATATGAATATCGATACAAAACTAACTGAGTATAAAAATAATATCGATACCCTTAAAGCAGTCGAAAGCCTGGAGGTATATAGATGGCTTATTTCTCTTGGTGAAAAATTAAACAACGACCCTTTAAGCAAAGAAAAAAGAATTGATAAAAACAAAGTCAAAAGCTGCCAATTTGACCTGTTTGTCGATTATGAAGACGGACGTTTTAAAGCGTGGAGTAAAGCTATGGTTTCAGCCGGATACGCTTTCATATTGATAGATATATTTAACACTATTGGTTTACCTGAAGCAAAAAAAATTACAGTTGATGATTTTAAAAAAATTAAAATGGACGAACTTTTAACCATGTCAAGAAAAACAGGTTTCTATGAGATGATAGAAATTATGATTGGTAAATTAAAAAATGTTGATAATTAAAAATTTAAAGGCATCAATTAATAATAGAGACATCTTAAAAGGGCTTAATTTAAAAATGAATCCCGGGGAAGTTCATGCTATTATGGGTCCAAATGGATCTGGAAAAAGCACATTGGCAAATGTTCTTTCAGGAAAAAATGGTTACAAAATTTCTGGAGAAGTAAAATATCAGGGAGAGAATTTAAATGACATACCAGTTGAAGAAAGAGCTCAAAAGGGAATATTTTTAGCTTTTCAATACCCTTTAGAAATACCTGGTGTAAATACAAATAATTTTTTAAAAACTTCATTAAATACTATAAAGAAAGCCAGAGGAGAAAAAGAAATAGATACAATAGCATTTTTGAAATTAGTTAAGGAAAAGGCTAATGAACTAGGTATCGATGAAAAAATACTTTCAAGACAATTAAATGTTGGTTTTTCTGGAGGCGAAAAAAAGAAAAATGAAATTTTACAAATGAAAATTTTGGATCCTAATTTAATAATACTAGATGAAACAGACTCTGGATTAGATATTGATGCATTAAAGATAATTTCAGATGGTGTGAATTCTTCTAGAAATAAAAAAAAATCTTTTTTAGTTATCACACATTATCAAAGACTTTTAGAATACATTAAACCTGACTACGTACATGTGCTTTCAGATGGTAAAATTATTAAATCTGGCACAAGTGAGCTAGCTATTGAACTAGAAAAAAAAGGTTATAAAAAATTAAATTAAATGAATGAGAACTTTAAAATTAACACAGCAGAGATCGATAGGTTTAAATTCTTAAATAAGGAAGAAAAAAATTTCCGTCTTAATAATTTAAAATTATTCAACACCCAAGGCTTTCCGACTAAAAATGATGAAGATTGGAAATTTTCTGATGTTAAACAAATATTTTCAAAAAATTTTAAAAATTTAGAGGCCTGGAATAAAGAAGTTAGCCCTAAGTCAATTAATTTAATAAAAGATTTTGATCATAATTATATTTTACTGATAAATGGTAAATTTGAAAAAAGTGATTTTAAATTTGAAGACAAGAATAAAATAAAAGTAAAAAGCAATAAAAATACTAATTTTTCTCAAGATAATAAGAAAAATACACTTATCAATCTTAACAATGCTCTTTCGAATAATGGGCTATTTCTAGAAGTTGAAAATAATTACAAATTTGAAAAAGTTTTAATAATTTATAACGTTTTTACTAACGATCTGAATAATAATTTATTAAATAATAAAAATAGGATAATTGTTGGCAAAAACTCTGAACTTCACATAATTGAGTACAACATAAACCAATCATCAAAAAAATTTATTAATAATACAACCGAAAGTATTTTACTAAATGAAAACGCAATTTTAAAAACTATAAATTTACAAGAAAATAAAAATTATGGGTTTTTTTATAAATTTACTGAAAGCAAGATGCAATACAATTCAAATTATTCTGGATTTATTTTTTCATCAGGTCCAAAGTTTAACAAAATTGATATGCAATTTGATCTTGAAGGAGAAAATAGTGATTGTAGTATAAAATCAGCTTTATTTATTAACAAAGATGATCATCAGGAAATTAAAACAAAAATTAATCATATAGTACCAAATTGTAAAAGTTTTCAGAAAATAAAAAGTGTCGTAGAAACTAACGGAAAAGGTGTTTATCAAGGAAAAATTTATGTCAAGGATGTCGCTCAAAAAACAAATGCATATCAATTAAGTAAAGCCTTACTTTTAAATGAGAATTCAGAATTTAATTCTAAACCTGAATTAGAAATATACGCTGATGACGTAAAATGTTCTCATGGTTCAACATCAGGCAGTGTTGATGAAAATTCAATTCACTATTTGATGACGAGGGGATTAAATAAAAAGGAGTCTATTCAATTATTAGTAAACGGTTTTTTAAATGAGATTGTCGGAGATATTAAAAGTCATTCAATCAGAAAACTTGTTGAAAATAAAATAGAATCACAAATACATGGATATTAAAGAGATAAAATCACAGTTTCCTATTTTTAAAAATAAAGTGAGAGGCAAGTCTTTAGTTTATTTAGATAGTGCTAATTCTTCTCAAAAACCAAAAATAGTTATAGATAGAATCTCTGATTTTTACTCAAAAGAATTTTCCAATGTTGGAAGAAGTGTTCATTCATTGGCTGTTACAGCTACAAACAGATTTGAGGAAACACGAGACTTAATAAAAAAGTATGTAAATGCAAAATTTAGAGAAGAAATTATATTTACAAAAAATGCAACCGAAGGAATTAATTTGGTTGCTTCAACATACGGAGAAAAGTTTATAAAAGAGAAAGATGAAATCATTATTACTGAATTGGAGCACCACGCAAACTATGTACCATGGCATTTTCTAAGAAAGAAAAAAGGAGCAATAATTAAATTTGCTGAGTGTGATAAAAATGGAGAAGTTAATGTAGATGAAATAAAGAAATTAATAACAAATAGGACAAAACTAATTGGAATAACCCATGTTTCTAATGTTACAGGAACTATCACGCCTTTAGATAAAATTATCGATTTAGCAAAATCAAAAAAAATTCCTGTTTTAATAGATGGTTGTCAAGGTGCACCACATTTAAAATTAGATTTACAAAAATTAGATTGTGATTTTTACGTTATGTCTTGCCACAAAATGTATGGACCAACAGGTGTTGGGATTCTTTATGCAAAAAAAAAATGGCTAGATAAGCTTCCCCCATACCAAGGAGGAGGAGGAATGATAGATGAAGTTAAAAAAGATGACATTTCTTTTCCTGGAAGCCCAACAAAATACGAAGCAGGCACATTACAAACGGCTGAAGTAGTAGGTTTTTCTGAGTCCATAAAGTTTATAGAAAACATTGGCATCAAAAATATTATGAATCACGAAAAAAAAATTACTGAATACGGCTTAGATAAGTTAAGAAAAAATAATTCTGTGAAAATTATTGGTGACCCAAAAGATAGAGGAGCAATAATTTCTTTTACAATTAAAGGTATACATCCTCATGATATAGCTACAATTTTAGATGATGATGGTGTTGCCATAAGAGCGGGTCATCACTGTTGTCAAATTTTACACGATAAATTAGGTATACCTGCATCAGCAAGAGCATCAATAGGAATTTATAATTCAAAAGAGGATATAGATATTTTAAGTGAAGCAATAAAAAAATGTAATAAGGTTTTCAATAATTAAATGGATTTAAAAGAATTATATCAAGAGATAGTTTTAGATCACGGAAAACATCCTAGAAATAAAAATAAATGTAAGGGTTTTAATAAGGATGCCAAAGGTCATAACCCACTTTGCGGTGACAAGGTGCATATTTTTTTAAAAATAGATAAAGATAAAAAGTTAGAAGATATTTCTTTTGAAGGCGAAGGTTGTGCTATTTCAATTGCATCTGCTTCAATTATGACAGAAACTATTAAAGGAAAAGATTTTAATGTAGCAAAAAAAATTTTAGAAAATTTTCTAAATATGCTTAAAGATGGTTCTAAATTGAGCATTAACAGTCTAAGTGAAAACGAAAATACTACAATGATGTCTCTTTCTGGTGTTAAGCGTTTCCCAATGAGGGTAAAATGTGCTACTTTAGCTTGGCACACATTTATGCATGCAGCTGAAGGAAAAGATGAAACTGCTAACACAGAAAAGTAAAAAATGAGTGATTTAAAAGATAGAGTTATAAAAGAAATTAAAAAGGTTTATGACCCTGAAATTCCAGTTAACATTTATGAGCTAGGTCTTATTTATAGAGTGGAAATAGATAAAAAAAATATTGTTCATATAGATATGACATTAACTACGCCAAATTGTCCCGTAGCTGACAGTTTGCCAAAACAAGTAAAGGAATATATATTACAAGTCAAAGGCGTTTCCGATGTTAAGTTAGATCTTGTTTGGGATCCACCATGGGACAAATCTAAAATGTCAGAAGCTGCTAAATTGGAATTAAATTTATGAGTGAACAAGTAATTAAATTAAGTGAGAACGCTGCGAATAGAATTAAGGAGATAATGTCCAAAGCTGACAATACAGCTATAGGAGTAAGAGTAGGTGTTAAATCTGGTGGATGTGCAGGAATGTCTTATATGATGGAGTATGCAAATGAAGCCAAAAAAAATGAGGAAGTTATAGAGGATAAGGGAGTTAAAGTTTTCATTGATGCTAATGCAGTAATGTATCTCTTAGGGACCGAAATGGACTATAAGACAGATAAGTTTTCCTCGCAATTTGTGTTTAAAAATCCAAACGAAACTGAACGTTGTGGATGTGGAGAGTCCTTTAAGGTATAGTGATTCCATGAGAGATACCAAACATTTAGAAAGCTTTGCTAGACAAAGAGTTGCAAAAGAAAAGGAAAAAACTCTTTTTAAAAGTAAAATTAAAGCTGTTCATAAAGGCGCCAACGGTACCTTTGAGTACACTATTAAAGAAGGTATCAATAAGGGCAAGATAGCTGACGAAAGAATTTTAAAAAAGTAAATTTGAAATCTATTTTGGA
>CETH01077948.1_pt1 | contig 13415 bp, 14 predicted proteins | sample 361461 | NCBI WGS metagenome assembly CETH01 (sample SAMEA2622695, study PRJEB7988) | marine metagenome | isolation source: saline water (ENVO:00002010), including
CTTTTATACCAGGCAGTTCTTTACCTTCAAGAGATTCTAGAAATGCACCACCAGCTGTTGATAAATGGGTAAAAACGTTTTTTAAGCCGGTATTTTTAATTGCTGCTATAGTATCTCCACCACCAACAATTGATACTAAGGATTTAGATTGAGTGTTTTCCGCAATTTTTTTTGCTATCGACGAAGAACCAACTAAAAAATTTTTATTCTCATAATATCCAGCCGGGCCATTCCAAAAAACAGTATTAGAGTTGTCTATGGTTTTATTTATCAGATTTATAGTATTTTTTCCTAAATCTAAAATTATGTCATCAGAATTTATATCTTCAAAAGACTTATAAACTGCATTTCCATTAATATTTTTAGAAACATTACAATCAACAGGAATTATAATATTACATTTATTTTTATTAACTAAAGAATGAATATTTTTTATAACTTCTTCTGAACCATTTTCGAGTAGCGAAGCACCAACATTAATGCCCTTAAATTTTAAAAAATTGTTGGCCATTGCACCTACAATTATAAGATTGTCGGTATTTTCTGATAATTTAGACAAAATATTTATTTTAGTAGATACTTTTGAACCACCGATTATACATGTTATAGGCTTCTTTTTACTCTTCAATATTAGGTCAATTGATTTACACTCTTGTTCTAAAAGTGGCCCACCATAGCTGTCAAGGAATTTAGTTATAGAATGTAAAGATGCTTGTTTTCTATGAGAGCATGAAAATGCTTCATTAATATAAATATCTCCTAGTTTAGAAATATTCTCAGCAAAAGTTTCATCATCATTTTCCTCTTCACTAAAAAATCGAATATTTTCAATTAATAATATTTCACCAGATTTTAATTTTTTAGATGCATTTATTGCGTTAATATCTATTTTATCTTTGTAGAAATAGATTTTATTATCAATTTTTTTTTTTAAATATTCAAATATGGGCTTAAGTGATAAATTCGGTACAGATTTACCTTTCGGCCTTCCTAGATGTGATAACAAAATTATCTTAGCTTTCTTCTCCATCAAGCTATTTATCAAAGGAAGAACAACTTTTATTCTAGTATCATCAGTAATTTCTGAATTTACTATTGGAACATTAAGATCTAATCGAACAATTATACGTTTCTCAACTACTGAAACATTGCTTGAAAAAATTTTTAGATTAGACATTTGCCCAATTATTTTTTAACTTTGTCTTTAACAATTTTAACAATCTCATCGCTAGTTAAGTTGAATAATTTATATATGTCTTTATATGGAGCACTTTTTCCATAAGCTGATAATCCTAGAGCTACACCTTTCTTGCCCACAATCTTTTTCCATCCAGATTGACTTGATGCTTCTATAGAAATTTTAAAACTATTTTCATTAATAATCTTATTTTTATAAATCTCGGTTTGATTTTCAAATAAATCTAAACACGGCATAGAAATAACTTTTGAATTTAAATTTAAATCTTTAAGTTTTTCCTGAGCTTCTAAAGCAATTTCAACTTCAGATCCTGAAGCAATTATTGAAATTTCTGCGTCATCAGAGGTTTGTTTTAATATGTATGCGCCTCTAGAACATTTATTTTCACTGGGTCCATGGTCGCTGACATAAGATAATTTTTGTCTCGACAAAGCTATAGCGCTAGGATTATTTTTACTTTTTAAAGCTAGCTCCCAGCATTCTAAAGTCTCATTTATGTCTGCAGGTCTAAAAACATTTAGGTTAGGAATTGCTCTGAGATGCTCTAACTGTTCTATAGGTTGATGTGTAGGTCCATCTTCCCCCAAACCAATCGAATCATGCGAAAAAATATAGATAACTCTTAAGCCCATCAATGCAGACAGTCTCATTGATGGTTTTAAATAGTCAGAAAATATTAAAAAGGTACCGCCGAAAGGAATAAGCCCACCATACAAAGCAATCCCGTTCATTATTCCGGCCATAGCATGCTCTCTCACACCGTAATGAATATAATTTCCATTAAAATTTTTTGACGAAATTATTTTAGAATTTTCAGTTTTTGTATTATTTGATCCGCTGAGATCTGCTGAACCACCAATTAATTCAGGTAAAAATTTTGAAATACTGCTAATAACCGATGAAGAGCTTTGACGTGTTGCCATTTTGGGCTTGGATTGATAAAATTTAAGTTTTTCATCACTGAAAATTTTGTCTAAACTTTCTGGCAATTCTCCTTTTTGAAGTCTTTCATATTCGTCCTTAATTTTATTATTTTTTTTATTTAAAATATTTTTCCAATTTTGCTCTAATTCTTCACCTTTTTCACCAATTTCTCTCCATTCCTCTAATGTTTTTGAAGGAACATCAAAAGGTTCATATTTCCATTTAAGCTTTTTTCTTACCAATTTAATTTCATCTTCTCCAAGTGGAGCACCATGAGACGAGGCTTTTCCAGATTTATTAGGCGAACCATAACCAATAATAGTCTTACATGAAATTATAGAGGGTTTTTTATTATTATTGGCTTTTTTTATAGATTTAAAAATTTCTTTGAAATTATGTCCATTAATTTCTTGGAAATGCCAACCATAACTTTCAAATCTTTTTTTGTAATCGTCTGATACACTCAATGATGTTGATCCATCTATTGAAATTTTGTTATTATCAAAAAAAACAACTAAATTTCCCAAACCCAAGTGTCCCGCTAAACTCATTGTTTCATGACTGATTCCTTCCATAAGGTCACCATCGCTTGCGATAACGTAAGTTTTATTGTTGATTAAGTCTGAACCAAATTTCTTTTTTAAAATTTCTTGAGCTATGGTCATACCAACAGAATTAGCCAAACCTTGACCTAAGGGTCCGGTAGTTGTTTCTATACCTGATCCTTTTTCATATTCTGGATGACCAGCACAAATCGAGTCCAATTGCCTAAAATTTTTTATGTCCTCGATACCAATTTTTTTGTAACCCGTTAAATAAAGCAGTGAATATAAAAGCATCGAACCGTGTCCTGCAGATAAAATAAATCTATCCCTATTTATCCATTCTGGATTCTTTGGATTAAACCGCAGGTAGTATTTGAAAAGCACAGTTACGACATCGGACATTCCCATAGGCATACCTGGATGACCAGAATTAGCTTTCTGTACAGCATCAATTGACAGAAACCTTATTGCGTTTGATAAATCTTTTAATTTTGGGTCCACTTTTTAAATACGTATATAGACTTAAGTTAACGATATCAATAATATGATATAAATTAAATTCAAATGGAAACTTTATATAACAAAGAAAAAAGACTTGAAATAGTTTTAGAAAAACTAAAAACCTTAAGCAGTTCACCAAATAGCTATACTGGAGAGATTAATGAAATCTACGAAGAAAAAAATCAATTACAAAGCGAAAAATCTGAGATTGAAAGCAAATATAATGTTCTTCTCATTAAGTACAATGATTTAAAAATTCAATTAAAAAAGTTAGAAAATGAACAAAAAAAAAAGCAAGATTTACAAAACCAATTCAACCAGGAGATTGATGAACTAGGAGATGAAACCGAGTCGCTTGTTGATGAGATAGAAAAATGGCAAATATAAATATTAAGTTTAACAACAAAGATTATCTTTTGTCTTGTGACGATGGCCAAGAAGAAGATTTAAAAAACCTAACAAAATTTTTGGACAGAAAGTATTCAAGTTTAAGAGAAAAACTAGGCAATATAGGAGAAAACAAACTTCTTTTAATTACCTCTATCCAAGTTATCGATGAATATTTTGATTTAAAAAAGAAAGTTATGTCCCAAAAAGATAGTTTTGAGAAATTATCTGATAAATTTAAGGAGATGAAATCTTTAGCAATCGATTATAAAGACATAAAAGAAACCGAAATATCAAAACTGAGTGATGAAGTTGAAAAGTTTAAAAAAATGGTTGAAGAAAGTCAGAGTATTTATGAAACAATGTTAGATAAAACAGCAGAATCTTTAGAGGAAATAATCAAAAAAACTGAAACTGGTTCTAAGGTCCAGTAAATGTCAATTAAAGACAAGGTCAGAAAGAAATTTTTATTATTAAGAAAGAGTAAATATTTTATTTTTGACGATGATATTTTTAAACCATTAATAAATTTAATTAAATTAAAAAAAAAAAGGAAAATTTCATTATACTATCCCTCTAATTTCGAAGCAGATACACTTAAACTTTTTAAAATTTTAGAAAAAGATAAAAAACTACACACATCATTACCCTCAATTTCATCAAAATATTCTATGAAATTTTTAAGATGGAAATTAAATGATCCTTTGAAAGTTAATAAATATGGTTTTTTAGAACCAATAACAAAAGAAAAAAAGGTTAACCCAGATCTAATAGTAGTTCCTGTGGTAGCGTTTGATGGGTTCAATAACCGTTTAGGATACGGAAAGGGATACTATGACAAATTTTTAGGTAAATACCTAAAAAAGAGAAAAAAAATCATAACAGTTGGTCTTGCATTTTCTTTTCAAAAATATAAAAAAATCCCTGCCACTAAATTTGATGTTAAACTTGATTATATTTTGACAGAGAAAGGTATTTTTAAATTAAAATGAATATTCTTGTATTAGGAGATGTTTTTGGTCCGGCCGGTGTTCAAGCTATCAAAGAGAGATTACCAAAAATTATTAAGGATAAAAAAGTTGATTTTGTAATTATAAATGGGGAAAATGCAGCTGACGATGGAGTCGGAATTAGTAGGAAAAATACAGAGGACTTTTTTGAGGCAGGTGCTGATGTAATAACATCTGGAAATCATATCTGGGACGAGAAAGATACAATGGAGTTTATTAAAAATGAAAAAAGATTGCTGAGGCCATCAAATTTTTTTAAACCATCTCCTGGATTAGGATTTGGTATCTTCAATTCAAAAAATAAAAAAAAAGTAGCAGTTATAAACCTTATGGGAAATGTTTTTATGAAAAAAAGTGATGATGTTTTTCAGGCAGCAAAAAATTTTTTAGAAACACATCAATTAAAGAAAAATGCTGATTTTATAGTTGTTGATATGCATGGTGAAATAACAAGTGAAAAAATGGCAATGGGATATATGTTTGATGGTAAAGCTACTATAGTTGTTGGAACACATACGCATGTACCAACATCTGATTGCAGAGTTTTAGAAAAAGGAACCGCTTATCAAACAGATCTTGGGATGTGCGGAGATTATAATTCTGTAATTGGAATGAATCGAGACAACTCCTTAAAAAAATTTTTAAAAGATCCAACAGCCACAAAGCATTTTCCTTCAACTGGAGAAGCTACTATTTCAGGATTACTGGTTACAGCTAATGAACAAACTGGACTAGCAAAAAAAGTTCAACAAATTATTCTTGGTGGATCCCTAGAAGAAAGAAATTAAAATGGCTGGTCATTCACATTGGGCAGGTATTAAACATAAAAAAGGAAGACAAGATAGTCTCAGGTCAAAAATTTTTTCAAAAATTTCAAGAGAGATTACAGTTGCTGCTAAATTAGGATCAAAAGATCCTCAAACAAACCACAGGCTAAGAGCAGCAATTGAAACCGCCAAAGATGCTAATATGCCCAAAGATAATATTAATAGAGCAATAAGTAGATCGGATGTAAACAAAAATGAAAATTTTGAAAATTTAAGATACGAGGGCTTTGGTCCAAAAAATACAGCTTTAATAATTGAAGCTTTAACCGATAATAAAAACAGGACTGCTAGCAAAATTAGAACTATTTTACAGAAATTTGGTGGAAATCTTGGAAGCTCTGGATCTACAGCTCATTTTTTTCACAATTGTGGTGTAATACAAGTTCCTAAAAAAAGTATAACCGATGAAGCACTACTTGATTTTGCAGCTAAATCAGGGGCTAAGGATTGTTTTAGTTTTAAAAGTTTCCATGAAATCATTACAAGAAAAGAAGACTTTTATAAGATAAAAATTGAAGCCGAGAAAATTATTAAAAAATTTATATATTCGGATATAGAATGGAGACCTAAAAACCCAATTAATTTAAATATTGAAGAAGAAAAATTAGTCTTAGGCATGATCGAATTATTAGATGAAGATGACGATATACAAAAAGTTTTTTATAACTGTAAGCTTTCAATGGTTTCTAAATGAGAATAATAGGAATTGACCCAGGTCTAAGCGGAGGCATCGCTATTTTAGATGACCTAAAAATATTTGATATTTTTGACATGCCAATCATGCCCGAAGGTAAAAAAAATAAAAATCAATTAAATAGTGCCCAACTGGTAAGTATAATAAAAGAACACTTAATTGTTGGTGAAACATTTGTAATCGTTGAGCAAGTAGGTGCAATGCCAGGCCAAGGTGTTACAAGCATGTTTAACTTTGGACAAACCTTTGGTTCTATCAAAGGTATTTGTGCAGCGTTAAATTTACCAATTTTTTATGTGAGACCGGCAAAGTGGAAAAAGCATTTTGAGCTAATAAATTCATCAAAAGACTCAAGCAGGACAAAGGTTATAGAAATTTATCCATCTATCTCTCCTAGATTAAGCAGGAAAAAAGATGTCAATAAGGCAGATGCTATTTTGATAGCTAGATATTTTAGAGATTGTAGAGCCCAGTTTAATAAGTAAATTAATAAATTTTAGTGCCAAATTGATGACACATTCTACACGTAATGAAACTTAATGGAACAAGAAATTGCAACTCAAGTTGTTGGTTTAGGTGGAGCTAACGACTTTTCACTTCTCCAACTTTTTTTAAGAGCTGATTTTGTAGTAAAAAGTGTTATCATAATTTTGATATTAAGTTCAATTTATTCCTGGGCATTAATTTTTGATAAGTATAGATTATTTAAACGAATAGAACAAAGTACTAGCTTGTTCGAAGATAAGTTTTGGAAAGCAAAGTCAGCAGAAGCTTTTTATAAAAACTTACCCGCAAAAACCCCAGATCCTCTTACACTAATTTTTAAATCAGCTATGGTAGAATTATTAAAAACAAAATCTAAAGCTGCTGCAGTACAAACAGCAAGAGTTGAACGTGCAATTGAAGTTTCAACTGACAATGAAATAAAAAATATAGAAAAAAACTTTACATTTCTTGCTACAGTAGGTTCCACTGCACCGTTCGTAGGATTATTTGGTACTGTTTGGGGTATAATGAATTCTTTTCAATCAATTGCTATATCAAGAAATACAAGTTTAGCAATTGTTGCACCAGGTATTGCAGAGGCATTATTTGCTACAGCACTTGGACTGTTAGCTGCTATACCAGCAGTTATTGCATATAACAAATTTAATAGTGATGCTCAAAGATATCTATCAAGAGTCGACAACTTTTCAAAAAGATTTTTAGCAATTATTTGATTTATGGCTTTTTTAATTAATCGCTCAAAGAAAGAACCTATGAGCGAAATAAATGTTACACCTTTCGTGGATGTTATGCTTGTGCTTTTGATAATATTTATGGTTACAGCACCATTATTAACTGTTGGAGTCCAAGTGGATCTGCCAGAGTCAGCCGCTGACTCACTTCCTGATGACCAGGAACCTCTTACAATATCTATAAATTCTAAGGGAGAACTTTTTATCCAAGAACACCAAGTGACTTTTGATAAAATTGTACCAAAATTATTAGCGATATCAAAAAACCGGACTGATACAAGAATTTATGTGAGAGGTGATAAAACTATAAATTATGGAAGGGTATTAGAGGTAATGGGTAGGTTATCTGGCGCAGGATTTTCCAAAGTTGCCTTAATATCTGAACCTTACAAAAATTAGATTTTATGACAAAAGGTTTAGTTTTCTCTATATTTTTTCACGCTTGCGTTATACTTTTAACAGCACTTACATTGCCTTTTATGATGCGAGAACCAATTGATTTACCACCAATAGTATCTGTGGAATTTATACAAATTTCAAAAAAAACAAACATTCCATATGCCCCTAAAGCAAGAAAAATAATTGAAGAGAAAAAAAAAGAAAAAGAGAGAGTTGTTTCAGAACAAGCTCCCCCAGCTGCTAAAGCTAAAGAGAAACCTGACCGAATACCAATGCCGGATGATAAAAGGGAAAAAAAGGAGTTAAAAAAGAAAAAACAAAATCCAGAAGAAATTAAACCACAAATAAGACAAGCGTCAGAATTTGAAAAAAAAGAATTATTTGATCCAAATCAAATAGCTGCATTAATTGATAAAGCTAAAGAGGAGCAAGCAGAAACAGAAAAAAAAACAAGCAAACTTACACAAAGCAGTGTAAAAAATTCATTTGCAACTGGTCTATCTTTGTCAGAAGAGGATGCTTTGAGAGCACAAATATTTGGTTGTTGGAGTGTCCCCCTGGGCTTACCTTACGAAAAAAATTTACTTGTTAGAGTCAAATTAAGATTAAAACAAGACGGAACAGTATTGAAATCTGAAATTTTAGATCACGAAAGGATGAATACACCTGGTCAGGCATTTTATAAGATTTTAGCAGAAAGTGCTTTAAGAGCGGTAAGAATATGTCAGCCATTAAAAGTTCCGCCAACTGGTTATGAGAGATGGAAAGATCTACAACTAAATTTTGACCCTACAGAAATGTTAAAAGGGTAAATTATGAAAAAAATTATTCAAATCACTTTTTTTATTTTTATTTTAAGCTTTAAAAATGCTTACAGTTTAATTACTGTAGATATAACAAGAGGAAATCTTGACCCACTTCCAATTGCTATTTCTCCACTTCACGTCGGAAAAAATACAGAAAAGTTTGAGATATTTGAAACTAAAAAATTAGGTTCAGAAATTTCACAAATAATAGAAAGCAATCTAAGATCTACAGGGCTATTTAATCCTCTAAAAAAAGACGCATTTGTTCAAAAGCCTGATATTGCTCATTTGAAGCCTCGTTTTGAAGATTGGAGATTAATAAAGGCCCAAGCATTAGTAACTGGAAAAATCCTCATAAAAAATAACAAACTAAAAGCAGAATTTAGACTTTGGGATACAGCAGCTACAAAGGAAATGATTGCACTTTCATTTACAACAACACCTTCAAATTGGAGAAGAGTTGCCCACATAATTTCAGACAAAATATATCAAAGACTCACAGGAGAGAGCGGTTATTTTGATACTAGAATAATTTATGTTTCAGAAACTGGGCCAAAAGGGCAAAGGATAAAAAAACTGGCTTTAATGGAACAGGATGGATTTAATACAAAGTACTTAACTTTGGGTAATGAATTAGTTTTAACTCCTAGGTTTAATCCTACAAATCAGTTGGTAACTTATCTCTCATACTTTAGAAATATGCCAAGAGTTTATCTGTTAGATATTGAAACTGGAGTTCAAGAGGTTGTAGGAAATTTTCCAGGGATGACATTTGCTCCAAGATTTTCTCCTGATGGAAAAAAAATTATAATGAGTTTTGCAAAAGATGGAAATTCAGATATTTATACTATGGACCTGGAAACAAGAGTGGTTGAAAAAATTACAGACCATCCTTCAATTGACACATCCCCTTCTTATTCTCCGGATGGAAAATATATTTGTTTTAATTCTGATAGAAGTGGTCTTCAACAACTTTATGTTATGAGAAGTGATGGTACACAAGTTAAAAGAATAACTTTTGGAAAAGGTATTTACGGAACACCTGTTTGGTCTCCACGTGGAGATTTAATTGCATTTACAAAAGTACGAAAAGGAAGGTTTTATATTGGAGTGATGAGAGCCGACGGAACTGGTGAAAGGCTACTAACTGAAAATTACTACCAAGAAGCACCGTCCTGGTCACCTAATGGAAGAGTATTAATATTTTATCGTGAAACAAAATCAGACAAAACAGGAAAGGGCCATTCAGCAAAATTGTGGTCAATTGACATAACAGGATATAATGAGAGACAGTTAAAAACAGAGACTGATGCCTCAGACCCATCTTGGTCCTCATTATTGTCAAAGTAAGCCTAAATTTAATACAATTTTTACTTGCAAGACTCCTGTAAATTTGAAATAAATAAGCATCTTAAATATATTTAGGAGATAGACGATGATATTTAAAAAAGGCCTTAAAAGTATTCTTATAATTTTATTCAGCACTATTTTGCTTTCCGCATGTTCGACTGCAAAAAAGGGAGTAGAAGTTACAGGAGATGTGTATACAGGCACAGACACTGTTGAGTATTTAGCGAAAGGTGTTCCTGACAGGATCTTTTTCGCAACTAACAAATCTACTTTAACAACAGCTGCTAGAGATACCTTAAGAAAGCAAGCGACTTACTTAAGAAAAAATAAAGACGTAACTATTACTGTTGAAGGACATGCCGACGAGAGAGGTACAAGAGAGTATAACTTGGCTCTTGGAGAAAGAAGAGCAAACGCAGCAAGAGACTATATGATGACATATGGAGTTTCTGGCAAAAGAGTTAGCGTAATTAGCTATGGTAAAGAACGACCAGTAAATCCAGCTGGAACACCATTAGCTTGGTCACAAAATAGACGATCAGTTACAGTAAAAGCTAAATAATAAAGAGTTAAATTTAAAAAGACCCCTATATTTTTGAATATCGGGGTCTTTTTTTTGCCATTTTGTGAAAATAAACAATATCAATGCTAAAGAAAATAAATAATTTTTTAAGTGATCTGTGCATAGCTATTATTCTACTAATTTTTTTATCTAACCCACTTTTTGCTGAGAACAAAAATATTGAATTATTAAATTCTCAAATTGAAATTTTAACGAAAGATTTAAAAACTCTTGAAAGTGCTTTTTACAAAACATCTGAAATTAAAGCTCCTAAAATATCATCAGGTCAATTGAATGAAGATATTTTAACCAGGCACCTTCTAAAACTAAATGAAATTGAAGATCAATTTAGAGAGATCACAAATAAATATGAAGAAATAAATTTTAAACTAGATAAACTTTCTAATAGAATTTCCAAAATGCAAGCAGACAATCAAATTAGGTTTAATGATATAGAACAAAATTCTTTCTCCCCAGATCAAAAGGAAAAATTATCAGCAAAAAGAAAAAAACTTCCTGGAACTGATCAGCCTAAAGATCTAGGAAGAATATCTGATGCTAATCTTAATATGACAACTCCAATTCAAAAGACTCAATCAATTGAATCTGCTGGATTAGTTGTTACTGAAACTGCACCAAAACCTGAACAGCTCTTACCAAACAAACCTACGAAAGAACAATATGACTTTGCTGTTAGTTTTATTAAAGTTGGTGATTATGAGACTGCAGAATTTGCACTAAAAGAATTTATAGATAAGAATAAAGATAGTTCTCTAGCTGGCAGTGCACAATATTGGTACGGTGAAACTTTTCGTATTAGACAGTTGTATCATGACGCAGCAGCAGCTTATTTAGACGGTTATCAAAATTATCCCAAAAGCAAAAAAGCACCAATCAACTTATTAAAACTAGGTGTAACTTTAGTTCAACTTGGTGAAAAAGACCAAGGTTGTTCAATGATTAGTGGAGTAAAAAAAGAATATCCAAAAGCGAGCAAGTCTGTGTTACAAAAAGCAGAATATGAGAAGAAAAAGTTCAAATGCACAAAAGCTTAAAGATACTATCTATCGTGATACTAAGATTTTAAAAATTTACTCTCATTTTAGATCAAAACTTCCAAGGTATAAAAAAAATAATTCATTTTTAGTCGCTATTTCTGGTGGCCCAGATAGCATGGCACTAGCAGCGATGAGTTTTGTATTAAAAAATGAGGAAAAATTCAAAGTTTTTTTTGCATTAGTGGATCACGGTATCAGAAAAAATTCCAATAAAGAGGCATCTAACGTTAAATTAATCTTAAAAAAAAAGGGTATCAATATTAAAATTCTAAGAAATAAAAAAAAAATATTTAATAATATTCAAAAGAACGCTAGGGATATTAGATACGATCTTTTAAGAAAGTTTTGCAAATTAAAAAAAATACAAAACTTGCTTACAGCACATCATGAAGATGACCAGATTGAAACTTTTTTAATAAGACTTTCAAGAGGTAGTGGATTAGAAGGTCTTTCCTCAATGAACTATAAAATAAAACTTGAGAGTAGTATTAGTTTAATAAGACCATTATTAGATATAAAAAAAAGTGACCTTATATATATATCAAGAAAGATCTTTGGAAAAATTCTTGTTGATCCATCAAACAAAAATAAGAAATTCTTGAGAACAAACATAAGAAATTTAAAGAAAATTCTCGAAAAAAAAGGAATTGAAACATCAAAAATTATTCGTTCAATAAAAAATTTAAAATCCACAAAGGATGCAATTGATTTTTACGTAAATAAATCAATAAAGAAATTTGTAAGTTCAAAAGGTAATTCAACCATATTAGATATGAGATATTTTAAAAAAGAACCACAGGAAGTGAGATTTAGAATTATCAACAGTATAGTAAAAAAAAGAACAAACTCATATTACCCCCCAAGGTCAAAAAAAGTTCTTAATTTAATAAATAGGTTCGAAAACGGTAAAATAACCAAATGTACTTTAGGCGGCTGTATTTTTGAAAAAAAAAGAGAATTATTGTACGTCTCAAGAGAAATCTGACGCATGAGTAAATTTTATGAATTAATTAGTGAAAAGAAGGGTAATTTTGTCATATTTACTGTTTCTTAGACAAGTATTACCACTTGTTAGTTTGAAAATAATACCTATTTATATATAGATATTTTATGAATTTTAAAAATGTAATTATTTGGAGTTTGATAGTATTGCTTGCAGTAGGACTAATGAACATATTTCAGAGTCCTGAAAGAGCAAATGTCCCACAAAGCAAAGTAGCCTTTTCAAAATTTTTGCAAGAAGTTGACGCAGGTAGAGTCGTCGAAGTCGAAATTCAAGGGAATAATATAAGAGGAATTTTAGCTGACGGATCGAAATTTGAAACTTATTCTCCAAATTATCCAGATCTAGTAGAAAGACTCTCTGATAAAAATGTAAGTATTGTTGCATCACCAGTTGAAGATAAAATGCCATCTTTATTAGGAGTTCTTTTATCTTGGTTTCCCATGTTATTGTTAATTGGAGTTTGGATATTTTTTATGCGCCAAATGCAGGGCGGTAGAGGTGGCGCAATGGGATTTGGAAAATCTAAAGCTAAATTATTAACAGAAGCGCAAGGAAAAGTGACATTTAATGATGTTGCAGGTATTGAAGAAGCGAAAGAAGAAGTTGAGGAAATTGTAGAATTTTTAAAAGATCCAAAAAAATTTAGAAGATTAGGAGGAAAAATTCCAAAAGGTGCTCTTTTAATAGGACCTCCAGGTACTGGAAAAACATTATTAGCTAAAGCGATTGCTGGGGAAGCCAACGTTCCTTTTTTCACAATTTCAGGTTCAGATTTTGTTGAAATGTTTGTGGGAGTGGGCGCTTCAAGAGTAAGGGACATGTTTGAGCAAGGAAAAAAACATGCTCCGTGCATAATTTTTATTGACGAGATAGATGCGGTCGGAAGAAGTAGGGGCGCTGGTTTAGGCGG
>CETH01026153.1_pt1 | contig 13414 bp, 12 predicted proteins | sample 361461 | NCBI WGS metagenome assembly CETH01 (sample SAMEA2622695, study PRJEB7988) | marine metagenome | isolation source: saline water (ENVO:00002010), including
AAAAAAGACAAATTTCCCATCTTTTTGTGTTTATATTTATACATGTGTGCTTTGATTATTTCTAATATAATTTATAAGTAATTTATTTTAAAACAGTTATAGGTGAAAATTGTCAGAAAAAAATGTCAAAGAATTAGATGATATTAAACTGCAGGCTATTTCAGTTCTTAGCAGCTTAGATTCTGCTGATCAATTAGAAAATTGGAGGGTCAAGTATTTAGGACGTAAAGGAGATTTGACAAATGTTCTTAGAGGAATTTCAAATCTACCAGTAAATGATAGAAAAATAGTTGGCGCTAAGGCTAATAAATTAAGAATTTTGTTAGAAGAGGAATATCAAATAAATTTATCTAAAATTAAATCTGGTAATCCTAGTAATCAAGATGCCATTGATATTACATTGCCTGGAAGAAAATTAAAGATGGGTAGATTGCACCCCTCAACAAGTATGATAAGAGAGATTCTTCATGCTTTTAATGAAATGGGATTTCAAACTGTTGAAGGTAATGAAGTTGAACTAGAAAAATATAATTTTGACATGCTTAATATTCCTGCGGATCACCCGGCAAGGGATCAGTGGGATACTATTTGGATTGATTCTGAACAGCATGACGACTTATTACTTAGAACCCATACTTCTCCTATGCAAGCTAGAGTAATGGAAAAAAACGATCCTCCAATAAGAGTAATAGTTCCTGGAAAATGCTATAGATATGAAGCTACTGATGCAACGCATGAATGGCATTTTAACCAAATTGAAGGTTTAGCTGTTGATACAAATATAACTTTTGCTGATTTAAAAGGTACCTTATATGAATTTGTTAAAAAAATTTTTGGACCATCTAGAAAAGTAAGATTTAGATGTGATTTTTTCCCTTTTGTTGAGCCAGGAGTAGACATGTCAATCGACTGGAATGGTAAATGGATTGAAATTATGGGAGCTGGTATGGTACATCCAAAAGTATTGGATGCTGTTGGCTATGATACTGATAAATATACAGGTTTTGCTTTTGGAATGGGGCCTGAAAGAATATCTATGTTACAAAATGAAATAACAGATATTAGACATTTTTATTCAAATGATTTACGATTCTTGAGTCAATTTTAGCAGGTGTAGTATTATGAAAGTTCCTTTATCATGGCTTAAAGAATATGTTGATACAAATCTCTCCCCAGAAGAGATATCTCATAAATTAACTATGGCTGGAAATGAGGTAGATTCTATAAAAAAAATCGGAATTATTGATGATGTTTATTCAGGTCAAATAATTGATATATCAAGTCATCCTAATGCCGATAGATTAAGTATTGTAAAAGTAATTTTAGAGAATGAAGAGTATGAGGTAGTATGTGGGGCAAAAAATATTAGGGTAAATGACAAAATTGTTTTTGCGAAAGAAGGTGCAATTCTTATAGATCCATACTCCTTGGATAATAAAGAAGTAAAACTAAAAAAGTCAAAAATAAGAGGCGTTGTATCTAGAGGGATGATTTGTTCAGCAAAAGAGTTAGGGATTGGAGATGATCATGAAGGAGTTATAATTCTTCCAAAGGATACGAAAATTGGTACCCCTATAAGTGAAGTTTTAGGAGACGTAATTTTTGATTTTGAATTAACTCCTAACAGACCAGATTGTTTAGGTGTTTTGGGAATAGCTAGAGATCTTGGAGCTATAACAGGCCAAAAACTAAAGAAATTTGATATATCTTTTAATGGCACTAATAAAGAAAATAATTCTAAACTTAAGGTATCTATTGAAGATCCTGAACTTTGCTCAAGATATACAGGAGCAATTATTGAAAATATAAAAATTGAGCCCTCTCCAGAATGGCTTAAGAATCGCCTAATTGCTATTGGAGAAAGGCCTGTTAATAATATTGTTGATGTTACAAACTATGTAATGTTTGAGACTGGCCAACCCTTACATGCTTTCGATTATAAAAAAATTCAAGGTAATAATATTAAAGTTAGAAGGGCAAATAACGGCGAAAAGTTAATTACACTTGATGGCAAAACTCGTAATTTAGATGATTCAATGGTTGTAATATCTGATTCTAATCGTCCTATTGGTCTGGCTGGAATAATGGGTGGTGAAAACTCAGAAGTATCTGATGATACTACAAGCATTGTTTTAGAGGCTGCTACATGGAATTCAACTAACAATAGGCAAACTGCAAAAAAATTAGATCTAAATAGCCAGGCTACGTTAAGATTTGAAAAAGGTCTAAAGAAGGGTCTCTGTGAGATTGGATTAAGAAGAGCTATTAATTTAATTTTAAAGATTACAGATGGGGTAACCTCCAAAGATATTCTTGATATTAATACTGATATAAACGTTCACACCGAAAAAATATTTTTTCAATATGAAAAGATAAAAAAAGTTCTTGGATTTGAGATAAAAAACAAGGTGATTGAAGAAACACTTGAATTATTAGGGTTTAAGTTGGAAAGGCAAAAAGAGGGTTGGGGTGTTGAAATACCATTTTGGAGGCCTGACATATCAATTCAGGAAGATTTAGTTGAAGAAGTTGCTAGAATTGTAGGTTATGATGATATTCCAACTACAATTTTAAGTGGTACTCCCCCAAACTCACAACCTCAAAATTTTATTCAATTAAGAGAGAAGATTTCAGATGTTTTGATTGGCTTGGGAATGTATGAATCAATTAACTATCCTACTACATCTGTTGAAGGTGAAAAAAGAGTCTTATTTGATGAAGAAGAACCAAAATATATTAAACTAAAAAATCCAGTGAATTCAGAATTTCCTATTATGCGTCGTTCATTAATAGAAGGTATATTAGAAAATATTGCAAACAATTCGAAAGTTTGGAAAGAGCCAATTAAGATTTTTGAATTAGGAAGAGTTTTTCATGATAATGGGGGTCGAAAACCAGACGAACCATATTATATAGTTGGGGGACTTGCTGGTCCTAGAGATGAAATAAATTGGGATTCTGATAATAGTGACGTTGACTTTTATGATGTTAAGGGTGTTGTAGAATCATTGTTTGAAGAAATAAATTTGCAGCCTAATTTTGAAGTCTTAGATAATCAATTATTTGTACCTGGCATATGTGCATCTATAAAAATCTTTAACGAAGTTATAGGTGTTCTAGGACAAGTAGATATAAATATTATAGAAAAGTTTAATTCTGAAATTGAAAAAATATTTATTTTTGAATTATCGGTTGAAAAACTTTTTGATTTAATTGAAAAAAATAAAAATCGTACATCGAAAAAATTTAATGAATTTAATAGGCTCCCATCTTCACACAGAGATTTATCTTTGATAGTCAACTCTGATATTTTTGCAGAAGATTTAATTGATCTTATATCCAAAAACAAATTAGTTAAGAATATAAATATTTTTGATGTTTTTGAAGGTAAAGGTGTTCCAAAAAATAAAAAAGCAATTGGATTAAGATTAACTTATCAGTCTTCAAATAAAACAATTACATCAGATGAAATTAATAAATCTGAGCAGAAAATTGTTAAAGAACTAAAAAATAAATTTGATATAGATATTAGAGAATAATTTTATGAGGAAAAACCACTATCATGAGGAAATGCTTAGTGTAGAGGAGGCAAGAAAAAAAATTCTTGAAAATTTTTCTATTTTACCTTCAGAAGATAAACTAATATTAGATTCCTTAGGCCAAATATTATCCGAAAATATAACCGCAAAATTTCCTATACCACCACTCGATAATTCTGCTATGGATGGTTATGCTGTTGTATCTGGTGATACTATTGGTGCTACAAATAATCAACCGGTAAAACTGAAAGTAATTGGTTCAATAGCTGCTGGTTATGTTCCTACGAAAAAAATAGAATCTGGGCAATCAATGAGGATAATGACTGGCGCTCCCATTCCGAAAGGTGCAGATGCAGTAATACCTTTTGAAGAAACAGATGAGAAAATTAGAAATAATTTTGATTATATTGGTTGTAATTCAGAGGTGAAAAAAGGGGATAATATTAGACTGTCCGGAGAAGATGTTTTAGAAGGTAAACAAATATTATCATCCGGTATCGTAATAAATGATGCGCATGTGGGAGTTATAGCATCCTTAGGTAAATCTAAAATTAAGGTAATAAAAAAACCTATAATAAGTATTATTTCCACAGGTGATGAAATTTTAGAACCTGGCGAAAAAATTAAACCAGGAAAAATATATAATTCAAATGCTTATTCAATAGCATCTATGGTAAAAAGTAATGGTGGTATTCCAAATATTGTTGGAACAGCTAGTGATTCAGAAGAATCTTTAAATATGCTTCTGGATATGGCTTATAATTCAGATTTGATTGTGACAAGCGCAGGGGTCTCAAAAGGAGATTATGATGTTGTAAAGGATGTTTTATTTAAAAGAGGTAAGATTAAGTTATGGTCTGTGAGAATGAGGCCCGCAAAACCATTAGCTTTTGGAGTTTTGGATATCAAGGGTAAAAATATACCTCATCTTGGACTTCCTGGCAACCCAGTTAGCGCAATGATTGCTTTTGAACAATTTGGCATACCCGCGATAAAGCTTATGATGGGAAAAAAAGATATCTTAAAGAGTTCATTTAAGATAATAATTGATGATGAGATTATTAATTATGATCATAGGAGAGTGTATGCTAGAGTTCTAGTATTTAAGGGTGAAGATGGTAAACTCCATGCAAACCTCACGGGTAATCAAAGTTCCGGGGTATTAACTTCGATGTCTAAGGCTAATGCACTAGCTATTTGTCCTGAAGATAGAGAGAAAATTAATATAGGAGAAGAGATAAATGCCATATTCTTAGATGATATTGATGATTTATTTTTCTAATTTTCAGTTACAATAGTACTATGAGTATGTTAAATCAAATAGAAAACCTGAATACTAAAAAAAGTAGTTCAAAAAAATCTGCAGATAGTCCGAGATATCATATTAACCAAAAAGCCTATGAAACTTCTGGAAGGTCTCTTGCATTTACTATCTATTCTAGATTGTCAAAGGAAGGTAAGAAAGCAGCATCAGACGCAGGTTACGCTAATGGTTTCGCTCCTGCCGCAGAATATATGAAAATTATGAGTTCAGTGTGTTCTGAAAAATCGGACTTTCTTCTACCAGGCACACCAATTACTGAAGCTGTATTTAAATTGCTTGCGTCAAATTCTAATAAACCTATGACAATAGATGAAATTTATTCTGGTTTGACTGAAGCATGGACAAGTGTGATTTACCTCAAAAATCTCTCAGATGAGATATTATCTTTGATATTAAAAAATGATAATGAATATTTAATAAGTCAGCATATAAAGAAAAAAAGAAAATCTAAAAAGACTCAAAGTTAATTTTTATATATTTTATTTTCTTCATTTTCAAACCACTTAAAAAATAAGCTAACCAGAGTAATCAAATAAACTAAGTTTCCTGGTATCCACATGAGTAGGCCTGCTATTTTTTGGTCTTCTAGTGTGGTCCAACTAAAGTGTGGTGGCGAATCTAAATAAAACTCATATATAACACTATTTGATAAAGTTATTACAGCTGCAAGTAAAGCAGTAGGGGTTACTGCACATAGCAAGTAAGTTATTCTTTTTGGATAACTTAATATACTGTTTGTTGGTGGCGGCCCTATAATAGGCCACCAAAAAATGATAGATGTAAAAAACATAGTAAAATGCATTAGTAGGTGCACCCAAGCATTTTCTAAAGATAAATTGTAGGCAAATGGTATATGCCAAAAATATAAAGTTAGTATAAATGCTACGATGCTAAATTTAGGATTTGTTAGTTTTTTTATTACAAAAATGGTTTTACTGTTTCTTGTTAGAAATGTTCCTGCACCTATCCTCAAGAATCGAGGTAAAGCCCATAAATAAATTGGCATTGGTCTACCAAGTAAAATTAGGGGTGCTGCAAACATGGCTAGTATTATATGCTGTGCCATATGCATTGTAAAAAGTTCATCAGAAAAATTATCTACTGGGCCCACCAATGAAAAAGCTAAAAGTATTAAGCCTGAAAAAGTATAAACAAATAAACGATTTATTTTATAACTAGATATAGATAATAATTTAATTGTGCCAACAATATAACTAAAAAAAAATAATAAGAAAATGAAAGCTTGAGGGGTTGAAAAGTTCCATGATAAAAAAAAGTCTGAGTAATTATCTATCAAATTAATATTATTCGATAATTCCATTATTTATCTTGTCATATATGCGGCTTCTGATAAAAACAATAACAAAGAAAAGACTACAGTTCCAACGATCATGCCGCTAGCAAATACGTATGAGAAAAATCTATTGTCAAATCTTAGGTGCATATAAAAAGCAACAACAGCTACAAATTTTATAAGAGCTAAAATCAGTAAAATTGGAATATACAGAACTGCTAATTCAGATTCGAGTTCAAATGCCCAAACCTCTAATGCAGTAATAATAGCAAGAAAAATACCAACAATAATGTAAAATCTTGGACCAGCGTGAGATTTACCTCCATAAGTTACGAGATTAATCATCCTCAGCAACCAAGGTCCCCCTATAGGACCTTCATAAGGAGGATTAGGTTTTACGCTCATATTCTTTGGTAGATTCCACCAACCATTACCATCGTGATAAAATAATTTTTTTAATAATTTTTTCATAATATATCTTAGATAATTAGTGTATCAATAGTTCTGAGCCTGGGGGAGGCATATCGTTTGCTGAAATCAGGTAAATTACGGTAAAAATAATAATCCAAACAATATCAACAAAGTGCCAATAAAGCCCAGCAATTTCTAAATCTATAGCATTATCTGATCTAAGTGTTCCTTTATGAGAACCGTATGCAAGAAACGCCAGCCATAATATACCAATAGTTACGTGTCCACCATGTAGTCCTGTTAGGATAAAAAATGTAGTTCCAAAAATATTTGTTCTTGGAGTAAGACCTAAATGAGCAAAATGATTAAATTCATAAAATTGAAAACCCATAAAAATTACTCCCAGAAACACAACTCCCAGTATCCATAACGTAGCTTTGTTTTTTTCGTTTTCTTTTAAGTAATGTAATGCTAACACCATGGCAAGTGAACTCATAAGAAGAACGAATGTAGAAACTGTGGTTATTGGAATATCAAGTACTTCTGATGGATATGGACCAACTAAACTCTTTCCTCTATAGATCAAATATGTGGAAATAAAAGCACCAAAAAACATCACGTCTGAAGCAAGAAATAGCCACATCATTAACTTTTTATTGCTTAATCCTGTAGATGTATTTTCTATTTCATCTTGATGGTTATTTATTACTGCCGTTTCATTCAAAATTTATTCCTTATTATTTTTTTAGTGGTTATCGTGGTGAGGGTCATTAACAGGCTCCATTGACCAGCCTAACAATCCCCAGATCATTATAGGGACACTAATGGCTATTATATATATATTAGATAAAAATCCAGCTCCTAAAATTGCTATACCTACACCAAGTATAAAAGGATAGTAAGACATATCAGGAAGATGAATTTCATCTTCATGTTTAGATTTTTCGGAAAGTTTGTCTTCAGTGTCTTCTTCTATTTCTCCATGTTCATAGTATTCCTTTATAGTTTCCGGATACTTTTTGAACCAAAAGTCATCTCTAAATTTAACTTGAGGTATCTCATCAAAATCATGTTCAGGTGGTGGAGAAGAAGTGGCCCATTCTAGTGTTCTTCCATCCCATGGATCTGCACCAGCAACTTCTTTATGGATCATAGAATAAATAACGTTAAAAATAAATAATAAAACTCCAATACCCAGTATAAACCCACCTATGGTTGCTGCTAGGTTAGAGCCTTCCCATCCCATATTTTCAGCATAAGTATAAATCCTTCTTGGCATTCCATCCATACCTAACCAGTGCATTGGACCAAATTGTATGTTAAATCCTACTAACATAAATATGAAATTTAACTTTCCGATTTTTTCATTGAGGAAGTATCCAGTGAATTTGGGCCACCAAAAATAAATACCACTAAAGATACCAAGTAGAGCACCCCCAAAAAGTACATAATGAAAGTGAGCAACAACAAAATATGTATCCTGTTGTTGAGCATCTGTGGGTGGAGAAGCATGCATTACACCACTAAGGCCTCCTATGGTAAACATTGCTATAAATCCTAACGAAAACAACATAGCTGTGTTGAATCTTATACTTCCACCCCATAAGGTTCCAAGCCAGTTAAATATTTTAATACCAGTAGGAACAGCAATAAGCATTGTAGAAATTGAAAAAGCAGAGTTAGCTGCAGGTCCTAATCCTACTGTAAACATATGATGACTCCAAACGAACCAGCCCATAAAACCTATAACAGCCCCAGCAAACACAACAAAAGAGTATCCAAATATAGGCTTTCTGGCAAAAGTTGGTAACACCTCGGAAACTATTCCCATCGCAGGCAGAATTAGAATATAAACTTCAGGGTGACCAAATAGCCAGAATATGTGTTGCCACATTACAGGGTCACCACCGCCTAAGGAATTAAAGAAATGAGTTCCATATATACGATCAGTTTGTAATTGAATTCCAGCTACCGCTAGAATTGGTAAGGCAAGAATAATTAATATTGATGTTACAAATGTCATCCATGTAAATATAGGCATTTTAAACATACTCATACCAGGTGCTCGCATGTTAATTATTGTTGTAACAAAGTTTAGCCCAGCTGCTATCGAAGAAATTCCTAACACGTTTAAACCTACAACCCAATATGTCATACCTTTGCCTGGATTGAAGGTTACCCCTGAATTAGGTGCATATCCAAACCAGCCACCATTAGGTGCCTCTCCAGTTATCCAACTAAAGTTAATTAAAATTGAACCAAATAAAAAAATCCAATAACTTAGAGCATTCAATCTAGGAAAAGCTACATCTCTGGCTCCAATTTGGAGCGGAATTAACCAGTTAAAGAATGCAGCAGATAATGGCATTACAACCAAAAATATCATAGTTGTACCATGCATGGTAAACAATGAGTTATACATATCTGGAGAAAGAAAATCATTATTTGCTTGAGAAAGTTGGACCCTTATTAGTAATGCTTCGAGTCCAGCTACAATAAACCAAAAAAATGAAGTAATTCCGTATAATGTACCTATTTTCTTATGGTCAACAGTTCCTATCCAACTCCAAATTCCGGTCTTAGAGTTAGGTCTAGGGAAAAATCTAGGAAATACTAATGATTTTGTTGCCTGTTTAGTTGTCAAATTTTGCTCCGTTAGTTTTCATATTATTCCAAAGTTAATAAATATTCTACAAGTGCATTCACTGTTTCATCGCCAAGGCTAGCCCATCCTGGCATTACAGGTGGATATCCTTCAACAATATATGCTTGAGGCTCCACAATTGATTCATATATATACTCGTATGCTGATAGTCCGCTAACTCTATCAGCTGCTCGATCTTTAATGCCACCCATACCAGGACCAACTATTACATCATTACCTAATGAGTGACATGCTGCACAATTTGTAGCAAAAACTGCCTCAGCATCTATTACTCCATCAGCTGGAATATCATCAATAACCAATTCTGCCCCACTACCAGGTTTTAGTGAAAGTAAATAAGTTGCTATATCTGAAATTTCACCATCAGTAAGGTTTGCTTTACCATCCCTAGTGTTATAAACCATAGCTTGCTTTTGCATTCTTGTTCCTTGCTTAATAGAAGAAGGATCAGCGATCCATTCAACCAGAGTTTCATGATTTAGATCTTTTATTCCTGAACCCAGTGTCGAATGTGTTCCAAAGTGAGTAAGGTTAGGAGCAGAAACTAATGCAGAATTTTCAGTGTCGTCAATCCAATTATTCCATCTAGCATCTTGGGTATTTATCTCCATAATATAGCTTCCCGGGGTTGTAGAATTATTTGTATGACACATTGAGCAATTAGCAGCAAATAGCATTTGACCTCTAGATTCGGCAGTGTTTGGTAAAGGAGGATCGGCTGGTGTATGCATTTGATCTACCCATGCAAGGAAATCTTCTTCTTCATGAACAAATACTCTAAATCTCATGTGTGCATGTGAGGTGCCACAAAATTCAGCACATTGTCCATAAAATTCACCTACTTCGTCTGCAATCATCCATATGTAATTATCATTTAGAGGAACCATGTCGACTTTACCGGCGATTTTAGGAACCCAAAAACTGTGAATTACATCTTGTGATGAGAGTTTGAAAGAAACAGGCCTACCTTTGGGTATATGTAATTCATTAGATGTAATTACCTCATAATCAGAATATCTAAACTCGAACCACCACTGGTGTCCAACTGCTTCAATGTTTAATACTTGTCCTTTATCGTCAGGCACTCCATTTTGTTGCGACCATATGCCAATCAATGTTGGTATTGCAACAAATATTAATATTACCGCAGGAATTATTGTCCAAGTAATTTCAAGTTTCGTATTTCCATGAGTTTGATAAGGTAGTTTGTCCCCTTCTTTTCTTCTGAATTTAATAGATATATAAATTAATGCTGCTTCAACTGCAATAAAAACGACCACAGCAATTGCAAAAATTAATAGGAACAAATTAGCTTGGCTATTCGCAATAGGTCCTGCAGTTCCAAAAGTTGATTGATTGTTGTCTGGCGTACACCCGAAAATAGAAAAAATAGAAAAAACAATAAAAAGTACTAAGAACCTTGATTTATTATGTACAATTTTTTTTTTCATAGTTGGATTGATTTTTAATCCTGTAATAATTTCTAATCTTTGTTTTATTACTGTATATATTAGATAACTTATAATTTGATTTATAATTATATTAGATAAATAATATATATATGAATTTTAACACCGTGATAAACCTATATCAACGCAAAAAAAAAACAATTTACAGTATTTTGGTAAAGTATTATTTGAATCTTCAACATCATGCATAATAAATTATTGATCGCCTCACATAATTCAGGAAAAGTTAAGGAATTCCAACGAATGTTAGATTTAGAAGGAATAGAGTTGCTATCCTTGGAAGACTTAGGCATAAAATTTGAAGCTGTAGAATGCGGAAAGACATTTCAAGAAAATTCTGAAATTAAGGCAAAAGTTTATGGAAATTTGTCAGGGTTGATAACATTGGCTGATGACTCTGGTCTTAGTGTGGATTCACTCAGCGGAGATCCAGGGGTTCTATCTGCTCGATATGGGGGTGAAGGTTTAACAGATGAAGATAGAGTTCAATTACTATTAAAAAATATGAAAAATATCCCCAAATCTGAAAGGCATGCAAGGTTTGTAGCTGTGCTTACTCTATTTATTCCGGTAAATAATGATCAAGACAACAAATTAATTTCAATTGCAGGCACTTGTGAAGGAATAATTGCCGAAAAGCCTATTGGGTCTAATGGCTTTGGATATGATCCTGTTTTCTACGTTCCAGCATTAAATAAAACAACTGCACAGATATCAAGTACAGAGAAAGATTCTATAAGTCATAGAGGTAAGGCATTAAAAAAAATGAGAATTGAAATTCAAAAACTTTATAATAGAACTAATGATTAGTAACTTTCCAGTAGATAAATATAAAAGACCAATTAAAGATCTAAGAATTTCTGTAACAGATCGCTGTAATTTTAGATGTAACTACTGTATGCCGGCCGAAATTTTTGGAGAAAGTTATAAATTTCTCCCAAGACCTGAATTACTGTCTTTTGAGGAAATTGAAAGATTGGCTAAAATTTTTGCAAAATTAGGTGTAACTAAAATTAGAATTACTGGTGGAGAGCCACTTGTAAGAAGGAATATAGAATCATTAATACAAGCCTTATCTAATATAAAAGGTATAAATGACTTAACTATGACTACAAATGGTTTTTTGCTTTCTAAGTATGCTAAAAGTTTAAGAGATGCCGGGCTAAATAGATTGACTGTTTCATTAGATTCTTTAGATAAAAAGGTATTTAATGAAATGTCTGGAGTTAGTCATGGACCAGAAAAAACACTAAGAGGTATAAATTCAGCAATTGAAGAAGGATTTAAAAATATAAAAGTAAATGTAGTGGTACGCAAAGGCGTAAATGATCATACTATATTAGATACATTAGATTATTTTATAGATAAAAATATTATTGTTAGGTTTATTGAATTTATGGATGTTGGAACAAAAAATAAATGGCAGATGAATGAAGTTGTTACATCTCAAGAAATTCTCGATATAGTGAGGTCAAAATATGATGCAAAACCTATTAACCCTAATTACAAAGGAGAAGTAGCAAGTAGGTATAAAATTGATGATTTTGACAATGAAATAGGAATTATTTCATCTGTCACAAACCCTTTTTGTGGAACTTGCAACAGGGCTAGGCTTTCAACTGATGGCAAATTGGTTACATGCTTGTTTGCATCTGGTGGCAAGGATATAAGGACTTTATTGCGATCTGGTGCCAATGATAATCAGATATCTTCCGAGATTACGAAGGTATGGAACCTAAGAGATGATAGATACTCTGAACTTAGAACAAAAGATGAATCTCAAAAAGAAAAAGTTGAGATGTATTATATTGGTGGATAAGATTTGAATATTTCAGAAAAAAAAATAGTTTATGCTTACTCTGATGGTAGTTCAATAGGAAACCCTGGTCCAGGCGGATATGGGGTAGTCTTAAAATTTAGCGATAGTGTAAAAGAATTAAGTAAAGGTTTTATAAAAACAACAAATAATCGTATGGAATTACTTGGAGCAATAATTGCATTAGAAACTTTAAAAGGAAACCAGAAGGTAATTTTATCTACAGACTCACAGTATGTAATTAACGGAATAGAAAAAGGTTGGGCAAAAAAGTGGAGAGATAATGGTTGGATGAGGAATAAAAAAGATAAAGCTTTAAATCCTGACATGTGGAGTAGATTACTAGATGTTGTTGATCAACATGATGTAAAATTTATATGGGTTAAGGGGCATTCTGGTCATGAAGAAAATGAAAAGTGTGATCAATTAGCTAATCAGGCTGCGAGAAGTGACGACTTAATTATTGATGAGGGATTTATTGAATAATAATCAAAATAATGATGGGTTTACTCATATCGATTCAAACGGATCTGCACATATGGTAGATGTCGGTGAAAAACAAACAACCAATCGAGTAGCAATTGCTAGTTCAGAAATTATCATGGAAAAAGATACACTAGAACTTATTCAAAATGGTGGATTTGAAAAAGGAGATGTCTTAGGAGTTGCTAAAGTTGCTGGCATCATGGCAGCAAAGAAATGCTCAGAATTAATACCTTTATGTCATCCATTAAATATCAATCAAATAGATATATTTTTTGAAGAAAATCGATCAAAAACAGGGATAATAATTACAGCTACTGTAAAGGTTTCAGGCAAAACAGGAGTTGAGATTGAAGCAATAACAGCTGCTAGTATAACTGCTATAACTATATATGATATGTGTAAGTCAAAAG
>CETH01148170.1_pt1 | contig 13414 bp, 12 predicted proteins | sample 361461 | NCBI WGS metagenome assembly CETH01 (sample SAMEA2622695, study PRJEB7988) | marine metagenome | isolation source: saline water (ENVO:00002010), including
TTCATCGATAGTTAAGTAATTAACTTTCCTATCACCATCAACAAATATAAATTGTGTACCTGGATTTAATGCTTCATAGGTATTTGCTTGATCAACTGTCTTATGCTTAACATAAGTACCAGTTTTATCAATCCATCCTACGTGTATGTTTTTAGATGAAACTGCCATAATACTATCCTTTTAATACCTTCTGTATACCTGTTTGTATTCCACGAGCATTCAAAATAGGAACTTCTTCGTACTCTGGTTCAGGTGGTTTCTCTTTTGCATTGTCAGCAGCCTCTGCAATCGCTGCACAGTTTGGTTCATCTTTAGCACCACTACCACCTTCACCTAATGTGTGCTCATCATTTGGAGAACATTCAAATTCAGGATCACAATCAAACATTTGTGTGATAGATTGTACAAAATTCATTGACTCTGCAATGTCAACTGATATTCCACCCATTGAAGAGAGTCCACCAATTAAACTACCACTGTCTGCCATACCTGCAACTGAACCTAGAATAGCTGGGTCTAATCCACCTAGACTTTGAAGAGCACTAGTAAGAGAACCCATGTCACCAGATTTAATAGCAGCAAAACCCATACCCATTGATGCCATTAAATTTACAGGTATTCCAAATAGATTAGCAGACTCTGAAAAACCACCCATAATATCTCCACTAGCAATTTGATCCATTATATTACTCAACATTCTTTTTCTACCTACATCAGTACCAACAGCATTAGCGAGAGTTGACATGACCTCTAATCCATAACCATATTGTCCCTGTTCAAATGCTCTGGTCACTCTACCAATAACATTCTTATCAACTCCAACAGCAGAAGCAAATGCTGCTGCCATACCAGAAACAAGAGCACCATTCTCTAATGAAGCAGTAACATTACGTTCACTTATAGACATGTCAATTGATTTATTTCCTACAGACCCTGCTACAGAATCAGTATCTGGATTAGTACCATCATTGGCAGCAGCAACCATACTATCATTCGCTTTACCAAATGATTGTGTAATTTTATTGATAGAAGAACCCAATACTTCACCTAACAATTCTTCAGTAGAACATATTGGACTTGGTTGATAGTATCCTTTTGGTGCAGGTGATGGAAGTTGTATCCCTTGAGACACATCATCAGGAAGAGTTGATTGATATGGTATCGGATCAGCACCAGTTCCTCCAGCACCAGTTCCTCCACCACCAACTCCAGCAGGAAGACCAGCACCACTAGCACCACCAGAACCAGTTCCAGTATCACCACTAGTACCCTTTCCTTCTTTTGCATTAGCAGATTGAACTGCTTGAGATTGTGATTGCTTTGCTTTCCTTGCGAATGAACTTGCTAATGCACCAGCAATCATTCCTGCTAATCCTTTATTAATATCATTAAATGTACAACTTATATCTTGTAGTGCTGCAATGTTTGTTGTCAATAATACATTCTTAACGGCAGGTATAGCCAAGATGAACAGAGGTAACATCTTTAAATTATGTTCATCTATAGTTTTCTGCTGTGCCTGATTCATAATACCTTTCATAGGTCCAGACATCTCACCAGCAGCATCATCAATCATCTTCTGAATATCATTACTGGCAGCAAGAGTTGGCAATCCTGAAGCGACTGCACTCGCATAATCTTCTTCTTGTCTTTGACGTGCTTCTATCTTCTTACTCAACTCCTCAACCTGTGTCTGAAGATTCTTTGTATCAGATTGGTGTAATGGATCTGGACATGCCAATGCATGTTTCCTTTCCAATACATCTTTATATTTCCTATCTTGTGCAGTCTCCTGATGAATACGATCTGTTGATTCAGTTGTACATACTTCTTCAGATGGTTCTTTAGTTGCAAGTTGTTCATCAGGAACTATTTTAGACTCATCTTTATCAGCATTTGCGTAACCACTCTGGGGTACAAAGTTTTTACCACCACTTATTCCAGTCTTTAATGATTCAACCTTTGTCTTACTATTTGCACCCAAGATTCCCATAATAACAGGAACTTGTTGATCAGCACCATCTAAAAAGAAACCAAAGACAAACATACCCTGTCTGATACCAGGAGTTGCTCTTGAACCTGCAAGACCACCACCCCAGACAGAATACATTACTTGAGCCCAAGGTAAATTCTCTGATGCTACTGCGGATTCATCTTGATCATGACAACCCATGATCCTTACTTTATATCTGTATCCCCATGCAGGAGTTTCTTCATCAGGATCTTTACCATCTTCTCCAACCTTTTTAGGGTTCTGATTATCACGCCAGGTTCTATCATCGGCCACTTGACCGATCCACCAAAGAAATTTGGATCCTAGAAACCCTGAATTAAATAAGTTACCTTCCATACTTAATCGTCGTAGACTCTACACTCCAATGAATCTGGATGGTTGTCACAATAGACTTCTAAATGCTGATCCTCATGTCGTGTGTGCCAATCATTTATTTTAGCACCACCAGGATTCTCTTCATTCTCTTCATGAGCATGAAAAGCATCGTTGTGAAGTTGTAAATCTTCTTCACTATATTCTATCATACCATGATTAACATGCTCTTTACCATCTTTAGGATCAAGATACACTTCATGATTTAAATTGTGTTCTGGTACTTTAGTAGTCATAATAGATTTTAGAAATCTCCTTGTTATTTATTAGGTAGATGCTTATTCTGCTACTCTACCAAAGGAATCCCTAACAACATTTAATTTTGTGTAGGTTTCCTTGGAGGTAACATAATGGCATAAGTCAGCAATAATATATTTACCACCAGTCTCTTTATTCATTTCACCGTCTGTTTCAGCCTTGACCGATGGAGTATCAATATAGATAGCATCTCCTGCATGTAATTCAAAATCTCCACCGATAGTAACCGACATCTGTTGTTGAAACATCTGATTGTATCTACGAATTCCCTGATTAAGTACAGTCTGTGCTTCAAAATTAGGTTCTTCATTCTTATCAACCTGTTCTTTACCATCACCCGATGGAAGAGTTCCTGCATCAACTAACATAAATGTTGTACGTGTAAAGTTCTGTTCTGCACTTGGATTTTTAAATTTCTTATTGAACACTGGAAGTTTCTCACCTCCACCTGTAGTTCCTCCTTCAGTTTCCTCTGCAGTTTGTGGAACAACCTCATATAAACAATTAAAAGGATTAAAGACTACTAACTTGGTTCCATAGGCTCCCATCCTAATTTTATTCTGATAGTCAATACGATTGTCAGTTGTTTGTTCTAATATCTTACCATCATATCCTGCAGGAATTCCTTTACCATCATCAGTACCGTTATAAATGAATCTTTTCTTTGAGTCTTGTGCGAACAAAGTATCAATTGATTTAAACTTAAAGCCTTCAGAAGTCTCCCAGAAAAAGAATCCAGCAGTAGATCCAGACTCACCATCCTTGGAAGGAACACCAAACTTCGACAACCAATTCATAGTATAGTATGGTTTCTTATTATTGCCAACAAAATTATAATTATTAGAAGTCTCTTCTATATCCAATTCTTTCTCTGTAATTAAAAAGTTCTCTAATATATTTGTAATATGATCAGAAAGTTTTCCATCCATTCTTACATTAATAGTAGATCCTCCTTCTTCATTACGAATAAACTCTTCACTAACTAGATTCAAAGTAATAATTGACTTCGCAGTATCAACTGTTCTTGGTGTTACCTTATTAACAATTAAAGTATTATTATTCTTTCCACCAAACTCAAGTTTAACTTCTTTAGTATCTTCAAACTCTAATTCAAAATCCTCTGTTCCTACTACAGGTAAACCCTCCATAACAGATTTACCATCAACACTATTACCAGTATCAGCAAAAATAAAATCTACTTTAACAGAATCTTGAAGAATACTTTCATAGTACATTAAAGTAACAAAACCTCCCAACAAGTTGGCAGTTTTTTTACCTTCATTGGCTTTTATTTCTGCTTTAGATACCTGTGCTGGTACAGTACTTCTAGATCCTGTTGCGTTTGCCATTTTATTACCTCCTATACCTATTTAAACAAGTCCACCAACGTAAAGAGATTCAAAAGGATCTTCTGATCCTCCAGTAAAACCTCCTCCTGATGAACCAGGTTCATCTCCACCAACTGGTATTATTTCAGGTGGCATAGGAATCATAGCAGTTTGTGGAGCACCACTTTCATATCCAGCATAACTTTGAAGACCAGCACCAGCAGAAACTTTTTTATCACCAAGAACAGAAGATTTAACTTTATCAAACATGCCACCAACACTCTTGGCAAACTCTTCTCTCTTCGCTTTTCTGGCTTCTAGAGCCTTTGCCTTCCTATCTTTCGCCATCTGTACTAACTCCTTACCCTTTTCTATACCCTTACCAACAACACCTTTAATTTTATTAAAGAACCCACCAACTTTTTCTTTTAATTTTGCTTTTAGTTCTTCTCTCTTCTTCTTTGCTGCTTCTTTCTTCGCTGCTTTCTTCTCTGCTTTGGTCTGCCCTTCTGCTCCTGCAAGTTTTTTGGTATCACCTTTAGGACCAGATCCTACTTTTTCTTTACCACCAAAGAATGAACTTTTTAAATGAGGAATAAGGAAAGGCATCCCCATTGGAGTCAACATTAAAAGATTAGGAATCTTTGTTAACTTTCCATCTTCAACATAAGTATTGAGACCAGGAACTCCTTGAGCAAAGAATCCTAAAAACTCCTGTAATCCTGGAAGACTATTCAATGCACCTCTAACATTCCAATCAGTAAATGGAACACCTAAACCAAGTATCTTCTTACCAAAAGGAACATGCTCTAATATACTTGCAAGTATACCACCTGGTTTAATATCTGGTATAGGTATGGTTGGAAAATCTTTAATGAAATTTTCAAATCCATTCTTAATAAAATCAACTATTGCTGTACCAACATTAAGTGCTTTCTTAAATACATCCCCAACTAACTTCTTCAACTTGCCCATGATAGAGGCCAATCCACCACCAAATATCAAATCATAAAGCATATCACCAACAAAGACACCAATCAATTCCCCAAGCATAACCATAGCTGGTGATACTAATGCACCAATACCTGCAGTAGCAGTAGTCACACCAGCAGCAAGAGCACCACCAAGGAAACCACCTAGTGCTGCACCAACCATTTTAAAGATTGCTTTTCCTGCACCTTCTCCTGAAAGTAAAGATACTATTCCAACAATAAGAGGGCCTACAATAGGAACTCTTCCAAAGAATTTTGAAACGAATGGTTTAGCACTCTTAAATGCAGGAGTAATAAACTTTGCTGCCTTACCAAATAATTTTGCAGCAAATCCACCAACCTTTGCTGCTCCTTTCGATGCTGCAGTCTTTAATCCACCTGTTATAGTTTTCTTTAATCCTTTTTGTCCTATAGTTTTAAGTAATTTTCTACCCGTTCTTCCTATCATTCTCTTACCCATTGTTCCTGCCCACCTGACTGCATTCTTAACACCAGGAATTTTCATTATAAGTTTACCAATTCTTTTGGTAATATTTTTAGCAAAGTTACGCAACCACTTAAACTTCAATAAGGCCATTACTCCCATAATGGCCACATTCATAAAGTTATTCAAGACAGCCATCAAGTTATCAAAAACTTTTAATCCACCCTCACCAAAAATATTTTTAACCATTCCTCTCAACCCATCATAAAGTTTATAACCCCAATGAATTAATGTTGATGCAGCACTAAAAAGCCAACCAGTAATATTGATAGCAAAATCAAGAGCCGTTCCAAGAACAGGAAGTAATGGTTTTATGACTGGCATCAATTTAAATAAACCAATCATGACAACACCAAAGACCAGTTTATTCAACCAATCCATCATACCACCAGCAGTTTTCTTTACACTCTTTCCTACTCCTTTAGCAGCTCCCTTTATACTCTCACGCATCTTCTCCTTTAGGTTTCTTTTCTTCTTTTCTTTTGCTTTCCTCTCTTTCTTTTTTCTTATCTCATCTAATGCAAGACTTCCCTTTAAAATAGTATTAACATCAACTAATTTACTAGCAATAACACTCATCCTCTGTACAGATTCTTCCGAAACTGTATGTGCTTTAGAAGCACTAGGTAAAAGTTTTTTGGTATCTATCTTTGACATTATCTACTAATCCCCAAGACCTTTACTTTATGTGGAGATAACTTTGCAGCAGCACTAAAAGTAGGAATCTGTGTACCAGCAGTTGCTTCAGCACCACCACCAGAACCTTGTGCTGCTGATTGAGCCTGTTGATAAGCAACCGTTGTTGTAGGTGGAGTAGGAGCACCTGGAGTTGCTGATCCTGATTGATTAGGTGATATTTGTGCAGCTCTTGATTCGTTTGCTGCTTTAATATCTGCCATTACTTTATTTGGATTTGCAAATGCCAATCCAGTTTTCATATCCAACTTGATTGCTGCATCCATCTTTTCATCTGTTGCTTTATGTGCAGCACTCGAATTAAGAATAGGATAAAGTACTTCATCTGGCATATCTACAAGTCTTCCTCTATCATTCATACGTTCCATAACATCAATAATATTAGTCTTTTCAAAACCAGGAACCTTATTAATCTTACTCATAAGTTCCTTCTGATGTGCCATTAAATCCTCAACAGCAATAGAACCACTAATTTCTTTATAATCTTCTTTATCCTCTATTACCCTACCACCTTGTGTTTTGTAAGTAGATAAGTATTTTTCATTACTATAAACATACATATCTGGTCTCACTTGACCCATTCTATATCCAGTTGTTCCGAAATGAGATTTATCAGCTGTTTCATAAGTACCCTTTTTAACTTGACCACCACCTTTATATCCATTAACCAAAGGAGTCTGGGGCATTACAAGACCACCACTATTAGCCTTAAGAGGAACACCTTCTTCTGGTTGATTTGTACCACCAGCAGCAGCATTCATACCTTCTAATGTGTCAATACCATACTGTTCTACAGCACCCTTGGACATAACAAACTCACCAGGAGTTAGCATTGCAGGAACTGTATCTTTATCTCCTTGGCCAGGAACCTGACCACCCTTATTAAATTCTTGTGCTGGAGGTTCTAATGGTGTAGTTCCAGGTTCTGGTGCATCACCTACATCATCTTCTGGTTTTAAATCTTCACTTTCATCTTTCTTATCTTGTTTGTCTGCAAGTTTTTCTGCTTTAGCTGCCTCTTTCTCACCCTTTGCTGCTTCCTTATTCGTATCTTTCGTAAATCCAAACAAAGATTTTATTGAATTTACAATCTTTGGAATAAACCCAACTACCAATGCAGTTATTCCTATAATAATTCCTGTTGGTCCTAACATCGACCCCGCAAATAATAATAAACCAGTTAGTATTGCAGGCCACCAATCCTTAATGAATCTAAAAAGACTAGAAACTTTCTTTGCATTAGCAGGATCACTGAACCAACTAACAAACATCATTACTGCCTTTGCCATAAAGAATTTCTTTATCCAATCCATTATGCCACCAAAGGTCTTTTTAACAGGTGCAAGCATTTTCTCACCTGTCTTCTTAAGACCTTCACCTATACCAGCACCTTCTCTACCACTCTCTTTAGCATCTCTCTTATCTTGTTCAGCATCTATATCAGCATCATCTTCTCTACCTTTATCCAAGTCCTGCTGATCTATTAGTGTCTGTTGAATAGACGTAACCGAATCAACAATAGTCTGTATGCTAGTTTCTAATGGACTCGCAACAGGATCTAAACCCTTAAGTTTCTCTCCTAGATCTGATTGCTGTGACTTTAATATATTTTTTATGAGTGTAATCTTTTTCTCATTACTAGAAACTCTTTTTTGTACACCAAGAACCTTTGAAAGATTAGTTCTTGTATGACTAGTAAGTGTACTAATCGTACTATGAATTTTTTTAGTCTCTTCTTTTATCTCTTCTACTGTACTAACTGAAGTGCTTGTAGTATCTGAAGTGCTTGTAGTATCTGGAGTACCTGCAGGAACATCTATAACATCTGCACCATCTACACCATCATCTATACCATCTATTGCACCACCTATCTCATCTTCAGGTATTGCACCACTTGTTGCATCCCAATCTCCAGGTACTTCTTCACCCCAATCTTTAGGTGTAGGTTTCTTTGCAGATTTTTTTGGTGGTTTCTTTCTTGGTCTTTTCTTTCTTGGTGGTTTCTTTACAACATCTGCTGCAGCATCTTCCAGACCTTCTATTATTATTGTTATTCCAGAAACTTTTTTCTCAAGAGCAATCACCCGCATCAAAGTTTTCCTCTGCATTCCAAAGGACTTACTTAATGTCTTGTGTAATTCAGCAAGAGCAATAGGAATATTTTTTTCAAGGCCATCAACTCTACCAGCAAGCTTCATATGAGGTTCGTGCTTCTCCCTCATAGACTTTATAAAGCCTCCTCCAGCATATGAATTGGGTCTACCTTGTGGCATTAGATCTTGCTTGTTGTTCTTGTTTTAATTTTTCCTCTTCAAGATGTTGTTGAAGAAGAGCAACATATATGTCTCGTTCCCAAGGAATAAGATTTTCAATCTCTGTCAAGCTATATTTATGGTACTGTATGAGAGAAAAATTCAGTCTAAAATAATTCTCCAGATCCATATGGATCATGCCTATGCGAAAAAAGACGCTAGACCCTCCAGTACTACTTCACTTTCAACTTTAGTCTTTGGATTAGTTACCTTAAGAGTATGAGATAATTTTGGCATTGTCTCAAAGAAAGTTTCAATCTCTTTAAACTGTGAAGAGTTCATCGACTCAAGGAAATCACTCATCTCCTTCTTCGTACAATCTTCTGCTGCCCAAACTTCTTCTTCACTATAAATTTTATCAATACACTGGGCAATCAAATCAAATGATTGATCCATCTGATTCTTCTCATCCAAATCAAAGTTAGACTTAATGAACTCATCCAAAGATGGATACTTCATTTCCATCATAAGACTATCATCAAGTTTAATTTTATTTGTATGACCATCATTCTTATGACATTTAATATCATCTAAATTGATATTCACTTTCACTTCTGTCTCCTTATCATCGGGACAAATAATATTAACATCAAGATTCTCTCCTACAGATTTACCTCTGATATTAAGGAAAAGATATTCAATATCAAATGTAGGAAGTGCTTCGACTTTAACACCTCTGGTTTTAATACATGCTTTAATCACTGCTTTGATAGCAGTTGTAATTTGTTTGGTGTCTTCGCTTTCTAATGCGATGACAAGAAGTTTCTCTTCTTTAACTAGGAACGGTCTGTACTGAACAGTCTTTCCTGTTGATGGCAACTCAAGTTCATAAGTTGGCGTAGCAATCTTTGGTAATGGCATAACAAATATAATATTATGTGTGTTTTATTTAGGCACTTCCAGAACGAGTTCCAACAAGATCATTCATACCTAAAGTAGGATCTCCTTGACCAGACCTCATAGAAGGTAATCTAGGTATACCGCCAACAGGGAATCCATTACTAATATTATTATAATTTGACTGTGCGGATGGGGTTGTAAATTCTGCTGTAGAAGTACCTATATCAATATAATATCTACTATATGCAAATGATACATTACACTTTAATAGATCAGAAGAATCATATGTAACTGGCATAGAAGAAATTGCTAATGGAAATGCATTAACAAACCTATATGTAAGTGGTTTTACTTGATTATTTGATTCTATATTCTTTTCAAATTTAGTAACCTCTAAAGGAGCCTTATACTTACTTGGAAACTTCATCCTATAGGAATAATTTTCATTCTCAATACCCTGATCTACATCTGTATTAGTAATATAATTCATCCATGCTTCAAAAAATCTAATAGGTAAGTATTGTTCCGCATCACAATAAAAATTTAAATCAATACGATCATCAAACTGTCTTCTATATACATGTCTTTCAGTAACACCATAAAAATCATTAATTATTTCACTCGTTGCTAATTGAGAACCTGGAAGTGATGCCTCACAACAAGAAAGATTTAACCTTTCTCTAGTGAAACTACCAGCAGCACCATATTCACCACCAATCTTTTTCAAAAAACCATCAAACCCTGCATCATTAGAAGGTTTTGAAATAATAACTTGATAATGTGAAGTGAGTGCAGGATTTAATATAAGGGATTTAATACTACTTACACCTTTAGTCGTACACTTTACTGTTGCCATTAGATAAATACTTTTTGACCTTATATATTATGTATGCAAGTTAATGGCAGAAAGTATTAAAAGTCGGTACAAACCAGTAAATCCGAAGAAATATCAAGGCAATCCCAACAATATTATATGTAGAAGTAGTTGGGAAAGAAAGTTCTGTCAGTGGGCTGATAAAAAAGAGAACGTAATCTCTTGGGCATCAGAAGAAATTAATATACCATACGTTTCACCTAAAGATAATCGTATTCATAAGTATTATCCAGACTTTCTGATCAAAGTAAAAGAAAGTAGTAATAGAATTAAAACATATGTGGTTGAAGTAAAACCAAAGAAACAAACTCTTCCACCAAAGAAAAGAAAGAGAATAACTAAATCATATATCTATGAGTGTCAAACCTATGCTGTTAATCAAGCAAAGTGGAGAGCAGCATCTGAATTCTGTAAGGACAATCGTATTGAATTTAAAATCATCACAGAAGACGAACTAGGTATCAAGTAATGACAGATAGTTTTGGTTTCAGTGACAGAGATCCTGCACAATATGCAAACCGAATAGAACCAATTAAAGAAGATCTAGAGTCATCAAATGACCCAGAAGATTTAATGTTGATGATTATGGATGCTATCAATGATACTGTGACACCTATACCAGAGGTAGGAAAGTTCTATACCTTTGTATATAATGCCAAGACTCCTGGTTACCAATACGATCAGCACCCATTGATTGCTTGTACTGCATTAGAGAAGTGGGGGTTCAAAGGAATCAACTATCATTGGAATGCTACTAGGAGTTACACTTGGAATGAACTTGCAGGTCAACTTTATATTGTCGAATGGAACGAACTTGATGACCTTCTTGCAGTTCCTTATGCGAAATACATACTAAATAGATAAAAGTATAATATAGATGGCATCAAAAACCGCCACAAGTAAAATAGCACCTGTAGTAATAGGTTCTGGTAGAGGTAAATCTACTACCTATATTTCTACAAAAGTTACAGGGCCTGATAATAGAGGTAATTTTACTTCAGAAATAATACAATCTGATAATGCTTCTGGTAGTGGTGAAAAAACTATTGGGGCTAGAGATTCTAATGGTAATATAACTTGGAATAGTGATGCATCAGGAAAAATAAAATTAAATGAATCTAAATTTAAAAAGGCATCTAATAACCAAATAAGTTCTCTAGCAAATCAACTTGCTACAACTGCTGTAGAGAAACAAGCATTAAATGCAGCCTCTGGTAGAGTAAACCAAGATAATACAAACGGAAACACTGATAGTAGTCAATCAAAACCTACTCCTAAACCAACCGATAAGACTGGTGGATTAAGTGGTAGTAGTGGAACAAATCCCGTTCCAAGAAATAGTTATGAGAAAGGTCTTTGTTATCCAACCACTATGAGAAGAAATTTACAGGATAATCTAAAAATAGATGTCCTGAAATTTAATCCCAAAAAAATGAAGGGTGCTATACAACAGGATAGATTTGCGAATGCTGATGCAAAGAAAGGAGCAACCATAGGTACTGTTATATTACCAGTTCCAACGTCTGTTAATTCTACTAACCAAGCCAGTTGGGATCAAGGAACTATGACTGCAGCACAAATGGCAATGGCAAATGTAGTTAAGACTGGTTTGTCCGATTCACTTGGTGCTGCAGCAGGTGAAGCAGGTGATGCAATAAAACAAGCACAAACAGAAGGTGAAAATCTCAAAAAAGGATTATCAAGTTTCTTTACTGAACAGTTAACTGGTGTAGAGAATATGCTTTCTAGGACAACAGGAATGGTACAGAATCCTAATATGGAATTACTTTTTAAAGGTCCACAAATGAGAGCATTTAGTTTCACATGGAAGATGAGTCCAAGAGATGAAAAAGAAAGTGTTGTGATTGCAAAAATAATTAGAATGTTTAAACAATCTATGGCACCACAAAAAACAGCAGAAGGTTTATTTTTAAAATCACCTAACATATATCAATTAACATTTCAACAAGGTACTAATCCACATAAATTTCTACCCAAAATGAAAGAGTGTGCTTTGACTAACTGTGCTGTTAACTTTACTCCTGACGGTAGTTACATGACATATGATAATACTGCAATGGTTGCTTTAGAAATGTCACTATCATTCCAAGAAATGGAACCAATTTATAATAATGATATGAGTCATGATGATGATAGTATAGGTTTCTAAAATGGCAAGAAATTATTTCTCACAACTACCAGATTTTGAGTACGTTAATCGTACTGAAGATGGAAAACGTATATCAGATTATACTCAAGTCAAGAATCTTTTTAAAAGAGGAAAACTTAGAGAAGATATATTTCAAGAAACAACATTCTTTGAACAATATCAAATACAAGGTGATGATCGTCCAGATAATGTTGCACAAAAAGTTTATGGAGATGCTAGTTTAGATTGGGTAGTACTTCTATCTAATAATATTATCAACCTCTATGAAGAATGGCCTCTACCTCAAGCATCATTTGATGCATATGTAATAGAAAAATATAATATGGATTATGATAAATTATATAATGGAATACATCACTATGAATCTAATGAAGTTACAAACAGTCAAGGTGTTGTAATATTTCCTAAAGGTGTGCGAGTTGGTGCAGCACAAAGTGTAAGTTACTTTGATGAAGTAGACAATCAACAAGTAACTGTCAATCCTGTATCAAAAGGAATTACTAATTATGATTATGAAAGAGACCTCAATGATGATAAAAGAAATATCTTTTTACTTAAAGGAATATATTTAAATATTGTTCATGATGATATAGAAAAAATGATGAGATATAAAAAAGGATCTACTCAATACGTGAGTAAATCCTTAAAACGTGGTGAAAATATAAGACTATTTGAGTAATTAACTTTCTGCTAATGCTTGAAAGTATTTGTAAGCATCGTCTTCATCTGCACTAGATGATGCTACTGGAGCAGCAGCGACGGCTTCCTCTGCCTTACGGGTCTTAAAGTCAGGTTTAAATGAACCACGACCTTCACTTTCGTCCTCAAGATCCTCATCTAAACGACGTGGAGCAGGACGACCTTGACCTAGAACATACTTCAATCTCTTTTCAAGAACATCATAAGATTTAAACTGATCAGGAGCAGTAACAGCAGTAAGAGAATACTCTTTCTTCCATAGTGCTTCTAGTGCATCGTCATCTTCAAGTAGAGGTGATGGAGCATCGAACTCTGACTTATCATAATTCCAGTAACCATCCTTCTTGACGATCTTCAACTTGAAGTTTGCACCTT
>CETH01018546.1_pt1 | contig 13413 bp, 14 predicted proteins | sample 361461 | NCBI WGS metagenome assembly CETH01 (sample SAMEA2622695, study PRJEB7988) | marine metagenome | isolation source: saline water (ENVO:00002010), including
AAGATGCAAAGCGATAGAAAGCTTACTTCGTTTCGGTTTTATCCATTCACTTCTTAACGAAATAAAGGTAACGACCACAGCAATACCCGTAATCAACGTAACCAATAAAGGGCCCCAGTAGCCATCCGTAAACACTCTAACGATCCTTAATCATTTCTAATGCGGCAACAGTCATGAATCTACCACTAGTTATATACAAAGGGTAATGAAAAGAGAGGCTTCAGTTCAACAACACTTTCACACCTGCCTAACCAAACAAAGTGTATTACCGCCCAGCCACAACACTTCAACACAAAGTAGCGTGCTATCCAACCAGTGTTAGCTTGAAGACAAGACCGACGATTTAAAGCTCTTTTAACTACGGTTTATTCGGCGCCTGCCGTCACTTTGACGGCGATGTGACGCCTCTATAAACCCAAAAAATCGGAGCTAATACATTAGTCAACGTTATCAGTGAAAACTAAGGGCAAAGGAAGACAATGAGTGAAGTAACAAACAATACCCATATGCTGCGGATCGAAGATGTACACAAAGGTTATGGTGGTAAAACCATACTTCGAAATATCGACCTGGCTATCCGTAAGGGTGAATTTTGCTCTGTTGTCGGACCATCAGGGTGCGGTAAAAGCACCTTATTACGATTAATCCTTGGCCAGGAATTACCTGATAAAGGTCAATTATATCTTGATGGCTCGCCAATAGGCCTTCCTGATAGTCGAAGGGGGGTGGTTTACCAACGATATAGCTTGTTCCCCAACCTAACAGTCTTAGAAAACGTCATGCTCGGGCCTCGATATCTCGGTATAGGCGGTGTCCGAAAACTTAGTAATGCTCACATTGAAGAACAGGCTATGTATTACCTGAAGCGGGTAAGACTGGATAAATCAGCTAAAAAATATCCTCACGAACTTAGTGGTGGTATGCAGCAACGAGCCGCAATCGCACAAACCTTAATCGTTCATCCTGACATTCTGTTAATGGATGAGCCTTTTGGCGCACTGGATCCGGATACCAGGGAGGAACTACAAATCTTCCTATTGGAATTATGGGAAGAACTCAATTTAACAGTCTTATTCGTCACCCATTCTCTTGAAGAAGCCTGCTATGTGGGAACACGGTTACTTGCACTCAGCCAGTACTACGACAGTGGAGATAAAGATAACCTTCATGGAGCAACCGTCGTTGAAGACCACATGCTTCCAAAGGTAGCGCAATCTACCGAAATAAAACGCGATCCCGCATTTCAACAACTAATGGCAAACGTTAGGGCGTCGGCATTTGATCCCGACCAACTCCAACGAATGACCGAATTCAACTTAAAACATCCTGATAGTTTCAGAACCAACTAATCATAATTTTTGGAGAGCAAAATGAAGCGACTACTACTTGCAACCGCGTTAGCACTGCCTTTAATGGCACAAGCGGTCACATCAATAAGTGTTAAGCCCGCGGAGCACCGGAATTTACCACAGCCCCGCAATGTATCTTCTGGACCGCACGAATTGCCAATTATTACATGGGGTGGTGACATAGCGACCATTTTGGCAAACGGTAATCAAGCATCCACAGCTAAACAGTCACTGTTTTCAGATGCCGGTTTGGGCTTCAAATTAAAGCGCGAAGACGTCTTTGAAGAACAGCTAAAACACTACATTACCGGTGAAACACCTTACCTACGCGGGACCATGTCGATGATCAACATGGCCGCTGCAGCTGTGAAAGGCCATTCAAATCTAACACCGGTGGTGTTTTACCAACTCACCTGGTCAGCCGGTGGCGATGCGCTCGTGGTCAAAGACCATATTAAAAAGGCATCTGACTTATGTGGAAAAACCATCGCACTAAACTATGACGGCCCACACTTGAACTATGCCAACAAGGTACTTAGTGATGCCGGGTGTGAGTTATCTAATAACACCTTTGTCTGGACAAAAGACCTCTCCGGTACCGATGAAACACCAATGGAAGCATTACGACAAAGCAACGTTGATGCCGCGTTCGTGATCATACCTGATGCACTGGCTATGACCTCTGGCGGGAATGTTGGTACCGGTTCTGAGTCATCCATTAAGGGCGCTAAGATTCTGCTCTCTACCAAAACCGCCAACCGTGTAATTGCCGATGTCTATGCAGTACGTAAGGACTACTTTGATGCTAACAAACAAGAAGTCCAAACCATTGCAGCTGCACTATTTAAATCTCAAGAGCAGTTACAGAAGATTAGTAAGTCGAAGGACGGTACATACAACTCACTAATGAAAGCCTCTGCTGGCCTGCTATTGGATGCACCAGATGCCATTGCTGATACCGAAGGACTATTACTGGATGCAGAAATCGCTGGCTTCTCAGCAAACGTTCAGTTTTTCCAAAACACCAATAACTTGCGTAACTTTGAAAGCGTTGCGCGGGAATCTGCAGCAGGTATTAAGGCGTTGGGCCTTATCAATTCGCCCGGTACGGTCCTAAAAGCAGACCTGAACTTTGCACTGTTAGCCGGAGGCATAGCCAATACAACGCAACCGGAAAAGCCCAAGTTTGACGCCAACTCCGTAGCACGTGTAGTTGAACGTCGTCAAAAGCAGAACACCCTGTCTGATGACACCATCTTCGAATTTGAAGTGTATTTCCGCCCTAACCAGAACGTCTTTAACGAATCCCTTTATGAAGATGAATTTGGCCGCGTAATAGAAATGGCAGCGACCTACGGTGGCGCTGTGATTACCGTCGAAGGCCACTCTGACCCTATGGGGTATCTCAAAAAGAAAAAACAAGGCCAACAACCGTTCGTACTGAATCAAACCAAACAAGCAGCGAAGAACCTTTCACTCACCCGTGCACAGGAAGTCCGTGACGCCATTATCAATTACGGCAAGTCGAAAGGCGCAACAATGGACCCCTCACAATTTGCATTCATGGGACTGGGCATTTCCTCGCCCAAAACTGGCTTATGTGGCGTCGACCCTTGTGCGCCTAAAACAGAACAGGAATGGCTATCGAACATGCGGGTGGTATTTCGCATCATCCAGGTTGAAGCCGAAGAAGACGTGTTTTCACCACTATAAGGAGATAGACCATGAATATCCGTAACCTAGCTCTAACTGCCGCGCTTAGCCTTGCACTGATAGGCTGTGGTGAACGAACAATGAGTGCTGGAGGTTCATCCGGCAAACCAAAAACACCGCCGTATGCCATGCGCGGTGCAGACCAATCATGGCCGGGCGCTCCCGGTAACGACATTCAGTTAGCCAACAACTTACAAGCTAAAAACTATTATTTCGTGTTTGACGGGTCAGGAAGCATGGAAGATCAGGCCTGTGGAGATGGCAGACAACGCATCGATACCGCTAAAGCTGCATTTATCGAATTCATTGATGAAGTCTCACCACAGGACAATACCGGCCTTTTCCTGTTTGACTACCGAGGTGCTCGCCAGGAGTTAGCGCTTAAATCTGACCAGAACGACCAGTTAAAACAGATCATCGCTCACGCGACTCCTGGTAATAAAACGCCATTAGGCGCCGCGATCACCGTTGGCTATCAACAGTTACAGCTTCAAGCGCAAAAACAACAGGGATACGGTGAATACCATTTAGTGATCCTCACCGATGGTCTCGCTTCAGATGAGCGCACCATGGTGCAACAGGTCGACCGGATCAGCGCCTTATCACCTATCAATCTGCATACCATTGGATTTTGTATTGGCGAGGGTCACACACTCAACCGTAAGGGCATAGTGAACTACCAAAGTGCACAGAATGCTAAGGAATTAATAAGTGGTCTGCGGCGCGTCCTGGCTGAATCTGAATCCTTTGATGTGAACTCATTTGAGGGCAGCTAATAATGACTCCAAAACTCATTGCCATCATCGCCGCTGTCGTGGGAATCATCGCGCTAGCGTTCATGAAGTACTTCGACGTTCAAAGTCAGTCGGCACATACCGTCAATACATCTGATGCACAGCACATTAAGGCCACGGTAAAAATCGGAGTCGATAACTGGGCCGGTTACTACCCGCTATGCAGTAAGCATTTTCGCTCATCGATGCGCAATGCTGGCCTGTTAAGCGACTGTGATAACGACAATGCTGACTTAGACGCTCGATTCACCAAGTTACGTAAAGGTGAACTGCAATTTGCTGTCACGTCTGTCGATGCTTACCTTGCCCTTGGAGACGACTATAATTTCCCGGGGGCTATCGTAACCGTCATCGACGAATCAAAAGGCGGTGATGCACTGGTTGCTTATGAAGATACCATTGCCTCCATGGATGATCTGAAAGGCAATACGGCACTGCGCATAGCTCTGACGCCGGATAGCCCAAGTGAACACCTCACGCGTTCGCTGGCTGTGCATTTTGATGTGAAGTCACTCAAAGAGCGCGGAAGCTGGATGGTCAAAGCAGATGGTTCTGAACAAGCTGTCCAGATGCTCGCCAATCGACGTGTAGATGGTGCGGTATTGTGGGAGCCTGATGTCACCAAAGCATTGCAGATTGACGGTGTAAGCAAGGTAATTGGTACCGAAGATACTGAAAAACTCATTGTCGATGTGCTATTGGTCAATCGGGAATTTATGGCCCAAAATCCCGAACTGGTTAAAGAAACTCTGAGCGTGTATTTCGATACCTTATCGTTCTACAAGCAAAAACCCAACAATCTGGTGCGCGAGCTGGCCAAGGAGACTGGCCTACAAAGCGGCGCTGTACAATCGATGCTACAAGGGGTTAAGTGGGTATCGCTGACCGAGAATGCCTTCGACTGGTTTGCGACCGTTTCGATGCCGGGTAGCAATGAATTTCTTATCGATGCCATCGACAGTGCATTGGATGTACTGGGTGAAACCGGAGTCACCACCAGCAACCCGCTACCTGAACAGAATCCTTACGCCATCACACAAAGTCAATTCGTTGCAGAGTTGTTTGATACAAAAGTCGGTAACGTTGATCCAAGTCTCCTTGATTCGCAGCAAAAAATTCAATTTACAGCAATCAGTGACAGCGAATGGGAATCTCTGCGTGAGGTCGGCACCCTGAAGGTCCGCAAAATTAGATTCTCGCCTTCTGACAGTAATTTATCCCTCGATGCTAAACGTGTACTGGATGAAGCCGCCAAGGATATAGCGCATTACCCCAATTACCGCATTTTGGTGAAAGGGCATACCAGCTTGTCTGGCGATCCAAAGCAAAACCAGCTGCTTTCCCAAGACCGGGCTGAAGCGGTAGAACGCTACCTCTCTATTACTCATGGTATCAGTGAAGCGCGACTTCACGCCAAAGGTGCTGGTAGTGACGAGCCCCTTGCCAGACTCCCGAATGAAAGCAATCGAGCGTACAGCTACCGATTACCCCGCGTAGAGCTGATTTTAAAAGCAGGAGCGATGTAAATGGCTAACCAAGATCTCCAACTGTCCGAAAATGAGCTCTCAGCTCGCCTATTACGGGATACCACCAACGATCCTATTACATTGACCTCCGGTGTGATGACTGTACTCGGTGGTGTTGGAGCCGGTTTGTTTTTTACCTCAGATTTATTCGTGGTACTAGCGGGTTTGACTGGTGTCAGCCTGGTGGCGTGTGCCGGCTACGTCTTATCAAAAACTGTAATTGGTAAGCATAAGGCGATGCTCAAGATCATTGAGAAAGTCAGGACCGAAACCATTGCCAAGCGCAATAAGGTCGCTGACAGCGTCCAATCTAACCTGATGAAATTCAACGAAGAACGTGCGCTTAAACAATTACACCAGTTGCACAGCAAATTTACCGCCTTTCAAGCCGTCCTCGACCATCAATTTGATCGGGATGAACTGACCCACAAACGCTATCTGACCGCTGCTGAACAATTGTATTTCAGCGCCGTGGATAACCTCAACAGTCTAAGCATGCTATGCCATAGCACCGCCGCTATCGACCCGAAACATATCCAAGCGCAATTAGGAAATGAATCGCTGGCCGCGGATGCGCGAAAGGCTATGCAACAACGGCTCAACATATACAACGAGGCCAACACAAACAAAGAAAATATCTTAGTCGTGAATGAGCAAGTAATGACCAAGCTCGATGAGTTAACCATTCGACTTGGGGCGATACAAACACGCGAAGGACTCGGGGAAGTACGCCTCGATAACGCGATGAAAGAGATCCTTCACCTAATTAACCGAACAAACCAATACGATATTCGTCAATAACAGGAGAATGATAATGGATGCAGTTGCAACCAAACCCGCTGTAAAAGACATGCCGTTAACTTTGCCGTCAATGCAATCTATGACAGGCGAGCTAACCACCACAGCAACAGAAACCACCAGCAAAGTGTCAGTTGAAGTAAAAAATCAGGCTGATGCCTGGATTGAAGCCATTTTAGCAATCGAGCCAAAAGACTTAGACACGCAAAACGCCGTCAACATGGAAGCAAAATCATTAGGTGGCGGTGTCGAAGCGGAACTCGCGCAGCAATCTAAGTTACTTCAGGCGCCGATGTCTGAACTGATGAACGATGCCGACAACGGTTCTGATGTCGCCGACAACCTGCTGAAGCTGGAAGAATACGCCCGGGATATCGATCCTAACGGCTTTGATTTTTCTTCCGTGTCCGGTGTCCGTGCATTTTTAGCCAAAATCGGTTTTCCAACGCCATTACACCGCTGGATTGCGAAGTACCAGTCTACCGAAGCCATCATCAAAAGTATTGAGACAGGGCTGCAACAAGGTAAAGAAAAGCTCAAGCGTGACAATGTGACGCTAAAAGAGGACCAGATTCGTTATCGCAAAATTCTACTCAAATTGGACGACTACATCGCGTTTGCGGCTTATGTAGATGAAACCATTGACGCTAACGTGGCTGCAGTCTCCGACGACGAAAAGAAGCGCTTCCTACAAGACGAGGTACTGTTTCCAGTACGTCAGCGCCACCAAGACCTGATCACGTCAAAGGCCGTGTTTCAGCAAGCGTGGGTAACCAGTGAATTCATTATCAAAACCAATGAAGAACTGATCCGCGGTGTTGACCGTGCCTTGAAGCATACCCTGGTTGCACTCGGCGTTGCATCTTCTCTGGCCATCGCATTGGCTCGCCAGAAGAAAGTGCTTGTCGCTCTGCAATCCTCTAAACAGGTAACAGAAAAGATGATTCAGGACATCTCTGACCGCCTGTTAGAGCAGGGTACTGCAATCATGGCGCAGGCCTCTGAGCCTTACATTCAGGTAGAAGTAATGAAAGCTGCTTTTACCAAAACCTTACAAGCAATGGATGAAGTCAGTAAGTACCGCGCTGAAGCCATTGAATCCATGAAAGGAGGTATCGACGAACTACGCACCATGACCGACGACATGGATAAAAACGTTCAGCGAATTGAGCAGGGCCAGCAGGCGCGTGAGCAATTCAAAGTGTTATTAGATTAATAAGGTGGAATCAATGAAGAAACTTACCAAACTCGCTTTAGCCGGTGCACTACTCACTGGTTTAATGACCTCGCCGCTGGCGCTGGCAAAAGACAGCTTTAAAATCTGTTGGTCGCACTACACCGGTTGGGAACCCTATGGTCTGATGGAACAAACCGGCATCTTGCAAAAATGGGAAGAAAAATACGGTATCGATATCGACATTGTATTGATCAACGACTACATCGAATCGATCAATCTGTATACGGCAGGTGAATTTGACGGATGCTCAATGACCAACATGGATGCCCTGACTATTCCGGCTGTAGGCGGTGTGGATAGCACTGCACTGATCTATGGCGATTACTCTAACGGTAATGATGGTATTGTGATCAAAAACGGCAACTCCGTAAAAGATCTCGCCGGTCGGGAAGTCATGCTGGTTGAGCTATCGGTATCGCACTACGTCCTTTCACGAGCTCTGGAAGAAAATGGCCTGTCAGAACGCGATTTGACTGTCGTAAACACCTCCGATGCGGATATCGCCTCAGTCTTCATGTCTATGCCAAATGCCGCCACCGTAACCTGGAACCCACCGCTACAGGTAGTGCGTAACACCAAAGGTGCAAAATTGGTTTTCGACTCAAGTAAGTTGCCTGGCGAAATCATGGATTTGCTTGTAGTCAGAACCGATACTGATGAGCGTCTTAAAAAGGCCATTACCGGCGCTTGGTATGAACTAATGGGTATGCTCGGCACCAAAGGACCACAATCGAAAAACCTGGTTTCTTTGATGGCCGCTAACTCTGGTGCCACCGAAGCAGAATTTAACGCACAGCTGAAAACAACCTATATGTTCTACGACCCAGCCGAAGCCGTTAAACAGGTGGAATCTGACAACGTCATGAAGACCATGGACTATGTGCGCCAGTTCAGCTTTGACCATGGCTTATTCGGGCAGGGCGCAGCGGATCCGGATTTCGTCGGTATTGAATTCCCTAACGGTGATGTCCTGGGCAGTAAAGGCAACGTTAAGTTTCGCTTTGATAGCTCATACATGAGCATGGCGGCCAAAGGCCAGTTGTAGCATACAACCGGGCAGGCAACCTGCCCGGTGTCAGGAGACACGCAATGAATCGTCCTCAGTTTTTCGGCATCCACGCGCAACCCAGCAATAAATTTTCCATCGTGCTGGCTTTCATACCCTTTTTACTGGTGCTGGCACTCTATTTTACCGCGTCCCATATCCGTCATGTAGAAAATGAAGCAGACAAGCTATTACCCACGGCATCACAAATGGCCGGCGCGATAGACCGTATGGCGTTTGAAGAAGATAAGCGCACCGGTGAATACTTGTTAATCAGTGACACGCTATCGTCCCTTGGGCGAATCGCTGCAGGCGTTTCTATGGCCACTGCACTTGCGCTATTCCTTGGCCTCAATATGGGCTTATACAAGGGCACACGGGGCCTGTTGAACCCGTTTGTCACGTTTATCTCCATGATCCCCCCTTTAGCAATACTCCCAATCCTATTTATCGCCTTCGGAATCGGTGAGTGGGGCAAAATCATGCTAATTTTCTTAGGATGCTTCCCGATACTTACCCGCGATGTCACGCTGTATGTCTCTGCGATCCCCAAAGAAACTATCGTTAAAGCACAAACTTTAGGCGCTAAAAACCTATCTCTGGCTTACAAGATCATCATGCCACTGGTGATCCCGCGCCTGATTGATTCAGTCCGATTGAGTTTAGGCAGTGCCTGGTTATTCCTCATTGCGGCCGAGGCGATTGCTTCAACCGATGGACTGGGTTACCGCATATTTCTGATGCGCCGGTACCTCAATATGGACGTCATCATTCCTTATGTGCTGTGGATCACCTTGCTGGGCGTGCTCATCGACTTTCTACTGAGACTTGCAGTAAGAAAACTCTACCCATGGTATGTTAAAAATTAACTGAGTATAGTGCCCATAACAAGGCAGATAGAACCGGACCAGCACCGAACGATATTTAGAGAAAAGGAGAATTAGAATTGGAGTTTTTAAGAACCATTAACCTTGTACGGACAACAATGCCATTTCCCTTCTACATGCTCTTGGTTGCAGTTCCTGTAGCAGTGTTTTTGATCTTGTTTTTAGCGGCTAGTAATTTAGCTACAGAAGATTCATTTGTTAATGTGCACACTATCAGCTTGTTCGCATTTTTAGGGTATATCAATTTCTGTTTCTGGAAAAAACTGCATTGGCAACGACTGGGAAACTTTGAAAAGGCGGCGTCATGGATAACCAATGTAGACAGGATGGGGTTAGTTATTTTTATTGCTATAATGGTTACCTGGTAAATTATCCCTTAATGTTACTCACAAATTGCGCTGACACTCTATTGCATCCGGGTACCGCTTCATTTCGATGTTGAAGTAGGCTCGGAGCAAATCTTCTTCCAATCCAATCGCTTTGCGCACTTCTGACACCGTCATATCTGACATTGCAGCAAAATCGACCTTATCCAACCGCTGACAATCACTGATGAAGCCGAGTTTAACCGCATCTTTGTACACATGAATATCGTCGTCACTAAATTGATAGTTCTTGGGGTAAATATATTTAGTGAAAAAACTATAAAGCTGTTCTTCGGTCGTCGAAACCCGATTAGTTGAGCCGGCGGTAAAACCCAGCACGAACGCTTCGTCTTTTAATAACAATCCGCGCCCAAGAACTATGTGAATGTAATCGTGCTGATGTATATCGGTCGCGCCGTTAAAAATATCAAAACCAGGTAGCCAATCGTAGTTAGGATTCTCCACCAGCTTAACCACCAGCGGTATATCATTTTGAGATAATCCAATTGCTTTTAATTCAGCGAAACATTCTCCCAATACTCTATCACAGTCACTTAAAGGCACATGCCATTGGTCACTGGTCGTCATGCTATGTTTACTCCAGAACAAATAACATTAATGTATTAACTGTCTGTTTCCCATACCGGTTACTTGCGCTCTCCAATATCTATAATCATACAATCCTCTATCAAACTACCCACCGTCATCAATCTGAAGTTCCTTCCCAGCTAATACATTGTAAAACAGGGTTAACTTAAAACTCTGCAATGTAAAAACCACTAATCAGGATCATTTGAGGAACACTATGAAAAAAACACTATTATCGATATTGATTTTGCAATCAGCTTTGTCACATGCATCGGTTCATGATTGGCAAACGTCTCCGGACGCCACAATTACGTCCCCTGAATCACGTTGTGCAATAGCGCCAGGAATGAGCACTTGTACTGTATCTATTAATTATTCATCGACGGAGCATGCCTGTGTATTCGTTAGAGATGAATTCAATGTAAAAATCGCTCAATGCGGTACATCCGGAGAATTTCAAGCATCGTATATACCAAAAACCGGGCTTGAATTTGAATTAGTTCCATCGTCAACGGGCGTGCCGGTCGCAGGAACTTACGTCCAGGCAGAAACGTCGCCAAGTTTCCTAAGTGAGCCAGTTCAGGGGGTGACATTAAACGCCCTGGACGGCGGTAATCGCTACAATATATTCAGTATTATGTACCGTCTGGCGTATGGTGATGAGGCTTGCAATGACGTCAACGGATCCACTGACAATGAAACAGTAGAGTTGCTGACTAGCACTTTGGATTTAATGGCTGCATCCGGGGTAACCTGGATAAAGATCCCGCTAAATTATAGCCAGGCTCTGAACCATACAAGTACCAATTACAATGACTCTGGGCTTACCTGCTCATACACATATGACGACGTTCAAGGCACTATGTCTCCGCATATGTTGCAGTCACTAAATACACTATTGGGGCTAATTAAAGGTTATGGTTTCAAAGTACAATTAGAGTTTTCTGGTAACTCAACTCTAGATGACCCTCTACCAAACGGTCAATGGGTAGAAAGCGTATTAACCGGCGTGCCAGCCTGGGCCATGGATTTAATATCTCTATCAAGCGGAGCCACTAGCAATGACCTTGAACAAGTCGGCTTCCTATATTCACAATTCAAAGAATCCAGCACCCCTAAATTCCGGCACTTAAACTACACATTTACGCCTGCACCACTAACGGACATTTCTGATGTAGAAGACATTGCTAATATAGTAAAGCGTCATGAAATTCCCGTGATGCCCCTTGCCATTGGCCCTGTTACACCGGAATCAGCCGGTCCAGAATTGCTTGATGCTGAAGATGTTGCGAATGCCTACTATGCTCTCAAAATGCACCAACCCATATTCATAAACGATGTTAGCTATCGTTGGGATACTCAGAATTCATCTGACCAGTACGACCTGTATGGCCCGGGAAGTGCATATACTGCGTCATTTGAAAGCCAGGAGCACTTCATCGATGATTTCATGGACTACTACTTAGATTTTAGTCACTCACAACAACAGACAACCTTTGTACGTCCGTTGCCTGTTTTTTTTGATGGTGTGGGAGTTAGTGCCTACGCAGATGACAGTTATGATCCGAAATACGAAATTTGGGAGAACGGATCACGAAGTTTGTTTCTCGAATATTCGGAGGATAATGAACTACAAACCACCACGAACTGGGAAAATATTGCATCGGGTTTTAGCTTATTTCTAAATCTTTAATCATTATCAAAGGTAGCAACGTTCAATATCGCACGTTGCTACACTTTTTAGCTCTACATCCTAATAAGCCAACTTAACTTCAATGGTTATCAAATACTCATTGGATGTCACACAGGTAAATAACTGACCTTTCAGTTCTGCTTGGCAATTACCGATTGGCTCATGGAATTCTGCCCGTACAACTGCCACCCCCTTTTTTTTATTTACCAACTGTATGATCCCATTTGACAACTGTTTACCGTACAGTTGGACACACGCATGGGTGAATTCTTCGACGAGTTGGTTAGTCGGATCGAAAATACTCACTTCACACCGCTCAAGTTGTTTTGGGTGTGACGTTGCGAAAGCCTGGCATGCACAACAAAACAAAACTAGTCCTACTATGATTCGAATCACATGGCATCCTTTCTTTGGTAAGTTATTGATGGGATTTATGAGCAAAATTACCACCCGGCCCTCTCTTAATTAATACACTTTAGAGTGTAAGGCTTTTAGTCTAATTTAAGAGGACTCAGAAATGCTAACCATCTCACTAAAAAACATTGTTAAACCTGCTGATCCAAAATTCTTAGAACCTGCACGAATCATCCCTCAAGTGTCTTTGTTTCTGTCAGTGGTCAAGGTGCCAACCCAGCAGGAAGACGCTGTTTAGAAAGTTTTAATGATGGCGTAGGAATGTATTTAGATGGTTACTTGTTTGATGACATTCAAATAGAACATAGTTATGTAGACGAATATTAGTAAGGAATCATTGAATCGAGAGAGCAATTAGCCTTTCTCAGATTCTAAAAACTGCTCAAGAATATGAGCACCTTTATCATCAGATAGATCGGAGGACAGATATTCTTTAATACAGATTTCAAAAAGTTCTTTCGCTGCCTTATCAATTTTTTCATCTGTAATAGACGGGAATCCAATTAAAACACCCGTTCCCCATTCAGCTGACTGCACAGCACTATAAATATTTTCCGAATTAGTACGACATTGCTTCGTTTGCTCTACTAAGTACTGATTATAGTCGACATCACTTAGGGGTAAGTTACTGATTAACTCTATAGTTCGTATTTCGTGACGTTCATAAGAGTCATCAAAAACACTTACAGTTAACATTGCGAAGAACAACCACAAAACCACCCCAATGCTTAAAACAAACAATCCTATAAAAAAATTAGAAATATAATCTTTCATATATCTTCACTTTCGTAATCCATTACGAATAAGTGTACTACCTCCCAAATTCCACAAACCAAGTCAAAGTAGAACCCATAAAGAGCACAAAAGATAAAATGTAGTAACTCAAGTTCCCCCTGTGTCAGGATAGTTGTCGCCTCAGTTTTTCATAGTATTAGACAGGGTGCGGAAGTTAGGCATGAGTGAGACATTATCCAGAAGAACATAAAAAGGCAGTGGTTAGTAAG